>Ga0114939_10000491_pt1 | contig 32859 bp, 26 predicted proteins | sample AshMeaCrysSpring_FD_87196 | JGI IMG/M metagenome (GOLD analysis project Ga0114939, IMG submission 87196) | Groundwater microbial communities from Big Spring, Nevada to study Microbial Dark Matter (Phase II) - Ash Meadows Crystal Spring | ecosystem: Environmental > Aquatic > Deep subsurface >...
ACGCCGACGCCGACGCCGACGCCGACGAGTCTGCCCCGGTGGGCGACGACGCGCAGGCGGCGCGCGAGCCGACCAAGGGGTCCGAGGTGCCCGCGGACGAGGAGGCTCCCGCTCCTGCCGAGCCTGCCACCGCCCTGGCCGGGGTGCTCGAGCCCGCGGCGTCCTCCCGGGTGGCAGCCCTGCTCTCGGACTGGCGGAGGCTGGCGATGGTCGCTGTGGTCGCAGCGGCCGTGGTGGTGGGCGTGCTGCTGGTGGCGCCGTCGCTGCGCAGCAGCGAGAGCCCGAACGAGCCGCTGCAGAGCACCCTCGATCTGGGCACCACCTCGCTCGGCCAGTCCGGCAGCGGCACCCTCCAGCTTGACCTGTCGTCCCAGGGGGCCACGCTCCCGGTGGCGCTGACCGTGTCCGGCCCCGATGGCGGCGCCTTCACCCTCAGCCCCACCGAGTGCGAGACGGACTGCCGGTCCACCGTCACGTTCACGCCGCAGCGCTCGGGTGCCCACCTGGCGACCGTCACCGGCACCGATGCGGACGGACGGGCCGTGGCCGTGGCCGACGTGACCGGAACGGGCACCGGCGACGCCCCCGCAGCCGACGCCGAGACCGACCTGGCCGTCACCCTCTTCCCGGCCGAACCGTCGCCGCTGCCTGCCGGCGGCAGCGGGGTCGTGCAGGTGGGTGTGCGCAACACCGGCCCCGACCCGTCCAGCGGCTCCCAGCTCGTCGTGACCGTCCCCGAGGAGGTGACCGCCTCGGCCCGCGGCTGCACGTTCAAGGGCACGACGCTGACCTGCCCACTCACCGGGATCGCGGTCGGCGAGGACCAGCGCGTGGCGGTGACCCTCGAGGTCCCCGCCGGCTCGGGCCCGGTTCAGGTCGGGGCCACCGTTACCCCGGCGGCAGGCAACGACGAGGCCACCGCCGACAACGCGGCCGGCTTCACCTACCCGGTCGGCTGACCCCCGCCGGGTCAGGCTCGGGGGCCACCGACGATGTGCGCATCGCGCAGCCGGGAGATCTCGGTGTCGCTCAGCCCCAGCAGGCCGGAGAGGATCTCGTCGGTGTGCTGCCCCAGCACCGGCGCCGGCGCCGGGTCGGTGCGCGGCAGCGCACTGAACGTCAGCGGCGTCCCGGGCACCGGGTAGGTGCCGATCCCCGGCTGCTCGACCAGGGAGAACATGGGGTTCTCCGGCGAGCAGTCAGGGTCGTCGGCGACGACGTCGGCGAAGGTCCGGAACACCGACCAGGTGACGCCGGCCTCGTCGAACTGCGGGCCGAACTCCTCCACCGTCCGGGCCCGGAACCACGGCTCGAACACGGCGAAGATCTCCTTGCGGGCCCGGAACCGGTCGCCCTCCTCGTTCAGGTCGAGGCCCCGTCGCTGCGCCAGCGCGTCCAACTCGGGTCGCAGTCCGGTGCAGCGGCACAGCAGGTCCCACTGACGCCGGGTCAGCCCGATCACCATCACCCTCCGGCCGTCGGCGGTCAGGAACGGCTCGCCGAACGCCCCATAGAGCGAGTTGCCGTACTTGGGCCGGGACTCCCCGTTGACGACCACCTCGCCGATCACCCCGAGGTTGCCGAGCATGGCCAGGCCCACGTCCTTGAGCGCGATGTCGACCTCCTGCCCCTGGCCGGTCGCCCGCCGGTGCCGCTCGGCCGCCAGCAGCCCCAGCGCCGCCGTCTGGCCGGTGATGCAGTCCCAGGCCGGCAGGACGTGGCAGACCGGATCGGTCGAGCCCTCGGGGCCGGTCGCGGACGGGAATCCCAGCCCGGGGTTCACCGTGTAGTCGACCGCGGGGCCCCCCTGGCGCGTCCCCAGCACACTCACCATGATCACGTCCTCACGGTGGGCGCGGAGGTGCTCGTAGTCCATCCAGCCACGCACCCGCAGGTTGGTGAGGAAGATGCCCCGCCCCTGGCCCGGCTCGCAGATGAGGCTCGTGACGATCTCCTGCCCCTGCGGCGTGGTCATGTCGATGGCCAGGGAGCGCTTGCCCTTGTTGAGCCCGGCCCAGAACAGGCTCGTCCCGTCCTGTGTGACCGGCCACCGATGGTGGTCCAGCCCGCCCCGGAGCCGGTCGAACCGGATCACGTCAGCGCCGAGCTGGGCGAGCGTCATGCCGGCGAACGGCGCGGCGACGAACGCCGACCCCTCGATCACCCGCAGGTCGTTCAGCAGGTCGACCATCGTGCTCTCCCCCGACCCGGGCCTGGACCCACCGAAGCGTTCACGCCCAGGTTACCTGCGCACGCATCGCGACGTCCCGGTCCGGGTTCGCGGTGAACAACTCGTCGCCACCGTCGCTCGACCGGACACCGGCGACTGTGCAGGGCTGCGAACCGAACAGCGGTCGGCTCGCGCGGAAGGAGAACGACGCCGGGCGGCCGGCAGGGCGGTGCCGACGCGCCGCCTGCATGAGCAGCACCGCCTGCAACGGGCCGTGCACCACCAGCCCCGGGTAATGCTCCACCTGGGTCGAGTACGGGGCGTCGTAGTGGATGCGGTGGGCGTTGAAGGTCAGGGCGGAGAAGCGGAAGAGCAGGACCGGGTCGATCGGCACCTCGTGCTCCCAGGCGACCGGGGGCAGCGGGTCCGCCGGCGGCGACCGGAACAGGTCCGGCTTATGCACGTAGACGATGTCCTGCTCCTCCTCGATCGCGATCCCGGCCGGGGTCGACACCTCGTGCCACACCCGGACGAAGACCATCGGTCCGGCCTTGCCCTCCTTCGGCGTGACCGCTTCGATCCGGGAGCGGCGGCGCACCTCCTCCCCGAGGTGCAGGTCCCGCTCGAACCGCAGCCGTCCCCCAGCCCACATCCGCCGCTCGAGGTCGATCGGTGGCAGGAAGCCGCCCCGGGACGGATGCCCGTCCGGGCCCAGGGTCGACGTCGGCGCCAGTGGCAGCAGGTACAGCCAGTGCCACAGCGGCGGGAGCACCGCGCCGACGTCGAGCGGCTCGCCAAGGTCCAGCGTTGCGGCCAGCGCCCGCGCGGGGGTCGAACCGAGGACGTCGGTGGCGTCCTCGGTTCGACCGACCCACGCGCTCGGGTCGACCTCACCCTCCCCAGGCATCAGCGAGTGTCGCTGCCGGCGGCTCCCGCGCCCGCCCGACCGGCCTCCAGCCGGGCCACTGGCACCCGGAACGGCGAGCAGGAGACGTAGTCGACGCCGGCGCCCTCGAAGAAGTGGATCGACGACGGGTCACCGCCGTGCTCCCCGCAGACTCCGACCTCGAGGTCGCCGTTGGCGGCCTTGCCCTCGTCCGTGGCGATCTGCACCAACCGGCCCACGCCGAGCGGGTCGATCGACTCGAACGGGGAGACCCCGAAGATGCCCATCTCCATATAGGGCCCGAAGAAGGCGCCTTCGACGTCGTCCCGCGAGAATGCCCAGGTCATCTGGGTGAGGTCGTTCGTGCCGAACGAGAAGAAGTCCGCCTGCTCCGCGATCTCCGCCGCGGTGAGCGCGGCTCGCGGCACCTCGATCATCGTGCCGATCGGCACGTCCAGGGTGACGCCGTAGGCGGCCTGCACCTCGTCGATGACGCTGCGCGACCGCTGCTGCATGATCTCGAACTCCTGCACTGCGGCGGTGAGCGGGATCATCACCTCCGGCCGTGGTTGCTTGCCGGCCTGGACCAGCTCGGCGGCGGCCTCGGCCAGCGCCCGCACCTGCATCTCGTACAGGCCCTCGATCACCAGGCCCAGGCGCACGCCGCGCAGGCCGAGCATCGGGTTCGACTCGTGCATCCGGTGCACGGCGTCGAGCACCTGCGCCCGCTCCGCGGACAGGTCGCCGCCCTGGGAGCGGGCGAGCGCCGCCTCCACCTCGAGCTCGGTCACCCCGGGCAGGAACTCGTGCAGCGGCGGGTCCAGCAGCCGGACGATTACCGGCAGGCCGTCCATCGCCTCGAGGATCTCCAGGTAGTCGCCCTTCTGCAACGGGCGCAGCTCGTCAAGGGCGGCCAGCCGGTCCTCGTCGGAGTCGCTGAGGATCAGGTTCTCGACCAGCTGGCGCCGCTCCCCGAGGAACATGTGCTCGGTGCGGCACAGGCCGATGCCCTGAGCGCCGAACCGGCGGGCCCGCTGCGCGTCCTCCGGGGTGTCGGCGTTGGCGCGTACGAGCAGGCGGCGCTTCTCGTCGGCGTGGGACAGGATGCGATGCACGGCGCTCACGAGCGGGTCGTGGTCGTGGCGAACCTTGCCCTCGAAGTACTGCACGACCGGGGAGTCCTGGACCGGGACCTCACCGCTGTAGACCGCCCCGGAGGTGCCGTCGATCGAGATCACGTCGCCCTCACCGAAGACGGTGCCGTCGGGTGCGACCAGCCGCTTGGCAACCAGGTCGAGCTCGAGGTTCTCCGCGCCGCAGACGCAGGTCTTGCCCATCCCGCGGGCCACGACGGCGGCGTGCGAGGTCTTGCCACCCCGGGTGGTGAGGATGCCCTGCGCGGCGACCATGCCCTTGAGGTCTTCCGGCGTGGTCTCGCGCCGGACGAGGATCACCTGCTCCCCGGCGGTGGCCCAGTCGGCTGCGGTCTGCGAGTCGAACACGATCTTGCCGACGGCGGCGCCGGGGGATGCGGCGACCGCGCGGCTGATCTCGGTGCGGTCGGAACCGGCGGCGAAGTGGGGGAACATCAGCTGGGTCAGCTGGGCACCGTTGACCCGCTGCAACGCCTCGTCCATGTCGATGAGGCCCTCGTCGACCATGTGCGTGGCCATGATGAACGCCGCCGCCGCGGTGCGCTTGCCCACCCGGGTCTGCAGCATCCAGAGCTTGCCGCGCTCGATGGTGAACTCGATGTCGCACAGGTCGCGGTAGTGCTGCTCGAGCTGGTCCATGATGCCCAGCAACTCGTCGTGCCCCGGCTTGTAGGTCTGCTCGAGCTCGGACAGCGGGTGGGCGTTGCGGATGCCGGCGACCACGTCCTCGCCCTGCGCATCCTCCAGCCAGTCGCCGTAGGCCCCACGTGCGCCGGTGGCCGGGTCACGGGTGAAGGCGACACCGGTGTAGGAGTGCTCGCCGAGGTTCCCGAACACCATCGCCTGCACGTTGACGGCGGTGCCGAGGTCGCCGGGGATGCGCTCCTGGCGCCGGTACAGGATGGCCCGCTCGGTGTTCCACGAGTCGAACACGGCGTTGATGGCAAGGTCGAGTTGCTTGCGCGGGTCGGAGGGGAAGGGCTTGCCGGTGTTGTCCGCCACGATCTGCTTGTAGATCTCGGTCAGCCGCTTGAGGTCCGCCGCGTCGAGCACGAGGTCGCTGGTGCTGCCCTTGGCAGCCTTCATCTCGTCGATGGCCTCCTCGAACAGCTCGTCCGGGACGCCGAGGACGGTGTCTCCGAACATGTGCACGAGGCGGCGGTAGGAGTCCCAGGCGAAGCGCTCGTTGCCCGTGAGCTCCAGCAGGCCCTCGATGGTCTCGTCGTTGAGGCCGATGTCCAGGACGGTGTTCATCATGCCGGGCATCGAGAACTTCGCGCCCGACCGCACCGAGAGCAGCAGCGGGTTGGCGGGGTCGCCGAAGCCCTTGCCGGTGCGCTCCTCGGTCTTGCTGATGGCGGCGCTCACCTGCGCGCCGAGCTCGTCGGGGACCCGGCTGTGCTTGAGGTAGTACTTGCAGGCGTCGGTGGTGACGGTGAATCCGAACGGCACCGGGATGCCCATGTTGGTCATCTCGGCCAGGTTGGCACCCTTGCCCCCGAGGAGGTCCTTCTGGTCCTTGTTGCCCTCGGTGAAGTCGTACACGTACTTGGCCATCCGGCCCTCCTCGGTGATGTCGGCTACCTGCCGGCCTGAGCCTAGGAGGTTCGGGCCCGGCCCGCTGGCCGAGGGGGGGTTTCAGCCGCCGCCGGTTTCGTCTTCGGCCTCGGCGAGGTCGAGGGCGCGGCCGTCCTCGTCGTCCAGCCACCCGGCGGGGAGCACCACCCGACGTGGGCTGCCCTGCCGGCCCCGCGGCCGGCCGACCTCGGCGAGCGGGAACGGCTGGTCGTCCAGCCGGGCCAGCAGGCCGTCGAGCTCGGCGAGGCTCGCCACCATCCCCAGTGCGGCCCGGACGGGCTGGCCGACGACGAAGCCCTTGAGGTACCAGGCCATGTGCTTGCGCAGGTCGCGCAGCCCGCGGTCCTCCCCCATCAGCACGGCGAGAAGCTCGCCGTGCCTCCGGATCATCGCGGCGACCTCGGCGAGGCGCGGCAACACCGGGGTGGGCAGGCCCCGCAGCGCGGCATCGAGGTCGCGGAACAGCCACGGCCGGCCCAGGCAGCCACGGCCGACGACCACGCCGGCGCAGCCGGTGCGGGCGAGCATCGCCATGGCGTCGCTGGCCTCCCAGACGTCGCCGTTGCCGAGCACCGGGATGTCGACGGCAGACACCAGCGTGCCGATCGCGTCCCAGTCGGCCGTCCCGGAGTAGTGCTGGTCGGCGGTGCGGGCGTGCAGCGCGATGGCGGCGCACCCGGCGTCCTGCGCGAGCCGACCGGCGTCGAGGAACGTCACGTGCTGCCGGTCGATCCCGATGCGCGTCTTCATGGTCACCGGCACCCCGCACGGCTCCGCCGCGTCCACCGCCGCCCGGAGGATGTCGAAGAGCAGGGCGCGCTTGTGGGGCAGGGCCGCCCCACCCCCCTTGCGAGTGACCTTGGGTACCGGGCAGCCGAAGTTCAGGTCGACGTGCCCGACGCCGTGCTCGGCGACCAGGATGCGCACCGCCTCACCCACGCGTCTCGGGTCGACGCCGTAGACCTGCACGGAACGAACCCGCTCCCCCGGGTCGAACTGCAGCATCGCCAGCGTCTTCGGGTCGCGCTCTACGATGCCGCGCGAGGTGGTCATCTCGCCGACGAACAGGCCTCCTCCCTGCTCGCGGCACAGCCGGCGGAAGGCGGCGTTGGTCACCCCGGCCATCGGGGCCAGCACCACCGGCGGGTCGACGGCCACACCCGCCAGGCGCAGCGGGGCGACGACGGTCACGCCTGGCATTCTCCCGCGCCGCACCGCACCACTGAGCGGTGATCAGTGGGGGCGCGGGACACGCGGACGACGCACGGGGCGACGCACCGTCGGTGGTGCGTCGCCCCGTGCGCCGGTGGTGCGGTCGAGTCCTAGTGCACGACCGCCTTCTCAGCACCCGCCCCGGTGAGCGAGCGGACCTCCAGCTCGGCCCACTTGCTCGGGTCGGCCTGCTCCTTGGTCGTCACGGTGCCCAGCCACCCCATGAAGAATCCGAACGGGATCGAGATCAGGCCGGGGTTGTCCAGCGGGAACCACGAGAAGTCGACGCCCTGCAGCATCGAGGCGCTCTTCCCGGTCACCGGGTCGGGGGTCTTGCCCGACACGACCGGGCTGAACACGATGAGCGTGACGCACATGATGAGCCCGCCGTAGATGCTCCAGACCGCTCCGCGGGTGTTGAACCGCTTCCAGAACAGTGAGTAGAGGATCGTCGGCAGGTTCGCCGAGGCCGCGATGGCGAAGGCGAGGGCGACCAGGAACGCGATGTTCTGGTCCTTGGCCAGGATGCCGCCCAGGATCGCGAAGCCGCCGATGACGACCGCGGTGATGCGGGCGATGCGCACCTCGGCGTCGGCCTCGACCGTACCCCTCTTGATCACGTTGTTGTAGATGTCGTGCGCGAACGACGCCGACGCCGTGATCGTCAGGCCTGCGACCACGGCGAGAATGGTCGCGAAGGCCACCGCTGAGATGAAGCCCAGCAGCAACGTGCCCCCGAGCTCGAAGGCCAGCAGCGGAGCAGCGGAGTTGCCCTTGCCGGGAGCTCCCAGGATCTTCTCGGGGCCGACGAGCGCAGCCGCACCGAAGCCCAGGACCAGGCTGAACAGGTAGAACAGACCGATCAGCGTGATCGCGTAGACCACCGACCGACGGGCCTCCTTGCTCGTGGGCACGGTGTAGAAGCGCATGAGCACGTGGGGCAGACCGGCGGTGCCGAGCACCAGCGCGATCGACAGCGAGATGAAGTCGACCTTGGTCAGCGTGCTGACGCCGTACCGGGCACCCGGGGCCAGCAGGTTGGTGGCCGCGTCGCCCAGCTCCTCGTCGGTCGTGTCCTGGGCCGCACCCAGCAGGTCCGACAGGTTGAACCCGTACTTGGCCCCCACCCAGATCGTCATCAGTCCGGCGCCGAGGATGAGCAGGACGGCCTTGATGATCTGCACCCAGGTGGTGCCCTTCATGCCGCCCACGAGCACGTAGACGATCATGAGGACGCCGACGATGGCGATCGTGATGGCCTGGCCCACGGTCGACGTGACGCCCAGCAGCAGGGCCACCAGGCCACCGGCGCCGGCCATCTGTGCCAGCAGGTAGAACAGCGACACAGCGAGCGTGGAGATCGCGGCCGCGGTGCGCACCGGGCGCTGCCGCATCCGGAAGGACAGCACGTCGGCCATGGTGAACTTGCCGGTGTTGCGCATGAGCTCGGCGGTGAGCAGCAGCGCCACCAGCCAGGCCACCAGGAAGCCGATCGAGTACAGGAAGCCGTCATAGCCGGTGAGGGCGATGGCGCCGGCGATGCCGAGGAACGACGCGGCCGACAGGTAGTCACCAGCGATCGCGGTGCCGTTCTGGCGGCCACTGAAGTTGCGGCCGCCGGCGTAGTAGTCCGCGGCCGTCTTCGACTGCTTCGAGGCGCGGATCACGATGACGATGGTGATCGCGACGAACACGCCGAAGATGGCGATGTTGACCAGGGGCTCACCGACCGTGGTGGCGGGGGCCTGGGCGAGGATGCCGCTCATGCGCGTCCCTCCTCGATCTCGTGCCGGATCTTCTCGGCCAGGGGGTCGAGCGAGCGGTTGGCGTGCCGGACGTACAGCCAGGTGATGAGCGCTGTGGAGGCGAACTGGGCGAGACCCAGCACGATGCCGATGTTGATGTTGCCGAACAGCTCGGTCGCCATGAAGTCAGGGGCGAAGACCGACAGCAGGACGTAGAGCGCGTACCAGGCGAGGAACGCGACCGTCATGGGGAAGGAGAAGCCGCGGTAGCTTCGCCTCAGCTGCTGGAAGTCGGGGCTTTTCTGCACCGACTCGTAGGTCGCGACAGGGATGCCCCCGGCGCGACGATCGTCTGTGGTACTCACGTCGTACCTCCTCGTGACTGGTGGCCCGGGGACCTGGCGGTCCACTCGACCGGTGGCCGGACGCTAGGACGAGCGTGAGTGGGGTCACAGGACCACCGAGCCCGGGGGCGCCCAGCGGCGGCAACGCGGCGGTCGCCGGACCCTGACGGTGCGACGAACGGTCGCAGGGCGACGCCGAGCGGTCAGCAGCCGGGTCCCGACCCCCGTCCGCAGGTCAGCAGACGGGGAGCCGCTCGGACAGCCACGCCCGCACGCCCGTGATCGGGACGCGGTCCTGGGCCATCGAGTCGCGGTCACGCACGGTGACCGACTCGTCGTCCAGGCTGTCGAAGTCGACCGTCACGCAGAAGGGAGTGCCGATCTCGTCCTGACGGCGGTAGCGCCGCCCGATCGCGCCGGCGTCGTCGAAGTCGACGGTCCACGCCTGGCGCAGCTCGGCGGCGAGCGCACGGGCCTTCGGGGACAGGTCGGCGTGCCGCGACAGGGGCAGCACGGCGACCTTCACCGGGGCGATCCGCGGGTCGAACCGCATCACGGTGCGCTTGTCGACCCCACCCTTGGTGTTCGGCGCCTCGTCGGTGTCGTAGGCGCTGAGCAGGAACGCCAGCACCGAGCGGCTGAGCCCCGCTGCCGGCTCGATGACGAAGGGCACCCAGCGCTGCGCCCGGTCCTGGTCGAAGTAGGACAGGTCGACACCCGAGCTCGACGCGTGCGTGGACAGGTCGAAGTCGGTGCGGTTGGCGATGCCCTCCAGCTCGGCGAACTCGGTGCCGCCGAAGCCGAACCGGTACTCGATGTCGACGGTCCGCTTGGAGTAGTGGGAGAGCTTGTCCTTCGGGTGCTCGAACAGGCGCATGTCGTCCGGGTCGATGCCCAGGCCGACGTACCAGTCCCACCGGGTGGTGATCCAGTACTCGTGCCACTGCTCGTCGGTGCCCGGCTCGACGAAGAACTCCATCTCCATCTGCTCGAACTCGCGGGTCCGGAAGATGAAGTTGCCCGGCGTCACCTCGTTGCGGAACGACTTTCCCGTCTGGGCGATGCCGAACGGCGGCTTCAGCCGGGCCGAGGTCATGACGTTGAGGAAGTTGACGAAGATGCCCTGAGCGGTCTCCGGCCGCAGGTAGTGCAGGCCCTCCTCGGTCTCCACCGGGCCGAGGTGGGTGCGCAGCAGGCCGTTGAACATGCGCGGCTCGGTGAACTGGCCCTTGCTGCCGCAGTGGGGGCAGGAGACGTCGGCCAGGCCGGCCGCGGGCGGGCGCCCGTGCTTGGCCTCGTAGGCCTCCTCGAGCTGGTCCGACCGCCACCGCCGGTGGCACGCCGTGCACTCGGTCAACGGGTCCACGAACGCCTCGACGTGCCCGGATGCCACCCAGACCGGGGTCGGCAGGATGACCGAGGAGTCCAGCCCCACGATGTCGTCGCGGGTCTGCACCATCGCCTTCCACCACTGCCGACGGATGTTCTCCTTGAGCTCCACCCCCAGCGGCCCGTAGTCCCAGGCCGAGCGGGTGCCGCCGTAGATCTCCCCGGACGGGTAGACGAAGCCGCGGCGCTTGGCCAGCGACACAAGGGCGTCGGTGCGATCAGTGGGCACGGTGGGGGGGTTCTTTCGCGGACGGGCGGGTCACCGGAGGCGTCCCGCTGGACGGAGACGACGACGTGGTCGCCGGTGCGCCAGGGTAGCCGGGCCGGCCCCCCAGCAGGGACGCCGCTAGGGCGGTGGTGAGCGGGACGGCGGCCACCATGCCCAGGGCACCGACGTGCGCACCACCCCGGCCACCGCGAGCGGGTTCTGGCCCTGCAGGGCCAGGGCCGCGGGGGGCAGCCGGCTGCAGTCAGCCACGTGCCGGCCCGGCCGTCTCGGCGTCGGCGGCCCGGTCGCTGCCACGCGCGACCAGCCCGTCCGGAGTGGCCACCAGCAACGGCTCGAAGGCCGTCGCCTCGTCGATCGTGGTCGCGAGCAGCGGGACGGCGCTCACCTTCACCTCGTAGGCCGACAGGGCCCGGCGGAACGACCCCACGTCGTCCCAGGACGTGACCACCACCCACAGGCCGGGGTCGTCGGTGCTGCGCCCGACGGTCCCGGCGCGGAAGCCCGGGCGCTGCCGCAGCACCTCGAGGGCAGCGCGGGCATCGGCCTCGAACGAGGTCGCGGTGTCGGGAGCGACCCGGTGACGCGTGACGCTCAGCACGACCACCCACCGTAGGGCTAGCGTCCGCTCATGCGACTGCTGGTCCTCGGTGGGACCTCCTTCGTCGGCCGGCACCTGGTCGAGGTCGCGCTGGCCCACGGCCACGAGGTCACGCTGTTCAACCGGGGCAGGACGGACCCAGGGCTGTTCCCGCAGGCCGAGCACCGCATCGGGGACCGTACCGACGGCGACTACGCCTCGTTGGCAGCCGGGACGTGGGACGCCACCGTCGACGTGACCGCCTACGTCCCACGGCACGTCATCCAGGCACTCGACGCTCTGGGCGACCGAGGCGGGCACTACGTCCAGGTCTCGTCGGTGGCGGCCTACGACGGACGGTGCGCCCGGCAGGACGAGGACTCGCCCCTGTGGCCCCTGCCCGAGCCGCGCACCGAGGAGGTGACCGACCAGACCTACGGACCGCTCAAGGCCGCCTGCGAGCGAGCAGCCACCTGGCGGCTGGGGGCCGGGGCGCTCGCGGTCGTGCGGCCCACCTACGTGGTGGGCCCGCACGACCCCACGGACCGGTTCACCTACTGGGCCCGCCGGATGTCCCGGGGCGGTCGGGTCGTCGTGCCGACGACGCGCCAGCCCGTCCAGGTCGTCGACGCCCGCGACCTGGGTGCCTTCCTCCTCACCTGCGCCACCCAGCGTGTCGTGGGCGCGATGGACGCCGTGGGACCGTGGGCGCCGGTGCGGGAGTTCCTCGCCGCGCTGGCCAACCCGGACCGGCCGGCAGAACTGGTCGAGGTCGCGCCCGCGGTCCTCGCCGCGGCCGGGGTGTCCCTCCCGTTGGTCGAGGACGACAGCTCCGTCGCGGCGCTGATGTCGCGGCCGGGCACGCGCGCGATGGCTGCCGGGCTGCACACCCGGTCGCTGGCCGAGACCGCGACCGACACCATCGCGTGGGACGCCGACCGCGGCTCCCCCCCGCTGCGCGTCGGACCCACGGCCGGGCAGGAACGAGCGTTGCTGGCCCGAACCCCTGGTGAGCCCGGGGCTGTGTGACGGACCCGCCGTCTAGCATCGAAACAGCGGAGCTTCGTCGACAGTTGGGGAGGTGCCATGAGTGAGCAGCCGGGACACCCCGGCCGATGGCACGTCCCGGACACCCTGCCCCCGCAGGAGGTCTCGCTCGAGGCCTTGGCCACGCTCTCGGCGGGTCCTACCGGGCAGTCGCGCGAGCCCGTCCCCCGGTGGTACCGCAGAGGCGTCGTCTACACCGGCTTCGTCGTGCTGGCCTTTCTCATCGGCACCTGGGTCTTCACCCGTCTCGGTGGGTTCTGGCCGATCCTCGCGTTCGCGTTCTTCGTCGGTCTGGCCATCGAACCGATCGTCAACTGGCTGGAGCGCCGCGGCCTGCGCCGCGGCGCCGGGACCGGCCTGGTGCTCTTCGCCCTCATCGTCGGGACGGTGGGGTTCTTCGCCGCGTTCGGCAACCTGCTCGTCGTTCAGCTCATCGGGCTGGTGCAGGACCTGCCGAGCATCCTCGACCAGGCCCTCGACTGGGCGAACACGAGGTTCGGCACCGAGCTGACCGTGCAGTCGGCGTTGGACTCGGTGGGTCTGTCGCCGGCCGCCCTGGCAGGACTGGCCCGCGAGCTCGGTACCGGCATCGTCGCCGTCGTGGTCTCGGCTGTCGGGGTGGTCTTCGCCGCTGCCGCCGGGCTGCTGTTCGCGTTCTACTTCGCGGCCGACGGGCCGAAGCTGCGGCGCACCGTGGCGTCCTGGCTGCCGCCGGAGCGCCAGCGGGTGTTCTACACGGTGTGGACGATCTCGGCGAACAAGGCCGGCACCTACGTCATCTCGCGGGGGATCCTCGCGATCATCTCCTCGGTCGTCTTCGCGATCTTCTTCGTCATCGTGGGGCTGGACTACTGGCTGCCGCTGGCGCTGTGGGTCGGCTTCGTCTCGCAGTTCATCCCGACGATCGGCACCTACCTCGCCGGCGCGCTCCCCGTGGTGATCGCGCTGACGGCCGGACAACCCGTCCTGGCCCTGGGCATCGTGGCGTTCACGATCGGCTACCAGCAGGTCGAGAACCTCGTGCTCACCCCGCGGGTGACCCAGCAGACCCTGGAGGTGCACGCCGCGGTCGCGTTCGCGTCGGTGCTGGTCGGCGGCATCCTCTACGGGGCGACTGGTGCTCTGCTCGCCATCCCCGTGGTGGCCATCGTGATGGCCATCCTCGACACCTACGGCAAGCGTTACACCCTGGTGCCCGAGCTGGCGAGCCTGGAGCGCGCCGCCGCTGGCGGGAACGCCCAGCACCTGCCCGAGCGGACCTCGGCTCAGCCGGCGTCCTCGGCTCAGCCGGCGTCCTCGGCTCAGCCCGCGTCGCCGCCGTCGGCGGGCGCGACCGCTGGCTCCGCTCCGCCGTAGCGGCGGTCCCGCCGGGCGAACTGCTCGACGGCGTGCCACAGGTGGCGGCGATCGACGTCGGGCCACAGCTCGGCGATGAACACGAGCTCGGCGTAGGCCGACTGCCACAGCAGGTAGTTGCTGATGCGCTGCTCCCCTGACGTCCGCAGGAACAGGTCGACGTCGGGGATGTCGGGGTTGTACAGCCGGCGGGCCAGGGTTTCCTCGCTGACCCGGTCGGGGTGCAGCCGGCCGGCGGCCACGTCGCGGGCGACGGCCCGGGCCGCGTCGGCGATCTCGGCCCGTCCGCCGTAGTTGACGCAGAACTGCAGGGTGAGGCGGGTGTTGGCGACGGTGAGCCGCTCCGCCGCCTCGATCTCCGCCAACACGCTGCGCCACAACCGGGGCCTGCGGCCCGCCCACCTGATCCGCACCCCCATCTCGTCCAGCTCGGTGCGACGGTGGCGGATCACGTCCCGGTTGAAGCCCATGAGGAAGCGCACCTCGTCGGGGGACCGCTTCCAGTTCTCGGTCGAGAAGGCGAAGGCCGACAGGTAGGGGATGCCGAGCTCGAGCGCCCCGTGCACGACGTCGACGAGCGCGGCCTCTCCCGCCTCGTGGCCCTTCGTGCGTGGCAACCCGCGCTGCTGCGCCCACCGGCCGTTGCCGTCCATGACCACCGCCACGTGCCGCGGCACCAGCTCGGGCCGGACCGACGGCGGCCGGGCACCGGAGGCGTGCGGCGTGGGCGCTCGCAGCGGGACCGCGCTCACCCGACCCCCCGGTCCACCAGCGGCATCGACCGCAGCCCCCGGTCGAGGTGCCAGGGCAGGTAGGCGGCGACCACTCCGTGCGCCTCGTCCCGCTCCGCCGGGCCGGCCGCCCTCGCGACGTCCCAGTCGCCGCTGAGCAGGGCCGCGAGCAGTCGCAGCGTCCCCGCGGCGGGGGTGGCCGCACCGGCGGGACGGCAGTCGGCGCAGACCGCCCCCCCGGCCTGGACGGAGAACCAGCGCTGCGGACCCGGCGCCCCGCACCGGGCGCAGTCGTGGAAGCTGGGGGCGAACCCGGCGATCGCCATGGCGCGCAGCTGGTAGGCGTCGAGCAGCAGGTCGGACGGGTGGCGACCGTCGGCGAGCGCTCGCAGCGCCCCGACGAGCAGCAGGTACTGCTGGGTGGCGGGCTCGCGCTCGTCCACGAGGCGGTCGGCCGTCTCGAGCATGGCGGTGCCCACTGTGTAGCGGGGGTAGTCACCGGCGATGCGGGCCGCGTAGGTGTCGACGGTGACCGCCTGGGTGACCACGTCGAGGGAGCGACCGGTGGCGAACTGCAGGTCCACCCGCATGAACGGTTCGAGCCGGGCCCCGAACCTCGACTGGGTGCGCCGCACCCCCTTGCCGACGGCCCGCACCCGGCCGTGGTGCCGGGTGAGCACGGTGACGATCCGGTCGGCCTCACCCAGCTTGTGCGTGCGCAGCACCACGCCCTCGTCCCGGTACAGCGCCACAGCCTCATCGTGCCAGGCTGACCCCTCGTCACCGACCAGGACGTGCCCAGCGCCGTACGCGCCCGTCAGCGCGACCTCGGCGTGCCCGAGCGGGTCCAGTGGCAGGTCACGCGTGAGGGGGCGGGTGGGCGGCGGGGGTCGCGGGGGGCTCAGCCGGTCCGGTTCACCGCCGAGACGACGGCGCGCAGCGAGGCGGTGACGATGTTGGGGTCGATGCCCACCCCCCACAGCACCTGGCCGCCGACGGCGCACTCGACGTAGGCCGCGGCGGTCGCGTCCCCGCCGGCCGACAGGGCGTGCTCGGCGTAGTCGAGCACGCGCACGTCCACCCCGACGGTGGCCAACGCCGCGACGAACGCGTCGATGGGGCCGTTGCCCTCCCCGGTGAGCACGCGGCGCTCGCCGTCGAGGTAGACCGCCACCTCCAGGGCATCCCGGCCGCCGGCCGCCCGCGAGGTGTGCACCGAGTTGAGCGCCAGCGGCGTGGTGGGGTCGAGGTACTCCCCCGCGAAGATCTGCCACATCCGAGCGGGCTCGACCTCGCCGCCGGCCTCGTCGGTGTGCCGCTGCACGACCTGGCTGAACTCGATCTGCAGCCGACGGGGCAGGTCCAAGCTGTGCTCGGTGCGCATGATGTAGGCCACACCGCCCTTGCCCGACTGCGAGTTGACTCGGATGACCGCCTCGTAGGTACGCCCGACGTCCTTGGGGTCGATGGGCAGGTACGGCACGTCCCAGGCGAGCTCCCGGACCGGGACGGCGGCCTGGGCCGCGTCGGCGTCCAACCAGTCGAACCCCTTCTTGATCGCGTCCTGGTGGCTGCCGCTGAAGGCGGTGTAGACCAGGTCGCCGCCGTAGGGGTGGCGCTCGTGCACAGGCAGCTGGTTGCAGTACTCGACGGTGCGGCGGATCTCGTCGATGTCGGAGAAGTCGATCATCGGGTCGACGCCCTGGCTGAACAGGTTCAGGCCGAGGGTCACCAGGTCGACGTTCCCGGTGCGCTCACCGTTGCCGAACAGACAGCCCTCGATCCGGTCCGCGCCCGCCTTCAGGCCCAGCTCGGCGGCCGCCACGGCCGTGCCCCGGTCGTTGTGCGGGTGCAGGCTCAGCACCAGCGAGTCGCGGCGGGGCAGATTGCGGTGCATCCACTCGATGGAGTCGGCGTAGATGTCGGGCGTGGCCATCTCGACCGTCGCCGGCAGGTTGACGATCAGCCGCCGGTCAGGCGTGGGGTCGATGACGTCGATGACCCTGCTGGTGACCTCCAGGGCGTACTCGAGCTCGGTTCCGGTGTAGGACTCCGGCGAGTACTCGTAGAAGATCTCCGTGTCGGGCGTGACGATCTCGTGGTACTTCGTCGCCAGCCGGGCCCCGCCGGTGGCGATGTCGGTGATCCCGTCCCGGTCGAGCCCGAACACCACCCTGCGCTGCAGGGCGGAGGTGGAGTTGTAGAAGTGCACGATCGCCCGCGGCGCGCCTCGGACCGCCTCGAAGGTGCGCTCGATGAGGTGCTCGCGGCACTGGGTGAGGACCTGGATGACCACGTCGTCCGGGATGAGGTCGTCCTCGACCAGCATCCGGACGAACTCGAAGTCGGTCTGGCTGGCCGACGGGAAGCCGACCTCGATCTCCTTGTAGCCGAGCTTGACCAGCAGGTGGAACATCCGCTTCTTGCGTTCCGGGCTCATCGGGTCGATGAGGGCCTGGTTGCCGTCCCGAAGGTCCACGGCGCACCATTGCGGTGCGCGGGTGATGGGACGGCCGGGCCAGGTGCGCTCGGGCAGGTCGGGGACGTAGCCGCGGGCCTGGAACGACTGGTAGCGCCTCAGCGGAAGCCCGGACGGTTGCTGGACCGGAGGGAAGGCGCTGCGCGCCTGGGTCGTGCGGTGGACGGGGCTGCTCACGTGGTCTCCCTGCGGGATGGGGTGAGACCGGCAGCACGAGGCTCCGCGACGAGGGAGCCGGTCGGTCTAGGCCCCGTCGCGGCGGCTAAGCAGCAGCGCGCCGTGAAGCACGAGCAGCAGGGTACACGGTCCGCCGGTACGTGCTCACGCAGCGGGCGTGGCCGCTGCGCCGGATGGTTCGGTGTCGTCCCAGCGCAGCACGCTCTCGGCGAGTGGCCGGCGCTCGCGGGCCGCCACCTCCCGCGCCCGCAGGTCGGGCGGCAGCCGGTCTGCCGGTGCCTGCCGACCGACCGCGACCACCACTACCGGCTCGACCCCCTCCGGCGCGTCGAGCAGCGCCCACACGGTGCCGCCGTCGAAGCCGCCCATCTGGTGCACGGCCAGCCCGGCCGCGTGGGCCTGCAGGCTCAGCTGGGCGACGGCCAGCCCCAGGTCGTAGTCGGCCGACCCGATGGCACGGCCGTCCCGGGACCGTTCGGCCAGTGCCACCACCAGCGCGCTGGCATCCCCGGCCCAGCGTCGGTTGCCCTCGTGCAGCGAGCCGAGCACCTGCGCGTGCAACCGAGTGCCCCGCCGGGCCAGGGCGAACCGCCACGGCTGCCGGTTCTTCGAGCTGGGGGCCCACCGGGCGGCCTCGAGCAACCCCAGCGCGGTTGCGTCGTCCAGGCTGTGGGTCGGGTCGAACGAGCGTGGGCTGGTGCGCTCGGCCGCGAACGGGTGCAGGTCGGTGGTCATCGCGTCCTCCACGAGTAGCGAGTTTAGTTGCCAATGCAACTACTCTGTCGCCCGGCCCATTCCCGCGGGACGACGCCGCCCCGGTGGGGCGGGCGGGTCAGAAGCCGAGGCGGCGCAGCTGCTTGGGGTCGCGCTGCCATTCCTTGGCGACCTTCACATGCAGGTCGAGGTACACCGGCGTGCCCAGCAGGGCCTCGATGTGCCGCCGGGCCTGCGAGCCGATCTGCTTGACCCGCTGGCCCGAGCGGCCCACCAGGATCGGCTTCTGGCTGGCCCGCTCCACGTACAGGACGGCGCGCACGTCGAGCAGCGGGCGGTCGGCCGGACGGTCCTCCCGCGGCACCATCTCCTCGACCACGACGGCCAGCGAGTGCGGCATCTCCTCGTGCAGGCCTTCGAGCGCGGCCTCCCGGATCAGCTCGGCGACCAGCACCTCCTCGGGCTCGTCGGTCAGCTCCCCGTCCGGGTAGAACGCCGGTCCCGGCGGCAGGAGGTCGACCAGCACCCGCTCGAGCACCGGTACCCCCTGCCCGGTCGCGGCCGAGACAGGGACGACCGCGGCCCAGTCCAGCCCCAGCCCCGCACCCAGGGCGGCCAGCGCCACCAGGTGCTCGGCGAGCCGGTCCGGTGACACCCGGTCGATCTTCGTGGCCACCGCGACCACCGGGGTGCGGGCCAGCGTGGCCAGCGACTGGGCCACGAACCGGTCGCCCGGCCCGACCCGTTCGTCGGCCGGGGAGCAGAACGCCACTGCGTCCACCTCCGACCAGGTGTCGCGGACCAGGTCGTTGAGACGCTGGCCCAGCAGCGTGCGGGGACGGTGCAGGCCAGGGGTGTCAACGAGGACGAGCTGCGCGTGCGGCCGGTGCACGATGCCACGGATGGCGTGCCGCGTGGTCTGAGGGCGGCTGGAGGTGATCGCCACCTTCTCCCCGACCAGGGCGTTCGTCAGGGTGGACTTGCCGGTGTTGGGACGGCCGACCAGGCATGCGAAGCCGCTGCGGTGGGCGGGCGGCGGCGCGGGCGGCAGGTCGGGCGACACCTGCCCATTGTGCCGGTCACGACCTCAGGCACCGGCCGACGGCGGATCGGCCGAGCCGTCCGGCTGGTCGACGCGGCGCACCAGCACCGTGTCGATGCGGTTGCGTCGTCCGGCGGCCGACTCGGCCTGGAACGAGAGCCCCCGCACCGCCACCCGCGCCCCGGGGATCGGGACCCGGCCGAGGTGCTTGGCGAGCAGACCCCCCACCGAGTCGACGTCGTCGTCGTCGAGCTCGATCCCGAACAGGTCGCCCACTTCCTCGATGTTCATCCGGCTGCTCACCCGCACCGAGCCGTCCGCCAGTCGGACCACGCCGCGGGCGGCCGGGTCGTACTCGTCGTCGATCTCGCCCACGATCTCCTCCAGGACGTCCTCGATGGTGACCAGACCGGCCGTGCCGCCGTACTCGTCGATGACGACCGCGACGTGGGTCCGACCGGCCTGCATCTGGCGCAGCAGCTCGTCGACCGGCTTGGAGTCGGGCACGAACATGGGCGAGCGCATCACGGAGTCGACCCGCTCGGTCGACTCCGCCTCGTGGCGGTCGTAGACCCGGCGCACGACGTCCTTGAGGTAGACGATGCCGACGACGTCGTCCACGTCCTCGCCGATGACCGGGATGCGGCTGAAGCCGCTACGCAGCGCCAGCGACAGGCACTGGCGCAGCGTCTTGTGCCGCTCGACGAAGACCATGTCGGTGCGCGGGACCATGACCTCCCGGGTGAGCGTGTCGCCGAGCTCGAAGACCGAGTGGATCATCTGCCGCTCGTCCTCCTCGATCACCTGGCTCGCCTCGGCCATGTCGACCAGCTCGCGCAGCTCCGCCTCGCTGGCGAACGGGCCCTGCCGGAAACCCCGACCGGGGGTGAGGGCGTTGCCGATGATGATGAGCAGGCTCGACAGCGGGCCCAGCACCCGAGTGGCGACGGTGAGCGGCCCGGCCGCAGCCAGCGCCACCCGGTCGGCGTGCTGGCGGCCCAAGGTCCGGGGAGCCACGCCGATGGCGACGTAGGAGACCACGACCATCGTCGCCACCGCAGCCAGCAGCGCGGCCCAGCGGGGCTGCACCGCGTCCAGGTACAGCGCGGCCACGAGCACGACGGCGCCGACCTCGGCGAGCAGCCGCAGGAACAGCGCCGGGTTGAGGTAGCGCGCCGGGTCCGCAGTCAGCTGCTGCAGCCGCTTGGCACCGGTGCGGCCCTCGGCGGCGAGCTGGGCGGCGCGGGCCCGGGAGTACGACGACAGCGCAGCCTCGGCCATCGCGATGAGCGCAGCCACCACCACGAGGACGACGACGAGCACGATGGCCCAGGGGGAGGTCACGTACGCTCCCCCCGGACCGGTGAGTGGGCACTCACGAGCCGTCCCGTCGGGCCAGGTGGACCCGCCACTCGGCGACGATCTGCTCCTGCAACCCGAACATCTCCCGCTCCTGCGCCGGCTCGGCGTGGTCGTAGCCGAGCAGGTGGAGGATGCCGTGGGTCGTCAGCACGTGCATCTCGGCGCGGGCGCCGTGGCCCACCGTGCGGCCCTGCCGCTCGGCCACCGCCGGGCACAGCACCACGTCGCCCAGCAGCCCCGGCTGCGGGTCCTGCCCGTCAGGTGTCGGGCGCAGCTCGTCCATGGGGAACGACAGCACGTCGGTGGGACCCGGCTCGTCCATCCACTGGACGTGCAGCCGCTCCATCGCGGCCTCGTCGACCAGCAGCAGCGACAGCTCCGCCTGCGGGTGGATGCGCAGCCGGTCCAGCACGAACCGCGCCAGCTCGAGCAGCTCGGACTCGTCGACCGCGGTGTTCGACTCGTTGAGAACCTCGACACTCACCGGCGCCCCCGCGGCCCACGGTGGCCGGCGCCGGACCCACGGGTCCCCTGGGCGGCCAGGCCCGCGCCGGCGTCGTGCCGGCCGTAGGCGTCCACGATCGCCCCGACCAGGGTGTGCCGCACGACGTCGTGGCTGGTGAGCCGGCAGAAGGCGACGTCCGGGACGCCGTCGAGCACGCCCTGGACCTCGCGCAGCCCGCTGACGGTCGCACTCGGCAGGTCCACCTGGGTGACGTCGCCGGTGACGACCATCCTCGAGCCGAACCCGAGCCGGGTGAGAAACATCTTCATCTGCTCCGACGAGGTGTTCTGGGCCTCGTCGAGGATGACGAACGCGTCGTTGAGGGTGCGCCCGCGCATGTAGGCCAACGGCGCCACCTCGATGGTGCCCTCCGTCATCAGCCGGGGGATCGTCGCGGGGTCGAGCATGTCGTGCAGCGCGTCGTACAGCGGCCGGAGGTAGGGGTCGATCTTGTCGGCCAGCGTGCCGGGCAGGAAGCCGAGCCGCTCCCCGGCCTCGACCGCCGGACGGGTCAGGATGATGCGGGTCACCTCGCGCGACTGCAGGGCTTGCACGGCCTTGGCCACGGCCAGGTAGGTCTTGCCGGTGCCGGCCGGTCCCACCCCGAAGGTGAGGGTGTGCCGGTCGATGGCATCGACGTAGCGCTTCTGGTTGAGGGTCTTGGGCCGGATCGTGCGACCGCGGTGCGACAGGATGCGCAACGTCAGCACGTCGGCCGGGCGCTCGGCCGTGCGGGCCCGCAGCATCTGCGCCGAGCGCTGCACCGCCTCCGGCGTCAGGCCCTGGCCGGTGCGCACGACCGCCACCATCTCGTCGAGCAGCGACTCGGCCAGGTGCACCTCGGGAGCAGGCCCGGTGAAGGTCACCTCGTTGCCCCGCACCAGCACGTCCACGTCGGGAACCTGGGCCTCGACGACGCGCAGCAGCGCGTCCCCCGAGCCGAGGACGCTGACCATGGGGATGCTCGCCGGCACCACGCTGCGGTGCTGGGTGGGCGTGCTGTCAGCCGGGCTGTCGATGCCGGTCATGCTAGCCAGCCGTCCCGACCCGTGCCGCCGAACGCCAGCGAGCGCTCCGGCTGAGCAGGACGGCCGCCGCGACCGTGCCCGCGGTGGCCGAGCGCAGCACGGTCGGGCCGAGGCTGCCCACCCGGGCCCCCGCCCCGACGAGGGCCTCCCGCTCCGGCGCGCTGACGCCTCCCTCCGGGCCGACGACGACCAGCACCTGTCCGGACGAGGGGACGGCCAGGTCGCCGACCGGGACGGCGTCGGCGGCGTCGAGCAGGACCGCGAGGGTCGCCTGCCGGGCCCGCTGCACGAGCCCGGGGAGATCGACAGGTTCACCCACCACCGGCACCCAGGCCCGTCGGGACTGCTTGGCCGCCTCGGCCACGACACCGCGCCAGCGGCGCAGCCCGCGCTCGACCCGGTCGGCGTCCCAGGCCACCACGCTGTGCCGGGCCGTCCACGGCAGCACCTCGTCGACACCCACCTCGGTGAGACAGGCCAGGGCCTGCTCGGCCGCGTCGTGCTTGACCAGCGCCTGAGCCACCACGAGCCGGGGCTGCGGCGGCTCCTCCCGCTCGCGGCGCTCGACCTGCAGGACGACACGGCCGCGCTGCGCCTCGAGCACCCGGCAGCACCACCGGGTGCCGCGCCCGTCCACGGCGTCGACCGGCTCCCCGGGCCGCAGCCGCCGGACGTCGGCGGCGTGGTGGCCTTCCCGCCCCTCCAGCACGAGGAGGCCGGAGTCGGCGGGCGACGGTTCGTCGGGGTCGAGCAGGAAGACCGGGGCCGTCACTGGAACTTCTCGCGCAGCCGGGCGAAGAAGCCGCCCTCGGCGGGCCCGGCGGCCGGCGCGGCGACCCGCTCCTCGCCCCGCAGGCCGGCGAGCTCGGCCAGCAGTGCCCGCTGCCGCTCGTCCAGCCGGGTGGGCGTGCGCACCTCGACGAACACGACCAGGTCGCCACGGCCGGACGAGCGCAGCCGCGGAGCGCCAAGACCCGCCAGCACGATCCGCTCGCCGAACTGGGTGCCTGCCGGCACCTCGACGACGCGGGGGCCGTCCAGTGTCTCGAGCTCGAACGTCGTGCCGAGAGCCGCGGCCGACATCGGCAGCGGCAGCGTGCACATGAGGTTGTCGCCCTCGCGGGAGAACACCGGGTGCGGCCGCACCGAGACCTCGACGTAGAGGTCGCCGGGAGGGCCGCCGCCGGGGCCCACCTCGCCCTCACCGGACAGCTGCAGCCGGGTGCCCGAGTCCACCCCGGGCGGCACCTTGATCGACAGGGTCCGGCGGGTGCGCACCCGGCCGTCGCCGGCGCACTCGTGGCAGGGCCGGGGGTTGACGGTGCCGAATCCACGGCACTGCGGGCACGGCCGGGTGGTCATCACCTGGCCGAGGAACGACCGCTGGACGTGGCTGATCTCGCCCCGGCCGCGGCAGACGTCGCAGGTGACGAAATCCGAGCCGTCGGAGGTGCCGTGGCCGCCGCAGGTGGGGCAGGCCACCGCGGTGTCGACCTGGATCTCGTGCTCGGTGCCGAACAGCGCCGCTGCGAGGTCGATCTCGATACGCAGCAGCGCGTCCTGGCCGCGCCGGGTGCGGCTGCGCGGCCCGCGGCTGCTCGTCTGCCCGAAGAAGGCGTCGAAGATGTCGGTGAACGTGAACCCGTCACCGGGCATGCCACCGGGGCCGGCACCGGCGCCGCTGCTGCGCAGCGGGTCCCCGCCGAGGTCGTACATCTCCCGCTTGCGCGGGTCCGAGAGCACCTCGTAGGCGTTCGTGACCTCCTTGAACCGCTCGGAGTCGGCGCTGTCGCCGGCCACGTCCGGGTGGTGCTGGCGAGCCAGCCGCCGGTAGGCGCGCTTGATCTCATCGGCCGAGGCGTCCCGGGCGACCCCGAGCACCTGGTAGTAGTCCGTGGGCACGGCTCTCCTGTTCTCAGCCGGCCAGGATCTGGCTGACGTAGCGGGCCACGGCCCGCACCGTGGCGATCGTGCCGGGGTAGTCCATGGGCAGCGGGCCGACGACCCCGAGGGAGCCGAGCAGCTCGCCCCCGGTGCCGTACGAGCTGGACACCACGGCGCTCGAGGCCAGTGCCCGGTGCTCGTTCTCGGCTCCGATGCGCACCTGGACGGCCATCGGCGCGGTGGCCTCGCCGAGCAGGTGCAGCAGCACCACGTGCTCCTCGAGAGCCTCGAGCAGGGGACGGACCCCGGTCTCGAACTCCCGCCCGTAGGAGATCACGTTGGCGGTGCCGGCAATGGCGACCCGCTCGTCGTGCTGGGCGGCCAGGTTCTCCAGCAGGGCGGCGACGACGACGGCGACCGTCGCGCGGTCCTGCGGGGCGAACCGCTCGGTGAGGTCGGCCAGCCGCTGCCCCACGTCGGCCAGCCGCTGCCCCGCGAGCGCGACGTTGAGCCGGGACCGCAGGTCGCCCAGGGTCACCGTGTCGAGCTCGGCGGGGACCTCGACCACGGTCTGGTCGACCCGGCCGTTCTCGGTGATGAGCACGACGAGCACCCGGGCGGGGCCCATGGCCACCAGCTCGATGTGCCGGACCGTCGAGCGGGTCAGCGACGGGTACTGCACGACGGCGATCTGGCGGGTGAGCTGGGCCAGCAGCCGGACGCTTCGGGTGACGACCTCGTCGAGGTCCACCGCACCCTCGAGGAACGTCGAGATGGCCCGGCGCTCGGCCGGCGACAGCGGCTTCACGGTACTGAGTCGGTCGACGAACACCCGGTAGCCCTTGTCGGTCGGCACCCGCCCCGCGCTGGTGTGCGGCTGGACGATGTAGCCCTCCTCCTCGAGGACGGCCATGTCGTTGCGGACGGTCGCGGACGAGACCCCCAGTGCGTGGCGCTCGACCAGCGCCTTGGACCCCACCGGCTCCCGGGTGGCGACGTAGTCCTCGACGATGGCGCGCAGCACGTCCACCTTGCGGTCGTCCAGCACGTCGGTCACCGCCTCCCTGGGGTCCGTCGGGGTCGTCGTTCCTGGCACTCCGGGTCCGTGAGTGCCAAGTCTACGCCGGGAGGGCACACGCCGTCGCTGCACAAGTGCCGGTCGCTGGGGGTCGGACGGTGCCACCATGGGGCCATGAGCCACGGAAGCGTGCCGCCCCCGATCCCACCGGAGGAGCGCGAACCCGCGCAGATGTGGGAGGCCGAGTTCAACGAGGCCGACTCCCCGGCGCCCAGCGACTACTACCGCACCGGTCCACCGGTGGGGGAGCCGGCCTCCTGGGGCATCCGAGTGCTCGCCTACCTCATCGACCTCGCCCTGGTGGCGATCCCCGTCGCGGTGGGCCAGATGGTGCTCGTGCTGGGCGGCAGCCGGCCCGGCATCGACACGAGCGGCCTGGGCCTGGTCGCCATCCTCGCGAGCCTGGTCGGCCTCGCCGTGTGGCTGTGGAACCGGGTGCTGCGGCAGGGGCGCACCGGCCAGTCGGTGGGCAAGTCGACCGTCGGGCTGATGCTGCTGGCCGAGGGCGGCCGGCAACCGATCGGTGCCGGCCGGGCGTTCCTGCGCGACCTCGCGCACGTCTTCGACGCGCTGCCGTGCTACCTCGGCTTCCTGTGGCCGCTGTGGGACACCAAGCGGCAGACCTTCGCCGACAAGATCGTCGCCACGACGGTGGTCACCACCTGACCGGTCCCGACCTCAGGTGAGCCGCAGCGTCACCGCGGTGGCCAGCAGCCGTCCTCGCCGGGTCAGCCGCACCCGGCCGGACGAGGCGTCCGCCGGGGCGAGGAACCCCTGCGCCTCGAGGGCGGCCAGCTCCTCGGCGGCCCGCTCGCCGATCGCTGCCTCGATGTCGCCGCGCTCGGCCCCGACCCGGGTGCGCAGGCCGAGCATGATCCGCTCCAGCCGCCGGGTCGGCTCGTCCAGCACCTCCCGCTCGGCCGCGGGACTGGCCCCGGCGGCCAGCCGTTGCGCCCAGGTCGCCGGGTGCTTGACGTTCCACCAGCGCACGCCGCGGACGTGGCTGTGCGCGCCGGGGCCCACGCCCCACCAGTCGGCGTCGGCCCAGTAGAGCTGGTTGTGCCGGGACCGCACGTGCTCGTCGCGGGCCCAGCTGGACAGCTCGTACCAGCCCAGCCCGGCCGCCTCGAGCCGGTCATCGGCCCGCTCGTACATCGCGGCCATCAGGTCGTCGTCGGGGCCGGGGACCTCGCCCCGGGCGATCCGGGCCGCCAGCCGGGTGCCCGGCTCGACGATCAGCGCGTAGGCGCTGACGTGGTCGGGTCGCAGCGCCAGCGCCGCGTCCAGGCTGGCGTCCCAGTCAGACAGCGACTCGGACGGCGTGCCGTAGATGAGGTCGAGGCTCAGGTTGGCGAAGCCGGCCGCGCGGGCGTCGGCCACCGCCGTGGCGACCCGGCCGGGCGTGTGCACCCGGTCCAGCACGGCGAGCACGTGCGGGCGGGCGCTCTGCATGCCCAACGACAGGCGGTTGACACCCGCGGCCCGGGCACCGGCGAGCCACTCGGGGGTGGCCGACTCGGGGTTGGCCTCGCTGCTGACCTCGGCGCCGGCCTCGAGCCCGAACCGCTCGGCGATGCCGGCGAGCACCCGGCCCAGGTCGCGCGGGTCGAGCAGGGACGGCGTGCCGCCGCCGAGGAACACCGAGGTGACCGGCACGGCCGTGCCGAGCACGCGGCGGGCCAGGTCGAGCTCGGCCAGCGCCGCGTCAGCCCAGGTGTCCAGGGTCGCGCCAGGGTCGGTCCCCAGCTCGGTGGCCGTGTAGGTGGTGAAGTCGCAGTAGCCGCAGCGGGTGACGCAGAACGGCACGTGCAGGTAGATCCCGAACGGTCGGCTGCCCACCGCCGCCAGTGCCGGCGCGGGAAGCCGACCGTCTGCCGGGGTCGCGTCGCCCTGGTGCTGCACGCGCGGCACGACCTGGCCAGGGCGAGTCAGGCGTAGAACGAGTCGAGCACCGTGGCGTACTTGCCCTCCACTGCCTTGCGCTTGACCTTGAACGACGGGGTGAGGTCGCCGGCCTCGACCGTGAGGTCCTGGGGGAGGATCTCGAACTTCTTCACCGTCTCCCAGCGCGGCAGGTGCGCGTTCACCTCGTCGATGTACCCCTGGACCATCTCACGGGTCTGCGGACTGGTCACCACCTGCTCGTAGGCGCCGGCCACACCGTGGTCCTGCGCCCACGTCATGATCGCGTCGGGGTCGAGCGCGACGAGGGCCGAGACGAAGTTGCGCCCGTCCCCGTGCACGACGATGCTGCTCGCGTACGGGCAGGCCGCCTTGAACTTGACCTCGATGCTCTGCGGCGCGACGTACTTGCCGCCCGAGGTCTTGATCAGGTCCTTCTTCCGGTCGGTGATCTTGAGGTGCCCGTCCACCATCTCGCCGATGTCGCCGGTGTGGAACCAGCCGTCGGTGAACACCTCCGCCGTCTGCTCGGGCAGGTTGTGGTAGCCCTCCATCACGCACGGGCCCTTGACGAGCACCTCGCCGTCCTCGGCGATCCGGAGCTCGGTCCCCGGCAGCGGCGGGCCCACCGTGCCGAAGATGTTGTCCGACGGCGTGTTCACGCAACACCCCGCCGACGTCTCGGTCAGACCGTAGGCCTCCATCAGCAGCAGGCCGGCGTTGTCGAACCACTGCGAGATCTCGGTGCTCAGCGGTGCCGCCGCGGAGACGAAGAACCGGACCCGCCCGCCCATGGCGTGGCGGACCTTGCTGAGCACCAGCCGGTCGGCGATGGTGTGCTTGACGCCCAGCATGCCGCCGACGCCCCGGCCGGCCCGCCGCGCGTCACCGGCCTGGGCCGCCACGCCCATGGCCCAGCCGAAGAGCTTCGCCTTCACGCCGCCCTCACGCTCCACCCGGGTCAGCAGACCCCCGTGGATCTTCTCGAAGATGCGCGGCACCGCCGGGACGATGGTGGGCTTGACCTGGGCGAGGTTCGCCTGGATCGTCTCGACTCGGCCGTCCACGGCGTAGGTGCAGCCGACCTTGAGGATGATCGCGATCAGCACCTTCCCGAACGAGTGCGCCAGCGGCAGGAAGACGTACATGAGGTCGTCGCTGAAGATCACTCCCAGCGCCTCGAAGGCGTCCCCCTCGTACACCCAGTTGGCCTGGGTGAGCCGGACACCCTTGGGCCGGCCCGTGGTCCCCGACGTGTAGATGAGGGTGGCCAGCGCGTCCGGGCGGATGCCGGCGACGGTGCGGGCGACCACCTCCGGGTCGTGCGCGAGCCGCTCCCGGCCGAGGCGGGCCAGCTCATCGGTGCTGATGGCGAACTCCCCGTCGGCGGTTTCGGCGTCGCCGAGCAGGATCACCTTGACGACGTGCGGGATCTGCTCCCGCACGCTGAGCAACTTGTCCAACTGCTCGCGGTTCTCGGCGAAGACGACCCGGGTGTCGGAGTCGCTGAGGATGTAGGCCACGTCGCCTGCCGGCGTCGTCGCGTAGACCGTCGTCGTCGCCGCGCCCGCGCAGCTGATGGCCAGGTCGGCGAAGATCCACGCGACGCTGGTGTTGGAGGCGATGCCGACCCGTTGCTCGGGCTCCACCCCAAGCGCGATCAGCCCGGCCGCCCAGGCGGTCACCACGTCGCTGGTGTCCCGCCAGGTGTAGGCCTTCCAGCCGGGGTCGGTGGGGGCGAGGAACGCCTCCTTGTCAGGGGTGAGCCGCACCCGGTCGAGGAACATCTGTGCCAACGAGGTCGTCGATGCTGCGGCCTGAGGCCGGGTCGGCGCGTTCATGGTCATGCGAGCCTCCCTCTGTGACGTCGCTCACCCGACGCTATCGCTGCCGCGCAGGCCCGTCGCGGGACCAAAGCCACCGGAACCGGCCAGCGACGGCTACGGGGGCGGACCGTTGGCCGGTCCGCCCCCGTAGCCCGCTGCGTGCCTCAGGCGTAGAAGCCATCCAGCACGTCGGCGTACTTCTGCTCCACGACCTTGCGCTTGACCTTGAGCGACGGGGTGAGCTCGCCGGACTCGATGGTGAGGTCCTGCGGCAGGATCTCGAACTTCTTGACCGTCTCCCACCGCGGCAGCTGCTTGTTCACCTCGTCGATGTGCTTGGCCACCATCTCCTTGGTCTTCGGGTTGGAGACGATGTCGGCGTAGGACCCGCTGATGCCGTGCTCGCCCGCCCAGGTCGCGATGGCGGCCTCGTCGAGAGTGACCAACGCTGAGACGAAGTTGCGGCCGTCGCCGTGCACGACGATGTTGCTGGCGTAGGGGCAGGCGGCCTTGAACTTGACCTCGATGCTCTGCGGCGCGACGTACTTGCCGCCCGAGGTCTTGATCAGGTCCTTCTTCCGGTCGGTGATCTTCAGCAGGCCGTCGGGGGTGATCTCGCCGATGTCGCCGGTGTGGAACCAGCCCTCCTCGTTGAAGACCTCGGCGGTCTGCTCGGGAAGGTTGTGGTACCCCTCCATCACGCCGGGGCCCTTGATGAGGATCTCGCCGTCCTCGGCGATCTTCACCTCGGTACCCGGAGCCGGCTCGCCGACCGTCCCGAACGAGTAGTTGTGCGGCCGGTTCACGAACGTGAACGCCGAGGTCTCGGTGAGGCCGTAGCCCTCGAGGATGGTCAGCCCGACGTTGTCGAACCACTCGGCGATCTCCCCGCTCAGCGGCGCCGCCCCCGAGACGAAGTAGCGGACCCGACCACCCAGGCGGGCGCGGATCTTGCTGAACACCAACCTGTCGGCAATGCCGAGCTGGAGGTTCGTCAAGGCACCGGGGTTCTTGCCCGCGCGGGTGGCGGCGCCGGCCTTGGCGCCGACGCCCTCGGCCCACGTGAAGATGCGGTACTTGGCACCGCCCTCGCGCTCCTGCATCGTCTGGATGGTCCCGTAGACCTTCTCGAAGATCCGGGGCACGGCAGCGATGAAGGTGGGCTGCACCTGGCCGAGGTGCTCGACCAGCTTGTCGACCCGGCCGTCCACCGCGGCAGCGAAGCCGACCCTGAGCTGGCCGGAGATGAGCACCTTGCCGAACGAGTGGGCCAGCGGCAGCCACAGGTACTCCAGGTCGTCGGAGCGCAGCACGCCGAGGGAGTCCATCGCGTCGCCCTCGTACACCCAGTTGGCGTGGGTCAACCGCACACCCTTGGGCTTGCCGGTGGTGCCCGAGGTGTAGATGAGGGTCGCCAGGCTGTCCGGGCGCATGCTCTGGACCCGGTTCCTCACCGCGTCCGGGTCCGAGGCGAGCAGCTCCTCGCCCTTGGCGGCGAGGTCGGCGGTGCTGATGACGCTGTCACCGTCCGCCGCGTCGGCGTCGGTGAGCATGATCAGCGTGCGCAGGCCGGGAATCTGGTCGCGGACCGACTGCACCTTCTCCAGCTGGGTCCGGTCCTCGACGAACACGATGGAGGTGTCGGAGTCGTTGAGGATGTAGGCGACGTCCTCGGCCGGCGTCGACTGGTACAGGGTGGTGGTGGCGGCGCCTGCGCACATGTTGGCCAGGTCGGCCCACACCCACTCCAGCCGGGTGCTGGAAGCGATGCCCACCCGCTGCTCGGCCTCGACACCGAGGGCGAGCAGCCCCGCGGCCCAGGCCAGGACGATGTCCGCGGTCTCGGCCCAGGTGTAGGACTTCCACTCGCCCTCCCCGACCGGCTGGCGGAACGCCTCCCAGGTCGGCGTCATCTCCACCCGGTCGAGGAACAGCTCGCCCACGTTCGCTGCGGTGCTGCCCTTGTGATGCTGGGCCACCGTGTCCGCCATCAAACCTCCCCATCGCTGTGTGCCGCACCACGGCGGCCGGATGCGCTGACGTTACCGTCAGGTCGGTTCGTGTCACACCCCTGATTCCGGAGACTGCCGCGGGGAGTGCGAACTTCCGGGTCCGGCTGCGCGGCCGAGGAGCCTCGGTCGCGGTCCGGCTCAGGCGCCGGACGGCTCGGCCGTGGACAGGGCGGCGACGAAGGCCTCCTGGGGGACCTCGACCCGGCCCACCATCTTCATCCGCCGCTTGCCCTCCTTCTGCCGCTCCAGCAGCTTGCGCTTGCGGGTGATGTCCCCGCCGTAGCACTTGGCCAGCACGTCCTTGCGCAGCGCCCGGATCGTCTCCCGGGCGATGACCCGCGACCCGACGGCGGCCTGGATGGGCACCTCGAACTGCTGCCGCGGGATCAGCTCCTTGAGCTTGGCCGTCATCGCCACCCCGTAGGCGTAGGCCTTGTCCCGGTGCACGATCGCGGAGAACGCGTCGACGGCATCGCCCTGCAGCAGGATGTCGACCTTGACCAGGGCCGCGTCCTGCTCGCCGGTGGGCTCGTAGTCCAGGCTGGCGTAGCCGCGGGTGCGGGACTTCAGCGCGTCGAAGAAGTCGTAGACGATCTCGGCCAGCGGCAGGGTGTAGCGCAGCTCGACCCGGTCCTCGGACAGGTAGTCCATGCCCAGCAGCGACCCCCGTCGCGCCTGGCAGAGCTCCATCACCGCACCGATGTACTCGCTGGGTGTGATGACGGTGGCCCGCACGACCGGCTCGTACACCTCGGCCACCTTGCCGGTGGGGAACTCGCTGGGGTTGGTGACCAGCACCGACGTCTGCTCGGTGCCACCCTCCAGGACGACGCGGTACACGACGTTCGGCGCGGTGGAGATCAGGTCGAGGCCGAACTCGCGCTCGAGGCGCTCGCGCACGATCTCCAGGTGCAGCAGGCCCAGGAAGCCGCAGCGGAAGCCGAAGCCCAGGGCGGCTGAGGTCTCCGGCTCGAACTGCAATGCGGCGTCGTTGAGCTGCAGCTTCTCCAGCGCCTCGCGCAGCTCGGGGTAGTCCGAGCCGTCGATCGGGTAGAGGCCCGCGTAGACCATCGGCTTGGGATCGCGGTAGCCGGCCAGCGCCTCGGTGGCCCCGCGGCGCGCGTCGGTGACCGTGTCCCCCACCTTCGACTGGCGCACGTCCTTCACCCCGGTCATGAGGTAGCCCACCTCGCCGGCCCCGAGCCCGGTCGACGGGACGGTCTCGGGGGAGATGACGCCGATCTCGAGCAGCTCGTGGGTGGCTCGCGTCGACATCATGGTGATCCGCTCGCGGGCGCTCAGCCGTCCGTCCACCACCCGCACGTAGGTGACGACACCACGGTAGGAGTCGTAGACCGAGTCGAAGATCAGCGCCCGGGGCGGCGCGTCCGGATCACCGGCCGGCGCCGGGACCTGCCGGACGACCTCGTTGAGCAGGTCCTCGACGCCCTCGCCGGTCTTGCCTGACACCCGCAGGCAGTCCTGCGGACGTCCGCCGATGAGGTGGGCGAGCTCGGCGGCGTACTTGTCGGGGTCGGCGGCGGGGAGGTCGATCTTGTTGAGCACCGGGATGACGACCAGGTCGTTCTCCAGTGCCAGGTACAGGTTCGCCAGCGTCTGCGCCTCGATGCCCTGGGCGGCGTCCACCAGCAGCACCGCGCCCTCGCAGGCGGCCAGGGACCGGCTCACCTCGTAGGAGAAGTCGACATGGCCGGGGGTGTCGATGAGGTTGAGCACGTGCGGCGTGCCCGCCGCGGATCCCTGTGTCGGGGTCCAGGGCAGCCGCACCGCCTGGCTCTTGATGGTGATGCCGCGCTCGCGCTCGATGTCCATCCGGTCGAGGTACTGCTCGCGCATCCGCCGCTCCTCGACCACCCCGGTCAGCTGCAGCATCCGGTCGGCCAGCGTCGACTTGCCGTGGTCGATGTGCGCGATGATGCAGAAGTTGCGGATGATCGCCGTCGGCGTCGCTCCGGGAGCGGGCGCGGTCGGCGGCACGGGTTGCGTCCTTGTCCTCGGGGGCGCCAGCGGGCGGGTGGCAGCAGGGCCCTGCCAGTGTCCCACGGCGGGCCGGCTCAGGTGAGCCTGGTGATCTCCACGGTCGCGGTGAGCGTGGACGCACCTCCGCCGGCGTAGACGCCCTTGACCGGAGCCACGTCCGCGTAGTCCCGACCGGTGGCCACCAGGACGTGGTCCCGGCCGACCGCTCGGCCGTTCGTCGGGTCGGACGGCACCCAGGCCGAGCCGTCCCAGGCCTCGATCCACGCGTGGGACTCGCCGGTGACCGCCTCCCCGACGGCGGCGGCAGCCTTCGGGTGCAGGTAGCCCGAGACGTAGCGGGCCGGGACGCCCATGCTGCGCAGCACGGTGATCGCCAGGTGGGCGAAGTCCTGGCATACTCCGCTGCCAGCCTCGAACGCCTCGGCCGCCGA
>Ga0114939_10000492_pt1 | contig 32851 bp, 25 predicted proteins | sample AshMeaCrysSpring_FD_87196 | JGI IMG/M metagenome (GOLD analysis project Ga0114939, IMG submission 87196) | Groundwater microbial communities from Big Spring, Nevada to study Microbial Dark Matter (Phase II) - Ash Meadows Crystal Spring | ecosystem: Environmental > Aquatic > Deep subsurface >...
AATTGTTTGCATCTGCTCGTCAAAACGTAAAGCAGTAATCGGGAAATCTAAGACCTTTTTAGTTGGTACAGTCAACTTATCCGCCATCTCTCACTTCCTCTGTCTAACGATAAATACTTCTGATATCTCGTGATTTGCTGGTTACTAAATTGGTAAGTATGGTTATTACACTTCCAAAGCCTGTTCCAGATTTTGTAGTTTTTGGTTTCCAATCGGTGAAGATGCGGCGGGTTTTTAAGTTAACACCCGATGTTCCCTGGAATACTTTCTTGTATGTATATTAAATTAAATTTCTTCTGCCAGTAGGTCTATAGAAGGGAATTATTGAAAATTTTATACTGATAATTATTTACTTCATGCTTTCATTAGAATTCGGATTTTTTAAAATTGTATAAAAATTAATACTGAATCCCAAGCAATCTTAGCTGAAAGTCCAGAATTATCAATAACTAGAAAATACCTACAAGATTTAGCGCTTAATTACTAGATTCTCAGTAAACATAATCAATTTTTTGTATCCATTATTACTTAATAACTATTGAGTAATTTGTAGCTCTTAATGCAATTTAAAAATTTATATACTTGATATATTGACATAAATACATAGTAATTATACGTATATTTATTGATTAGATTAGTAATAATTTTAAGATATTCACAGGTGCTACATCATAGTCCCGTCCTCGAAATTTAAAGAGGAGGTTAGGGGAGGGATTTTTTTACTTTCTGCTTAACGCTAACCGCTATAAGTTTCGATTAAATTATATTTAATAAAAAATCAACTCTTTAATTTATCTGCGAATATTTACTTATCTAGGGAAGAGAAAGTAAATAGACTTTTATATTGCACCACGATGAGAAAATAGGTTTATGGCGAAGGATGAAGCGTAAAACCTCTGGTGAGTTGGGGATGCGAAAAAATGTAAGCATAAAAAACAGGGAGAAGATGCTTTACCTTCCCCCTGTCGGCTTTGATGTTTATTTTTGCTAGTGCTGTCGTTGGTATTGTTACCTTCTTTCAGTTTTTGGCGCAACATCTGGGTTTGCTTTTTGAGTTGTCGCTTTCTAGCTGAACCACCTCTACCTTTATCGTTCCTCCCCTGACGACGGGGAGATTCCCATCTTTTCAAGCGCATGTTTATTTACCTTTAGCTTAATTTAGATAAGTAGAGACGCACATTAGTACATCTCTACAGTGGGCGAGGAGAGAATCGAACTCTCATGCCTTATGAGGGCGGCAGATTTTGAGTCTGCTGCGTCTACCAGTTTCGCCACCCGCCCTTATATGCAACTTCATCATTATAACCTGTAGTTCCAGAATTTTGCAACAACTTTTGATAATCTTGGCTAGAAGCCCAGCGGTCAATTTCAATAGCACGCAGAACGGGTACGGGATGGGTTAACTGTGCAGTGCGTGAGGATTTGACCATTTCACCCATTTCGTTATTGCTGATTTCATCGTAAGCGCGAGCTTGAGCAATGAAAGCATCGAGGTTAAGTTGGGGTGCTAGGGTAGGGGAACCACCGGCGAGTTTCATCAATACCGACATCACTACTTTCGGGTCTTGAGTTGCTAAGACAGCAGCGCGATCGCACGTAAATTCTGCACAGCGTACCCATTCCAAAAGTTGAGTTTGAATTGCTTGCGCCAGGATAGTACCAACATTGGGGACAACGGCGGCTGCTAAAATCAGCAAATTCACCGGCGTCAAATACACGCTATGGTCACACTTGAGGTGTCCCAACTCATGAGCAATGACTGCTTGAATTTCTACTGGGGTGAGCATTTCCACCAAAGAGGTGTGCAACACGATAAATGGTTGCTTCCCACGCATAGCAAAAGTATAAGCATTGGGTACAGGTGACGAGCGGATGTAAAGTTGGGGTGGCTCGATATCCAATATCTTGCAGGCTTCTAGCAGTAGCTGGTGGAGGTGGGGTAGTTGGTTTTCCCCTACTAATATGCTAGAGGCGATGTTTTCCACATAAAAAATTTGCTCTGCCATTGGTCCGAGCAAATTCCGTACCATCATGTCTACACCTGGAATTTGCTTAATCGCTTTGGTTGCTTCCAGGTCGAGGGGGTGACGAAACGAGTCGGCTTTTAAACCAATTAGGGGGATTTTGCTCTGTGACATAGCTGGCACTAAACTTTGGTGGGTTAGGAATGAGTCTCCTTTTCTATTTTTACTGTTCCAAACTGAGAATTGCGGACTTCTATAAGCTCGACTTTATCCGATAAACGCTACGCACTTAAAACCCTTGCGAACCTTGCTCTAAAAACTCAATTTTTGGTAACAGCGGATCTTGTACAATCCCAACACCATGAAAACCCCAACGTTTAAGCAACCCTCCCAATTGGGTACTTGGGAGAGATTCCACCGCAAAGCGGTTAGCGACATCAGCACCGTGGGTGTTGAGATAACTCAAAGCATCAAAGTGTTCGCGAAATAGTAACAAATAACCCGCCGGTTGGGACTTAGGACGAGCTACAAGATAACTACCATCGCTTGTGGAGCGAATTAGATAATAAACTTGAGAGAGCATGGTCATTAGTCATTAGTCATTAGTCATTAGTCAGTAGTTTTGCTAACTGAAGACTGCAAGCTTGCTAATTGGCAGTTTCACCAGAGCAATTAACTAATAATCATTAGCTATTACCTATTACCCATTAGCCATTACCTAATTGAGATTTTCCAACCGAATGCGTGGATCGGCTACCTTCAGGAGCAAATCTGCTATCAAGTTACCCACTATTAGCATCACTGCTCCCATCACCAAGCTTGCCATAATCAGATACAAATCTTGAATTTGTACAGCCTGTAAAGTTAATCTTCCCAAACCAGGCCAGTTAAAGAAAAATTCCGCAATGAACGCACCACCTAATAAGCTAGCTAACTCGAAACCCAACAAAGTAATCAGCGGGTTAATAGCATTACGTAGCGCGTGAAGGTAAATAACTCGGTTTTCTGGCAGTCCTTTAGCGCGTGCTGTTTGGATATAATCTTGGCGGAGAACATCGAGTAATTCCCCACGGGTGATGCGTTGTAAGCCAGCAAAACTAGTAATACTCAAGGCAATAGTTGGTAAAATCATGTGCCAGCCCACATCGAGAATTTTACCCAAGGGGGATAGTTCAGCGTGATTGATGCTGGTCATCCCACCCACAGGGAACAACGGGGAAGTATTCTGGGCAAGAATGAGCAATAATAGAGCGGTGATGAAGCTGGGAAAACCTTGTCCAGTGTAGCTAATTACCTGTAAGATTTTATCAGCAAATTTATTTTGTTTGACAGCCGCGACAATACCCAAAGGAATCGCGATCGCCCAGGTGCCTAATAAAGAAGAAATTGCCAGCAGCAAAGTAGCTGGTATCCTTTCCCATAACAAGGATGCTACAGAACGCTGATAAACGAAGCTCGTCCCAAAATCCCCTTGGGTGAAAATTCGCCACAACCACAGAACATATTGCTCAGTCCAAGGCTTATCCAAACCAAACTTCCGTTTATAATCCTCAATTTGTTCTGGGGAAATTTTGGGATTTTGCCGCAGCGTATCTACGTAATCTCCCGGAGCTAGTTGGATAATAAAAAACGATAGCGCACTAGCTAACAATAGCGTCAGCAGCGCCTGCAATAAACGTTTTATGACATAGACAAAGGTTTCGCTAGTTACTAACCTTACCAGCCAATTCCAACCAGTCTCCCAGGAAGTTTTAGTAGAAGTCATAGCATTGAGTCAAGGAGTCAATGGTCAATAGTCAGTGGTCAATGGTCAGTTGTTGTTTTACTAATGACTAATGACTAATGACTAATATTCCAACAGTGAAACAATCGGGGCGACCGGCAGATTTTTCCGTCCTTGTAAATCCCGTAGCTCGATGATAAACCCAAAACCCACGAGTTCGCAGCCAATTGCTTGCACTAACTTTGCTGTGGCACTGGCTGTACCACCAGTAGCAATCAAATCATCTACAATTAAAACTCGACTACCTGGGTGTAAGGCATCTTGATGCATTTCTAAACAATCAGTGCCATACTCCAGTTCATACTCAACCGAGTGAACAGCTGCTGGTAACTTACCTGGTTTACGGACAGGAACAAAACCAGCCCCTAGTTTGTAAGCGAGTGGTGTACCAAAAAGGAAGCCCCGCGACTCCATCCCTACTACGTAATCAGCAGTCATTCCTGCCTCTTTTAGTTGTTCTGTAAATAGGTCGATAGTGTAGCGCAGCCCTTCGGGGTCGCGCAGTAGGGTAGTAATATCACGAAATAAAATTCCTGGCTTGGGAAAATCTGGTATATCACGAATCAGAGACTTTAAATCCATAAGCTTGGCTAGAGTTGAGTTGAAAGCGGCAGTATTTGCGGGCAAACAATTGAATCTGGATGGTCTAGGTGACACCCTTGACATGTGGGTGTGATTCCCTAGATGGGAGTTGTGTTTCTTGTTTTTTAGCTATTGCCGGGATAGGTAAATCACCCAACATTCCTCTGCAGGCAGCTACCTGAAAAATCGTACACTATAATGTCGTACTGTTGAGATAAACCCCTCAAGGATGGCGATTATTGACGATTGCGAAAATCTAACCCAAGCTGAGTAAGGAGGTGATACGAGTTAAACTCAAGAATACCTTGCTGATTACTGGCTTTATCTAGGATTTATTCACCTTAAGAATTTACTATACGGAAAACCCTGCAGATCACAAGTAATCTAGATATTAGACACCTATGCACTTGTCAAGCGTCTGACTTTGTAGTTCGAGTTATATATCTTATTGTTTAACCATATCTGATGAATGCTTCTGTGAGCGTAACGCCATTAAACAGTCCCAGCGACCACTCCATGCCGCTGATTTTGGACAGTTTACCCGATCCTGCCATTGACGAACGGGGGTGTCCCCGCCGAGCCAAATTACAAATTGACCTGATTTTACTCGCTATTGAAGCTCTTGATTTAGGTGGTTCCGAAGCAATTCTAGCCTTTGCTGAGGAATTAGACCTAAAAGCAATTGTCAAAAACCGGGTAAATTTGTGGCGGTTGCGGAGCAGCAACCCCCTACGAAAAGCCCATGTGCGCCGCCCTTTGAGTATTATGGAAGCCAAAGCGCTGGTGGTTATTGCTTGTTATATCGCTCGCCGTCTGACGGTATTAATTCGGCAGCTGTTGCTGATATATCAACAAATGAGCGATAAGCAAATTCCCCTAGAACAGAATTTGCGCTTAGCAAACTATCTAGAGCGCTTTAAAGCTCATTTTCGCAGCCGGATGCATCACAGACGCTCTGTAGTACTAGCGCTGAATTCTGATGAAAAGTTAAATCAGCTAGCAATGGATTTGTTAGGACAATTGCTGTTTTGTACTGGAACTTCAGGGATGCAGAGGTTTTGGATTAGTCTATTTGATGGGGAGGTTGAATGAACATCCAACGCAAGTACAGTTTGCCTAATTGTACCCTGCTCCTAGAGGGCATCAGCGACCCCAATAATGCTGCCGCCGCAATGGACATGCGTCCGCTGTTGTCTTTTTTGCTGAATGCCGAATGTTATTTGTCTTCCTTGACACAACCACTCACCGGCGATCGCGCTTTTTTTGAAAGCTTAGTCAAAGCTGTCAGCGGCTATGCACAGGAATTTTTAAGTAAAATACCACACCCAGAGGCACACAGTGAAGAGTCTAGTTTGGTAAAACTGCAAAAAATCGATAAGAATCGTCATCGGTTGACTGTCTATTCCGGTGGACAAGTCCAAAGCGCACAGATTCGACCTAACAGCGCTCAAGCTCCGATACAAGTTGATTTAACTACGGTACAACTATTTGATTTGGTGGAAGCGGTGGATCAGTTTTTTGCTGATAGCCAAACTCTACCAGATTTGGTCATCCCCCTCCAACCTGTTTCCAAGCGTTATGTTGTTGGTAGTGGCGCACTTTCAAAACAGGTAGTCCCAGCGACAGTCGGAGTATCTGCTTTAGCAGGTGCAGCTGCGGCGGCGTTTTTCCTGGTTCCTGTTCCCGAAGTCAGACCACCCCAGCCCAAAACTCAAGAACCTGCTACATCGTCTGAAACCACCATCAACCCTACAACAGCAGCTAATTCGACCACCACCCCCACACCAACTCCCACTCCCCCGGAAGCTAGTCCAACAGCGGAAACTACACCCACAACTCAAGCTACCGCCACCCCGACCACCGAAGCTAGTCCAACAGCGGAAACTACACCCACAACTCAAGCTACCACCACTCCTACGACTGCTGCTTCACCACCTTCAGTTTCAGAGTTAGAGGCGGTGTTCAACAGCACCAACGAAATTACAGTCGATAGCGAGGTACGTCAATTAAATGGGAAACTGCGGGATGAAGTTGATAAAGCCTGGAGCAAAGATACTCGTAAATCCCTCGATGAGGATTTGGTATTCCGCGTCGCTGTCGCAGGTGATGGTACAGTAATTGGCTACAAAGCTGTCAGTAAAACAGCAAACGACTATGTAAGCAAAACACCACTGCCTCAACTGCTATATAACCCTGCTACCCGTAATAACGTCAACAGCGAACCTATCGCCCAATACAGAGTAGTGTTTACCAACAAAGGTGTGGTGCAAGTCAGTCCTTGGTGGGGATATGGTCGAAAGCCATCACGATAATCAATTTTAGATTTTAGATTTTGGATTTTGGATTTTGGATTTTTTTATCTAAAATGTAAAATCTGAAATCTCAAATGGTTCATCGGACAATTCGCCCCATATACTTACCCCACAGCTGAGCCGCTTGACCGCTACTACCAGTGGTAGGGGAATTATCGTCATTACCCAGCCAAATTCCTGTAACTAATTGTCGATTAGGGATATAGCCTATAAACCACAGGTCTACATTTTTATCCGTAGTACCCGTTTTACCCGCTTCCCCCTGTCCGATCGCAGCGCTACGACCAGTACCGCTACTTACTACCCTTTGCAGCATACTAGTAATTGTATCAGCAATTCTAGAACTGATGACCTGCTTGTTAGCTTCCGCATCTTGTTCAAAGGAGTAAATCACACGACAGGTTTTGAAATCATTGAGATCGCGGCAATCGCTGCTGTCCAGAATCCGGCTGATAGCGTGGGGACGATTCCATTTACCTTGATTAGCGATCGCTCCGAAAGCCCCGGTCATTTCCATAACATTAACGACACTTTGACCAAGTACTAACCCTGGTACTGGGTCGAGGTCAGACTTGATTCCCAAACGTTTCGCCTCTGCTACCACCTTATCTAAACCAATTTGCCTAGCAATTCGCAGAGCGATGACATTTTCTGACAATGCTAGTCCCGTTGCGACATCTAAATCCCCACCACCAGAACGACAGGGTTTGTAGGTAAAGCCACCCCAACGAAAGGGAGCGCAGGAATAGGTAGCACTAGAGGAAATCCCCTGTTCAATAGCAGCAGTATAGGTGAATATTTTAAAAGTTGATCCTGGTTGACGTTTAGCTTGGGTTACCCGATTGAACTGACTGTTTTTAAAGTCTGTACCGCCGACCATCGCCAAAATTGACCCTGTACTAGAGTCCAGAGTCACAATTGCTCCTTGGGAAAATCTATAAGCTGCCCCAGCATTACTTACATGGTTACGCAGTGCTGCTTCCGCTTGTGTCTGTATACGGCGGTCTAGTTGGGTTTCAATAATATAGTTACCTTCTTTAGCTAGTTCTTCCCCTAAGATAGATTCCAACTCTTGGAAGACATAATTGAAAAAATAAGGCGCAATAGTACTAGACTGCTGGTCGCAAACTTTGGGGTTGACTTCCACTGGGGAGCGACGGGCGCGGTTTGCTTCCTGTTGTTTAATCATCCCCATTTCCAGCATCCGATTGATTACCCGATTACGGTAACTAATGATTCGCTGCCGACTTTGGTTGTCACCACAGAAATTAAAGCTGTTGGGTCCAGGTAAAATACCTACCAATGTGGCGGATTCTGCTAGGGATAAGTCTTTTGCGGACTTGCCAAAATAGTAGCGAGCAGCATCTTCAAATCCATAGGTATCCACTCCCAGATAAACCCGATTTAAATAAATCAGCAGGATTTGGTTTTTGCTGTAAAAAGTTTCTAACTTCAGTGCCACAATGGCTTCCCGTAATTTCCTTCCCAGGGAATCCTGCGCTCCTACATAGTCGCGGAACACGCTCCTCGCAACCTGTTGAGTAATAGTACTGGCTCCCTGTTGCACATCCCCACTACGAGTGTTGATGAAGATAGCGCGTAGAATCCCATAGGGGTCAACCCCAAAGTGCCAATAATAACGGCTATCCTCAGAAGCAACCAGCGCCTTGGGTAAATATGGCGAAAATTCCTCAAATTTTTGTAAATCTCGATGGGATGTACTGCGGGGCTGACGTAGGGGAGTGACGTTATCGCGGGATAATACCACCACCGGACCACGAGTCGCGTTCGGTAAGGGTAATACAGAAAATTTCAGCCACTCGACACCAACTACCAAAGCGAACAGGGCGCTTAGACCCCCCACACTTAAAGCACTCCAAGTGGCAGCCTTGACATACCAAGATGGTGGGTCTACGTATTGCAGGCGCACCGATGCCGCCAACTCCGGTGGACCGAGAGTAAGAACGTCACCGTGTCGTAGTTCTAGAGAACTAAGACGCCGTTTACCGCGATAAATCCCGTTGGTCGAGTTTTCATCTTTAATGATAAAAACTGGTTGTCGTTGAGTCGAATCCCGCTCTAGAGCAAGGTGAATTTGACTGACTACTGGGTTTCGGACAACAATATCGCAGGATTTAGAACTGCGACCTAGAAGGTAGCGATCGCCTAGTAAAGGATAAATCTCAGCTTGAGGATCGCCCGCATCCTGTACCCATAGTTCCGGTACTTTGGCATTGGGTTTAAGAGCCAGCTTGGAAAAATCCACTCTAGCTTGAATAGTCTGTACAGCTTGGGTTATTTGACCCAAGATAGTTTGGCGCGGACGTTGCGGCGGTTGGGGAGAACTCATGACCTATTCACACCAAGGATAGGACTCTTTAAAAATAGAAAGCATGTAACCGAGATGATTCTCATCACCCATTTTGACACTCCAGAAGGCTTCTAGCCTGGGGATTTTTGCTTCAGGGGGATTCCAATGAATTTACCCGTACTCTTGCATCTTGACCATGTGCCCCACGGCTGCAAGTCCCCTTATGAGAACTTCTTGAGCGGCTGCAACATCTCTATCGGTTGTATAGCCGCAATTTGAGCAAACATGGGTACGTTCAGAAAGTTCTTTCTTTCCTGTCTCAATTCCGCAGTTGGGGCAGATTTGGCTTGTATGAAGTGCATCTACTTTTTGAAAATAGACATCACGCTTGAAACAAGTCTGTTCGAGGATGTTAAAAAATTGACCAAATCCCGCATCTAGACAATGCTTACCTAACATTCCCCTGGATAGCCCAACAAGATTCAATTCCTCAACAAACACCATTCCAACCCCATCACAGATTTGATGAGATAGTTTTCGATGCCAATCCTTGCGACAATTGGCGACGTACTCATGCAATGAAGCGACTTTCTTCCAATTGTTTGACCCCTGACGTTTTCTTTTAACACGCTGTTGCAGCAATTTCAGCTTGCGTTCGGCATCAACAAAAAACCTTGGACGTTTGATTAAAAGACCATTATAAGTGGCGACAAAACTTGTTAAACCTACATCAAGCCCTACTGCTTCAGAGTGGGGTAACGGTTGAGGTGGATTAACATCCCATTGGACGGTTAACATTACATAAGTGCCAGAAACTCGTTTAACCACACGAGCTTGTTTGATTAGTCCCCCTTCGGAAATTGAGCGGGATTGTCGCACTTTCACTGCCCCAATAACAGGCAGTTTTACACGCCCATTGCTCAATGGATTTACATCCAATTGGGGGAAGGAAAAAGAACGCATTCGTCCCTGTTTTTTAAATCTTGGGAACCCATGATTTTGTTCCCACATACTGACAAATGCTTTTTCAAGTCGTCTTAATGTTTGCTGCAAAGACTGAGCATTAACACGGTTTAAATACTCGTTGTCTTTACGTGCAGCCGTTAAAGATTTGCATTGGCTAGCAAAAGTTGGACGGGGACTATCCGCAGGAATGATGTAACAACTACGAAGGTTGCAAGCGTTGACCTGACAACTACGAGACCTGTACCAGTCTTTCCGCTCTGCTAAAGCATGGTTATAAACCCGTCTATGGGTTTCTAGCCATTGTTCAAACATCGCTATTTGGTTTTGAGTTGGCTTGAGTTTAAATTCGTAGGTCAGGTTAAACATTTACATCACCTCCTAATTACATTCTAAATAAAATCTACTATTCGTAAAGTTGATTTTTAGGACTGCGACTAAATTCGCAGGCGCACTACACCCCCATAGTTAGAAACGCTCTTGCACTGTGCGCGTTTTCCGGTAGAAATTAGGCGGATAGCCAATGTCTCCATCTCCATCCCCCACAGGTCCGACAACCCACCCCTTGCATGGCACTAGCTTATACTTCTACAGCGATGTGGTACTACTTTCCACACAATAAACAATCTTCATTTTGGAAGATTTTCTCACAAACCTCCTCTGATTTAATAAATTGACGGCAAATACCATAACGGTTGAACACACATGCAAAAAAAATTTCTCACCCTTTTTGGTACAGCCTTAACTTTGGCATTAAGCAGCAATATTGCTTTTGCTCAATCACCAGGCGAATCCAGCGGCGCAGCAAATGAAATCAAAATGTCTCCGGAAGGGATGGAGATTCTGTGTAAGAGATTCCCGATGAATTCTCGCTGCGGCGGCGGTGCTGCAGTGGCTCAACCCACAACTCCTACATCTGTTCCGGAAACTCCAGCCGAGGATACTTCTGGCAGAATGAAGCCTAGGACCACTCCAGAAGTAGTACCTGCACCTGCACCAGTACCCCCTCCTGGAGCAGTGGATACTCCAACTAACACACCAGGAAGCGCACCAGAACCAGGAAATATGAATACTCCGGTATCTCCTGTACCTGAAAGCTTACCAGGGTCTGTAGCTCCTAGTGATAGCCCGACCGAACCGATGCCTGACAGCATGATTACCCCCAGTGGTAAGCCGGAGGAAGCACCTTCTACGGAGAAAGTACCCGTACCTAGCGGTGACTCAGACCGCCCCACCGGGACTACTCCTAGCAAACAATAGTCATCCAGGAGGAGCCAAAGCGCTGGTAGCCTTGGAAACCTGAATCATTAGTTAGTTATTTTCAACTGGCAGCAGCCCAACACTGACTCTTCGAGTATTGTGTTGGGTTCAATCGTCAGAAAAAACTCCCCAACATGTCAACGATGATTTTAGTTATGGGAATTTCCTTTGGAATAATTAATTTATCATTAATTTATCCTCCTACTCCACTTAGTAACTCTAGCGATTTTGATTATTAGGAGGTTTGCCAAAAACACTGATTAATAAACAAACTATTCCCATATTAATAAATACATCTGCTAAATTAAATACAGGAAAGTTAATCAAGCGAAAATCAAGAAAATCAGTCACGTGACCTAAAGCAAATCTATCAATACCGTTTCCCATTGCTCCACTTAAAATTAATCCATAACCCCACTGTTCCCAATGATTTAACGATGGACCAAAACATGCTAGGGTGATTAAACCTAAACTTACTGCCAAAGACAGCCAGCGCAACCATTCCACCTTGCCTGTAAAAATACTAAAAGCTGCACCAGTGTTAGTCACATAGGTGAGGTGAAAAATTCCTACTATCAGTGGTCTGGTTTCTCGTAAATCAAAAGTTTGGATCACCCAATATTTTGTAAGTTGGTCTAATAAAAAACCTGCAACCGTGGCAATCCAAAAAAAGCGATGTTTTAAACGCATGGTGAATTAGTCATTAGTCATTAGTTTTGCTAACTGCTAATTGCGAGGTTTTTATTGGTTCCATTGGTTCCATTGGTGACCTTAGCTATTAGCTAATAAAACATTAAATGGCGCAGCACATATGCTAAGACAGTAACAGCGCACACAACAGCTAGTTGTCCTGGTAGTGGCAATAGCGAGTATTGCAGCACAGCTTGAAAAAAAGTCAAAGAGCGTGTCGTTGACCAGTTAAGAATATAGCTGAAAATTAAGTAAATCAGACCAGTCAAGTGGACAGTCAACAACCCAGAAAAACAGCTAAATGCTAAGGTTTCAATTTTTGGTCGTGCTTGAAAAGCAAACAAGCCACACACCCAGGCTCCGGGGATAAAACCTAATAAATAACCAAAGAAGGGTTGCTTGACATAACTGATTCCACCCCCTTGAGCAAACACAGGTAATAAAGTTAAGCCCACAACCAAATAAGCAATTTGTGAGAGCGCACCAGCATTTTTTCCCCCTAGACAACCCACGAGCAGTACCGCACCAATTTGATAGGTGACACCCAAGGACAAAGTTCTGATGCCTACTTGACTCCAACTCCAAGGCGAACTGGTAATATGCGCCTCCAGAAAAGTCCCGCCTATGGTGAGCAGCAAGCCAATCATTGACCACATGAGTTGATTGGGAGGAGCCATGTATCAGTTCTGAATCCTAATTCCTGTATGTCCAGAAAGTCTAAAGCACATAGGCTGATGACTATTGTCAATATAATTACGGTGGCTGTTGCAGCTAGCGGGAGCATATCCACTATCACAATGGTGGTATAGCAGCAATTTTTCTTGACCAAGGTCTTGCTCAAGGAGTGTTTGACAGCAGATTCCTTGTATAATCTTGTACGAGAATACAAGCAAGCATTTGTGACTAAACATTTGCCACTGGCTGTTAAAGCCGACTTTGAATAAATGTTCGGTTAAAGCAGGTACACTCACCACATTCAACCCTTTGATGGAACCGTTAATGGAAATTGGAGCTATGGAATTTTACCACTGGGCGATTACATCATAAACAATTGCCAGATAAGTCAGGTATTTTTCTGAATGTGTTTTGTAGTTCTTAACTGAGACACTCTATCAATATCTGAAACTTTAATAACTGAACTTAACCTGTTCTTTACGTGGATTTTGTAATCTAGAGCTAGATTTTGCTAAGGGATATAACTGCTTTGCTCAAAAATACCAGCTTATATAAATTTCTTAGCAATCATTTATCAGCTTACAATCCGTTACATACGCTGTCTGATTTTCGGGACAGTATTTCCTATAGAAAATTCTCAATCAGTCTTTGAGCTATCATCCCAGAGATGGGGTTAATCTCTTCTCTACAAGGTAGCTGACCAGTTGTATACAATTCCATATTGACTGCGCTTATTCAAAGTTTACACGCTTTTACCCATGAGTTCACCCAGTAGAGAAACATCCAGTGGTATTCAACCGCGCAGTGCTTTGTCACGACAGTTAGATGCAGGCTTTATTTGGCTGACACGTATCTTTGCCTTGGCAGTTGCTATCACCTTAATGTGGATAGCAATCCAGGTATTAATCGCGGCTCTACCTGCTATTCAAAAGTACGGGTTCAATTTTTTGATATCTAAAGCCTGGAACCCACCACAAGAAGAATACGGCGCACTGCCGATGATGTATGGTACTGTCGTTACTTCTTTGATTGCCTTGCTGTTGGCTGTACCTGTGGGAATTGGGGTGGCTGTTTTCCTGAGTGAAGACTATCTGCCACCAAAGTTCCAGACGCCGATTGTGTTTTTAGTGGAACTTTTAGCAGCAATTCCCAGTGTGGTCTATGGTTTGTGGGGGATTTTTGTCTTGGGACCGCTGTTGGTAAAGCTAGGAATGCCACTGTACACCTACTTTAATTGGCTGCCGATTTTTAGCACCCCTGCATCTAACCGAGGTCTGCTTACAGCCGGTGTGATTCTAGCAATTATGGTGTTACCCACTATTGCAGCAATTTCTCGTGACGCTTTAATTTCTGTACCGACCGATTTACGTCAAGCATCTGTGGGATTGGGTGCAACTCGTTGGGAAACAATTCTGAAAGTTTTACTACCAGCGGCGTTCTCTGGAATTGTGGGTGCGGTAATGCTGGCGTTAGGACGGGCTATTGGTGAAACTATGGCAGTAACGATGGTAATTGATAATGCTATCACCATCAGCCCCTCCATCTTTGCACCTAGTAATACTATTCCTTCCTTGTTAGCTAACCAATTTGCCGAAGCCAGCGGTTTACAAGTTGCGGCTTTGATGTACGCAGCTTTTTTGTTGTTTATTATTACTCTGATTGTGAATATTTTGGCGCAGCTAATCGTCAAGCGTGTCCAACGGATATAAGAAATAGGGCATGGGGCATGGGGCATGGGGCAAGAGGGCATTGGGTAATGAAGTTTGCCTAGTCCAAGAGTCCCTATTACCCAATCCAAGTGTTCCCAATCCCCAATCCCTAATCCTGAGTCGAAGCGTCCCTAATCCCTAGAAATAGTATGACATTTGGAAATCATCTGCCTTCCGGTTATCCGCCCCTTCCCAGTCTGAAGCGATCGCAATCCGCACCCCGGACTCTGTTTAGCACATTCATGAACTGGGTAGTCTTTGCTTGTGTCGCCTTGGCACTACTCCCCTTGCTGGCAGTTCTCATTTACGTCCTAGCACAAGGACTAACCCGAATCAATCTGGATAGTTTTACTAAGCTTCCACCACCACCAATGGTTCCAGGTGGTGGTTTTGGGAATGCAATCCTCGGTACGGCAATTATGGTGGCTATTGGTATGCTCATCAGCGTGCCTTTTGGTGTCTTGGCTGCTGTTTATCTTTCGGAGTTTAGCTCTGGCAAAATCGCTGAATGGACGAGGTTTGCTACTAACGTCCTCAGTGGTGTCCCCTCCATTATTGTCGGTGTGTTTGCCTACGCGGTGATTGTACTTGACCCATTGGGATTAATTAGTTATAAGGGTTACTCGGCTTGGGCTGGGGGATTTGCCCTTTCCATTCTGATGTTACCGATTATTGTTCGCACCACCGACGAAGCTCTCAAGCTTGTACCCCAAGAATTACGCCAAGCCTCTATAGGATTGGGAGCTACCAGTTTTCAAACTGTATTTGGGGTAGTTCTACCAGCAGCAATACCAGCAATTCTGACGGGGGTGACTTTGGCTGTGGCACGGGCTGCTGGTGAAACCGCACCGTTGTTGTTTACTGCTTTATTTACCCAATTCTGGCCTAACTGGGGGAATGGCTTATTCGAGCCAACTGCTTCTCTGTCGGTTTTGGTGTTTAACTTCGCGATTGTCCCCTTTAAAAATCAGCAGGAACTCGCTTGGGCTGCTTCCTTAATTCTAGTTTTGCTTGTGCTGCTTACCAGTATCATTTCTCGGATAGCTACGGCTAAAAGAGTTTATTAACTCTGACCTGCTTATCTTTAAGACTGCCATAGTCGATCACAATGCTGCATCCTTAGACAGCAAACAACAAATCATTTACTATGCTAAAGGCAGGTATGTAAATACTCTTTTAGATAGAAATTGTTCCGAAATCGTCGTTCCTTTCAGAGAATATAGTCAGTCGCTTTTCCAGCAGCCCAATCAGTTCAATAGCTCAGTAATTGTCAGTAATTGTTTGACAACCTCCCAACCAGAGATGTTTATGCCCTTTGACACTCGTATGAAGAATGAAACCCAGACCGTATTAAGGACGGAGAATCTCAACGTCTACTACGGTGATTTTCTAGCTCTTAAAGGTATCAATCTTGATATCCCCAAAAACAGAGTCACCGCCTTTATCGGACCTTCAGGTTGCGGTAAAAGTACCCTGTTGCGCTGCTACAACCGCCTGAACGATTTGATTAAGAGCTTCCGAGCAGAAGGTAAAATTTACTATCATAACCAAAATCTTTACGCCTCGGATGTAGACCCGGTATCAGTACGGCGAAAAATTGGTATGGTCTTCCAAAGACCCAACCCCTTCCCGAAATCCATTTATGACAACATCACTTTTGGTGCAAAAATTAATGGCTTCAAAGGTGATATGGACGAATTGGTAGAGCGTAGTCTCAAGCAAGCAGCTTTATGGGATGAGGTGAAAGATAAACTTCGCCAAAGTGGTCTTTCCCTTTCTGGCGGACAACAACAACGCTTGTGTATTGCACGGGCGATCGCAGTTCAGCCAGACATTATCCTCATGGATGAACCTTGTTCCGCTCTTGACCCTATATCTACCTTGCGGGTGGAAGAACTAATTCACGAACTTAAAGATAAATACACCATTGTCATCGTTACCCACAACATGCAACAAGCATCGCGGGTGTCGGATATGACGGCATTTTTCAACGTCGAACCCACGACAAAAGGTGGTCGTATGGGCTATTTAGTCGAATACGCCCCCACGGAGGTAATTTTCCAAGAACCCCAAGAACAAGCTACCAAAGATTATGTCAGTGGACGATTTGGTTAAAATTTTGGGGTTGATATTGACAATCAATATTTCCCTTTTTCTCTAGGACGAGGAAGAGGGGATTTTTTTATTATCCTCACCACTACGTAACAGCGAGATTGGGAAAATCCTTCGTAATTACATCTGTTGATGGTTCTAGCTCAATCCAGAGGGTCGCACCACATTTTAACTGCTGTTGTGGGCGATAAACTAATCGACATGGACCATTAATATCCACCTCATGACAGTAAGTAGTCCGGGTTCCTTGTCGGAGAATAATCACTGGGTCCGTAGTCTTGTACTTGCGATTGTGTTTAAGTTGGTTTTGGTTAACATGGATAATCTTTTCACTGTTGGGAAGTTGTTTTCTCCACCTCGAAGGTGGTCCTTTCTTCTTCTTTAGCTTTTTGATTCTGGGCATACCAAATAAGACCCCGCCCTTAAGGGCGGGGACTGGGGAATCTGCCAAGAGCGACCAACTTTTTGTGTTCCTCTGATTCTTCCTTGTTTTAGTAGCTGTCGCAGTCGCTGACAACTAATATCCAGCAAAGAAGCTGCTTGTGTGGTGCCTACTATCATAATTACCCTAGCGCTAGAGAACGCATGTACTAAAATTATAGACTCAAGAACATTTATATTTATTGTGCAACAGAAATGTACCTGGGAAGCGTAGATTTGAGTAGGTTTATGTGAGCGGTTAATTAGCAGTTAATTAACAGTCTGTGTGTGTCAATGATTAAAAAAAGGAAATTTCCACTTTTACTGACTTTGGGTACTGCTGGCGGATTAATTAGCAGTGGGGTAGCTGCATATTTAGTGCTGCTGCTGCAAAACCCATTACCCAGAAATTTACCAACAGGCGTCAATATAATTCCCCAAGATGCAGTATTTGCGCTTTCCTTATCCACAAATACCGGACAATGGCGCAAACTACGGGAGTTTGGGACGCCCCAATTACAAGCCGAACTAGAAAAAAATCTTGCCGACTGGCGCGATCGCCTCTTTGCCGACAGTGGGTATAACTATCAGCGAGATATTCAACCTTGGGTAGGGGAAGAAATCACCATCGCAATTGTGTCAACTCAAAATCAGAAACCTCCTCTTAAGCCGATTGCCAGCGATGAGCAAGACATTACACTGGCACAAGGAATCATGGTGGTCATACCTGTAGCAAACCCAGTGAAAGCACAACAAATCTTGGCAAACCCGACAAACCTAAAAGCGGGTAAGTGGGTGCAACGAACTTACAAAGGGATTACTATCAAAGAAACGCAAAATCCAGGCGAACAAAATTACTCTGCAGCATTACTCAACGGACAATTTTTGGTGGTCAGCGATCACCCTACAACCCTAGATAAAGCTATCAACGCCTATAAAGACGGCACTTCATTAGCGAAAACACCAGGTTATACGGACAATATTCGCAAAATCACCACAACCCAACCCTTTGCTGAGGTATATGTCAATGTACCCTTAGCTGCCAAAATTGCCACTGCTACTTCTAACCGTCAGCTACCAGCGCAAGTTTTGGCGCAGTTGCAGCACAATCAAGGCTTAGCTGCCAGCATTAACCTAGAGACACAAGGGGTTCGCCTTCAAGGTGTTTCCTGGCTCAAGCCTAATAGCAATCGCACCCACCGAGTGCAGAACAATGCTGGCAAAATGCAAAACCGCCTAGATTCAGAAACATTGATGATGTTGTCTGGTGGCAATTTAGAGCAGTTGTGGCAAGACTACGCGATCACATCCCAAAATAATCCTCTGGCTCCCCTACAACCAGAAAAACTGAGAGCAGGTGTGAAATCTTTAACTAATCTGGATTTAGACCGAGATTTCCTGAGATGGATGCGAGGTGAGTTCTCTGTTGCCGTCATTCCCGCTACCCCCACCCCAGGACAAGCCCAAGATTTCCGAGCCGCTTTGGTGTTTATGGTACAGGTAAGCGATCGCCAGCGTGGAGAACAAACTTTGGAAAAGCTCGATCTGGTGATGAAAAATCAATTGCAGTTCCAAGTGCAAGAAACCAGCATCGGCGGTAACCCAGTAGTGAACTGGATTTCTCCCTTAGCAGGCGGAAAATTAACTGCTACCCGTGGCTGGTTGGATAATAATGTCGCTTTTATCTCTCTGGGTGCGAGCGTCACCGATAAAATTGTCCCCAAGCCACAAATCACCCTCGCCAGTACCAGCAAATTCCAGCAAACAGTCCCTTCAGAACTAAATCCCAACAACGGACAATTTTTTCTGGATGTGGACAGCGCCGTGAAAAACTTTCCTTTGCCAACCATGTTTCCCAATCAACAGATTTTTCTGGAATCTATGCACTCCCTTGGTATTACTGCTGCTGTCAGCGATCGTCACAGTACTCGCTACGATATGTTCTTCCATCTGAAAAAAATTTCGCAAACCCAATTTCCACCTCCCCCTATTAGGAAACAAGATAGAAAATAGAAGTATATTTTCTGCTTTCTTCTTTCTTGGTGACAAGAGTCGATAGGATAAAAACTGTCGCCTGAGCGATAGTTTGAGAATTCCCTAGGGAGAACACTATATGAATCTGGTTGGACTCCAGAATTGGTTAGATAATGCCTCTTTTGCTGTTTTATTCGTGACTATGCTGGTTTATTGGGGCGGGGCGGCTTTTCCCAATTTACCATATCTACCCGCTTTCGGGACTGCTGGAATGGCGATCGCTAATTTATGCATAGCAACCCTACTGGGGGCACGTTGGATCGAAGCTGGTTATTTCCCCCTGAGCAATCTTTATGAATCCCTGTTTTTCTTAACTTGGGGAATCACAGCCGTGCATTTGATTGCGGAAACTATGAGTCGTAGCCGTTTGGTTGGTGTCGCTACTGCTCCCCTATCAATGGCAATCACTGCTTTTGCTGCATTAAAACTGCCATCTCAAATGCAATCAGCAGAACCCCTCGTACCCGCCTTAAAATCTAATTGGTTGATGATGCACGTCAGCGTGATGATGATCAGTTATGCCGCGCTGATGGTGGGTTCGCTGTTAGCCATAGCTTTTATTTTTGTGACTCGCAATCAAAATATCCAACTCCAAGGCAGTTCAGTAGGTACTGGTGGCTATCGCAGCAACGGCTACCGCTTGCACAAGCGGGGTGAGTTAGTAAATCAACCAGCAGTAGCAGCCTACGACAATAACGGCATTTCTCACCCCGAAAGCAATAACGGCAATGCTACTGTTGCTGTTATCGAGGCGGTAATTGCTACTCCAACTGAAAAGACCCCAACTCTTTCACCCCAGCGTCTGAACTTAGCTGAAACTTTGGACAACATCAGCTATCGGATAATTGGCTTGGGCTTCCCTCTCCTGACAATTGGGATCATTGCTGGTGCCGTTTGGGCTAACGAAGCTTGGGGTTCCTATTGGAGTTGGGACCCGAAAGAAACTTGGGCGCTGATTACCTGGTTAGTATTTGCCGCATACCTCCATGCCCGCATCACTCGTGGTTGGCAAGGTCGTCGTCCAGCTATCTTAGCCGCCACTGGCTTTGGAGTCGTCTGGATTTGCTATCTTGGTGTTAATCTTCTAGGCAAAGGATTACACTCCTACGGCTGGTTTTTTTAAGCTAGTAATTTTCTGCTGTCAACTTCTGCGTTACCACGCAGAAGTTGGTAACTAGGGCAAGCCTTTTTTATGTATCGACTTGTTAACTGGACTAACCTCCACGCCAAAATTCATCGTACTATCCGCACCCGTCAGCTATTTGAGCATTCCTCACGTCTATTAGTCGCAGTTTCTGGGGGACAAGATTCGTTATGCTTAGCCAAATTACTGTTAGATTTACAATCTAAATGGGGCTGGGATTTAGCTATTGCCCACTGCGATCACTGCTGGCGTCCTGACTCCCAAGCTAATGCCCAACACGTGGAAAATATCGCTAAAAATTGGGGTATACCCTTTTATTTACAAACGACTACTGAAGTATTACATGGCGAAGCCGCTGCACGTCACTGGCGCTATCAAGCGCTAATTACCATTGCTCTAGAAAATAATTACCACTACATTGTTACAGGTCACACCCAGAGCGATCGCGCCGAAACCCTACTTTATAATCTAATGCGCGGTAGTGGGGCAGATGGTTTGCAGAGCTTAACTTGGCAACGTTCTTTGGCTAATAACATACTCTTAGTGCGTCCACTATTAGAAGTTAACCGCCTAGAAACAGGACAATTCTGTCAAGAGTTTCGTTTACCGGTATGGGAAGACTCTACCAATCAAGATTTAAAATACCCCCGCAACCGTATCCGTCAAGAATTAATACCATATTTGCGGGAAAATTTTAACTCTCAAGTAGAATCTAACCTGGCACAAACCGCAGAAATTTTGCAAGCAGAAGTGGAATATTTGCAAATAGCTGCCGAAGAATTAAGGGACAAGGCTAGTGTGCCCCTATTGAAACAAACACCTGCTTCCTCTTGCTTTCGGCTTAACCGTCGAGTATTACAGACAGCACCAAAAGCCTTACAACGCCGCGTTATACGCTCTTTATTAAAGTTGGTACTACCTCAAGCCCCTGGTTTTGAGCAGATCGAAAAATTAACTGGATTAATTACAGCCCCCAATCGGTCACAAACCGATCCATTTCCTGGTGGTGCGATCGCTCAAGTACAAGGGGACTGGATAGTTCTTTTGACATCCTCACCGCCCGTGCATGGTCGGTGATTTCTAAACTTCACGATTTAGGGAGAATAATTCCTAATTACATCTGGATTAATTACGAATTAGGAATTATTCATCACCAATTTTCTATGGCGCTGTCAATTGAGGCGAAATTAGATTATGAAGTGTCTGCTGCATTTGGCTAATGGTTTGCATTTGATCATCACCTGTTTCCTGTACATGAATCAGCGCTGATGCCATTGCATCCATTGTTTGTCGCAGTCCGTCCAGACCATCTTGAATTGGCTGTAGCGCCTCTTGATACAGATGCACCCGTCCCCAGAGTTCAGATGCTGTGATGCGTGTGAGTAGCAAGTTTTGCTCTACAGTTTGCAGATCTTGCTTATGCCGTTGTTGTTCGGTTGACTGGATGTCTATTATTCTCTGTGCTTGTTCTAAACTGGCACGCATTTGCTCAATTTCCCGTTCCAGATGTTGTAGTTCCTCTGATTTTTGTTGTCTTTGTACCTCAATTTGCACCAAAATCGACCCTAAATCAATTTTCTTATCATCTAGCCCGTTGACAGGTTGTCCTTGCCGGCGCAGCATTATTGCTTGGTGTTCGTAGAGATTCTCTTCCCACTCCCGCAGGTTGCGGCGTTGACCGACCAAGGTTTCGTTCAACATCTGGTAGCGGTCTTGCTCTTCTGCCAATTCCGCTTCTATATTACCCCTTAGTGAATCCGAGGCTTGATTGAGTTTGGCTTGGAGTTCCGCTATTGTTTGTTGCTGATATTTTAATTCTTCTTCCTGGTCGTTGACGAAGCTAGAACACTTTTGCAAATCGCGCTGCAAGTCATGCACTCTGTGTTGTAGTTCTTCTAGCGGCATTTTTTCTAGAGCTTCAGTGTCCACTTTTGGCGTAATTTTGACATAAGCCGAAGTTTCCGCCACTCGGTACATCTGCTGATACAGTTCTTCCAAATTTCGCACCTGCACAGCTAACATCTGAGCATACTCTTGTTTGCTACCCAAAACGCTCGTATGGACTCGCAACTCAGCCTTAGCCTGATCTAGGGAATTTTGGGCTTGTTGCCATTCATTTTGACGCGCCTCGAAATTCGGTGTCAGACGATTAATTTCGTCTTGTTGCTGCTGGGCAGTCGTGCGCTGCTGTTGTAACTGTTGCCAGTGGGAGGTGAGGATAGATTGCTGATGCTCTAGAAGTTCAAAGGCTAGATTTAGTTGTTCATGTACTGTTTGCACAGGAGCAACGCCTCTAGACAAACTATCCAGTAATTCCTGGATTTTTTGACTTTGCTGTTCATCCAACAATGTTCCTGTGCTAGCAGCAGCTTGAGATTCCTCTAGGCGACGCTGTTCGCCTCGCAAATGCTCCCAAGCACCTTCTAATTCACTTGTTTTCCGGTCTATTTCTTCACGCAGCCGCCCAACCTCTTCCAGGCGAGATTCTACTTGCTGCTGTTGTGCTTCCAGCCGTTCTAGGTCTTCTTCCCTTTGTTGCACCGCTTCTTGTCGGACTTCTAAGTCCATCTCTCGGCGATTGAGTTCTTGTGCTTGAAATGTTAGGGACTGCTTCCACTGGTCAATTTCTTCTTCCTTAAGCTTATATTTTTCTACCTGCCGGGATAAATTCTGCAAAAAATTAGCTACCTGACGTCCTGCCTCCTGAATCCGCTGTATTTGTCGATTTGTCGGATTCAGTTCGACCATTACCAGTGCGCCATCAGTTAATTTACTAGCGTCGTCTAGGGGGAGCATGTCATCCCCCGATACGTTACTCCAACTCTGGTCTGTGCGTTGACAAGCCAGTAGTTTTAGTTCCGCTTTACCGCCGCCGAGTAACCCGCCTTTTTGCTTTTGTACTTCTGCCAGATACAGCACACCGCTTGTCCTTTTGATGTACTTAATGCCCGATGAGCCGACTAAAGTTTAGCCAATTCTTTACTAATTTGTTTTATGTGACCTAAGTTTAGGGATACAACACAGGTCACGGAATTTCAACTATTTTTGATTATCAAGCTGTTTATCATCATTTATCGAGCTTCATTGCTAAATTTTTGCTGCTCCACTTCTGTTATATAACTTAACAAAAATTTTAGATTTTCGGCCTTTAACTTACTGGCTGAGCCGCTAACCCAGAGGTTGTTGACCTAGCATACAGCCTGTTGAACACCAGTTTGAAAAATAACTGCTTAGAGGTGGAATCGGTTATAAGTAACATTAATAACATTAAAATCATCAAAGGAGACAATCTTTGTTCGTGTTCCACTGGTTGGCTGAGGACAGTCAAACAAAACTAATGATGCCAGATGAGGTTTTCAAGGCTAGCTCTACTTTACAATTAGACTAAACTATCTTGCTTTGTGAGCAGCATTGCACAGAATTATTGGAGACAATGTTCTTTTATCACCCTTGTTGAGGGTGCGAGATATTTCATAATTTAGCATTGCTTTTGTCAGAAAAGGGGACAATTAATTTAATAGCAGAACAGCACCCTACAATTATATTGTTTTCGATTCTCTGAGTACATAACCTTGGGTTAGATGGCTTGCCAGTATAAAATATGGCGTGATTTCCCTACGAAATCAGCCGCTCGCTTGGTCAAAGGAGTTTTGGATATCAATCGGGGCGCAGATGCTACAAGCATCATATGGTCATGAACACACACAGAGGTTTGACCCAGAAGATTTCTTACTTGTTTTCATATTTCTGAAAACAGGAAAAAACTCGGCGGGCAGAATGATCGAAGTATCCACACCCCATCTGTAGGAGAGCCTTTTAGTTAAATGCAGGGCAATTTAAACGAAATCGATATTCGCAGTATCCTGCAATTGATTGAGCTAGGACAGCGAACCGGCGAACTATTTGTGGAAGCCTATGGCTCTTATCATCTCCAATTTAAGAGCGATCGCGGCTCCAAATCATTGAAACAGCAGTCTTGGTTTGTATTTTTCCTGAATGGTCAAATCATCTATGCGGGGGATGGGGACAGTAGTTTATCCCGGTTGCGGGATTACTTGCAGCGTTATCGATTAGATACGCATCTAGATGAGGTTAAAATTTCATCCCTAGCAGCGAATAATGCCCCTGAATACGGCTATCTCTGGGCGTTGCTAGAGAAACACGTCATCAATCCTACACAAGCTCGCAGCATCATATATAGCATGGTACAGGAAACCCTCTTCGACCTGTTGAGCTTGTGTCAAGGGTCTTTTATTTTCGAGTTAAGTCCTGCTCTGTCGCCCCAATTGACCACGTTGGAAATTAATCCCCTCGTGACCAAAATTATGAAGCAGGTACAGGAGTGGAAGCAGCTGCACCCCCACATTCAGTCTCCAAATCAATGTTTGCTATTGGCGGATATGGTACACTTGCGCGCTTCGCTACCAGCTACAACCTTACAAAGGTTGGAGCATTGGGCAGACGGTAAAACCTCCCTACGCCAGCTAGCCCGTTATTTTAATCGCGATATTCTCACCGTCGCCAGAGCAATTTATCCTTACGTACAACAGGGTTCTGTGCAACTAGTTTATCCAGTAACTTCCAGGACAGTTCCCCACAAACGAGACTGGCGACTTTGGTCAGAAATAACCAAAATTAAACGAATTGTTTGTATTGACGATGGCATAACTACCTGCAAAACTGTAGAGTCTATATTGCAGCAACAGGGTTATGAAGCAATTGGCATTACCAATCCCCTAGAAGCACTCAGCCGTGTCTTTCAAATTAAACCAGACTTAATCTTGTGTGACATCGCCATGCCAGAACTAGATGGTTACGAAATTTGTGCCATGCTCCGCCATTCGAGCCCATTTAGGCTTGTACCCATAGTCATGCTCACGGGAAAAGATGGGTTTATCGACCGTGTTAAAGCCCGGATGGTGGGGGCAACAGATTATTTGACCAAACCTTTTGGTGACAGTGAGTTATTGATGCTCGTGGAAAAATATCTTCATCCCAGGCGGATGATGGCAAGGAAATATAGCGATAATTCGCTTGTTGTCCCCATCCAAGATGAGATAAAAATTAATATCACGGAAGCTAGGGATACCGATACTTCCCAATTGAGCGAACTAGTCAATGATTAAGATTAATTTATCAGGTAAATGTTTTTCATCTTAATCAGGTCTAGTTCCAAACTAGGAACGTTGCAACCAGGAGTCCGACGAATAGTTATGAGTACGGTGTTAGTTGTGGAAGACAGTCTCGCACAACGGGAGATGATTACAGACCTCTTGAAAGGCAGTGGTTTAACTGTTACCCATGCCAGCGATGGAGTAGAAGCCTTAGAACAAATTCAATCTACCTGCCCGGATTTGGTGGTATTGGATATTGTCATGCCGCGGATGAATGGCTACGAACTGTGTCGCCGACTCAAAGCCGATCCCAAGACCCAAAAAGTACCGGTGGTCATGTGTTCATCTAAGGGTGAGGAATTTGACCGCTATTGGGGACTCAGACAAGGAGCAGATGCCTATATTGCCAAACCCTTTCAACCAGCAGAGTTAGTGGGAACTGTCAAACAACTCCTGCGTGGGTAAGCCTAGGCGCTGAAAGTAACACAATAATTGTCGTTAGTCAACTAAACAGAGTAAAATTCCTTTAGTTAAGTGTTCTTAGAATAAAACAGGGTATGTTCCTCAATCGAAGGATGCTCCCGCAAAATAGCGATAAAAGTAAGAGTTATGAATACAGATTTAGTTTTCCCAGACAGGCTCACACCCCAAAACCAGATCACAATTATGGCAAGTTATGGCGTGACCAAATTAATCCCCAAAATCACTGAATTAGGCAATTTTTGTATAATTTCAGCGGATGAATGAGCAGATTTATCTATGTTTAATATCATCCAGCAGATAAGATAAATCCAGCGCTTAATTATTGCCACCAACTCATTTGCTTTTAACCGTTGAAAAACTATTGCCAGGATAAGGAAAAGTCAAAAATGTCCGCTAATCCCGAATTTTTAGGAGGCAACAGTCAAGATCAACTCCGTCCTGAAGTACAGGTAGACGCACCTGAAGGTGAATTGCATTTACGGTTCTACATTTCTTCTGGTCAAGAGTTTGCCCTACCAGCAACCGGCATCCGCGAGGTCATCGAACCTCCTCCGGATAGAATTACTCCGATCCCGAATGCTTCTGGTCTACTTTTGGGTACTCTAAATTGGCGAGGACGAGTGATTTGGGTCGCTGACCTGGGTCAGTTTCTAGGGGAAATAACTCCCTTAAACACAGACCGTCAGGAGATTCCCGTAATTGCTATAGAGGAACAAGACACGATGGTGGGCTTGGCAGTAGAGAAAATTTTTGGAATGCAATGGCTGGACGTACAAAATCTCATAGCGCCAACTGATGTACCAGATAGTATGGCACCTTTTTTGCGGGGGGAATGGTTGTTAAATAATGAAAAACAACAGCGTCTGCGATTGCTAGACCAGATGGCAATTTTGCGAAGTGCGCGATGGGCAGGATAACAAAAAAAATTTATGTTTTGTTAGGTTTAGATTTTAGCTAGTAGATTGAAGTATTGGGGGTCGCTGGTGAGAGCCATGATTTTTTTAATAGCCTGCCTGTAAATCTTGTATCAAGCATCCACACTTTCTGGCATTAGCTCAGTCTAAAATCAAAATCTCAAGGAGGCGGCAAATGGCAACAAGTACAGAAGATTACGGGCAGGAATATCAACAGGCGCATAAAGCCTATGTCCAAGGCAATTATCAAGAGGCGGCGACACTAGTTGACAGGGCAGTAGAACACTCCCCAGAAGACCCCAGCGCTCACCTACTGCGGGGTCACGTCTACTACGTCCTACAAGAGTATGACGTGGCAAGAGGAGAATACCAAACCGTATTGAATTTAACCCACGATCCCGAACTAATTGAATTTGCCAATAACGGTCTGGATTACATAAATCAATACGAACAGCAAGAAAGTGTCACAGGTGCTACAGCTAGTCACAGTGACCACCGTGGAACAACGGACACTTCATCTGGCAAATCAAATCATCAGCAACCACCGGTGGGCAGCGAATCTTTAGCAGATTTTGATACTAATGGGTTTGATTTTAGCTCCTTTGATGAGCCATCAGGCGCTTTGAGCGCGAACGAATACCCATCGATTGAAAGTCCGTTTATCCCCTCCCAAGAGACACAAGAGTTTGACACTCACGAGGAAGAACCCCTACCCCCTTCAGGTAACAACCCTTTTAACTGGGATTCCGGCAGTCAAACATCAGCCGAAAGATATAACAGTACCAGTAATGAGCGCCAGTATGACTCGTGGGAAGACTCCCCTTTTTGGCAGGAGGACAACTCTACAGAACCACACACAAGTGGTAATTACCAATCCGATAGCGACTATTTTGGTGATTTTAATTCCTCACTATCCTGGGAATACAGTGGGGATTCGACACTAGAAGATTCAGGCTTCCCAGATAATAATAATGGCAGAACTGAAGGATATGATCTGCCTGAATCTCAGAGTCAGGGCGCCCTTTATCAGTTCCAGCAACAGAATACCGACGATGAAACTTTGTTAATGGGGGAAGAAACCTCAAGTAATTCCTCATCTCACAGCGATAGCTTTGGCTACAGCTATCAAGAACCTTTGTCGCAGGGCAGTGCGAGTGCGGCTCATAACAGTTTTAGCTTCAACCAACAACACCCCCCATCCTCAGAGGATAGTGACTTAAACAGCCATAACTCTATCTCCTACCCAGACTCTACACAAACCAGCAGAGGCTTCGGCAACACAGACGATAGTTTTGATTTTGATGCCTTTGACGCTGCCTTCGCTTCTGATGCCACAGTCTCAATGGAGGACACTGCTAGCCGGTTTGGTGGCGGCACCCCTGGTAGTAATGTAGAGTTTTTAGACGACTTTGACGAATTTGATGACCTAGGCAGTATGCCTGGGTTTAACGGGGCAGAAGATTCTAGCTTTGGTACTGCCAACATGACTACTAGTACCCTAAGTAGCCAAACATCACCAAACCAAATAGTTGATGCGGTCGGCTACGTCCAAAAAAGCTCTATACGGCTGTCAGATAGCGGCAGTAGCGAAAGTGAAGATGAATTGTTTAGTATCACTGGTAATCATGAAGCAGTACCCATCTTTACACAGGGAGATTCAGTACCCAGCAAACCCCAGGTAAGCGAGGAACAAGGTTGGCTGGCACCGTTGGAAAATTCTTCCCTGCCAGGTAAGCAATGGATTGCTGCTGGTACAGTGGGCATTGTCTCCGCTTTAGTAGTCGCCGCAGTCAGCTTCACAGCGGCTAACTTTGCTTCACCACAACAACGGGAGGGAGTGCGAAACACCGGCTGGATAATGGCAATTGCAGCTGGAATTACGGGTTTTGCTACCTCAAGTATTATGGGAAATCTCACCCTCAAGCAAATTCGCCGCACAACCGAAGATTTGCAAGCACAATTTGATGCTGTGCGTCAAGGGAATCTCAACGTCCAAGCCACAGTTTATTCCGAAGATGAATTTGGTCAGTTAGCAACTGGCTTTAATGAAATGGCGCGGGTGATTCTGACCACGACTTCGGAAGCTCAACGCAAAGCACAAGAACAGGAAGAACAAAAAGAAAACCTACAACGTCAGGTGATTCGTCTGCTAGACGACGTGGAAGGAGCGGCTAGGGGAGACTTGACTGTACAAGCTGAAGTCACAGCAGACGTTCTGGGCGCCGTTGCTGATGCCTTTAACCTGACTATTCAAAACCTGCGCGATATTGTGCAACAAGTAAAATCCGCAGCCAGAGAAGTATCAAGGGGCGCAACTAACTCAGAAACCTTTGCCCGTGCCCTATCCAGTGACGCGCTGCGTCAGGCAGAAGAATTGGCGGTAACCTTAAATTCTGTGCAAATGATGACTGACTCGATTCAACGGGTAGCCAAAGCAGCACAGGAAGCAGAAACTGTAGCCCGCGACGCCAGTACCATCGCCCTCAAAGGTGGGGAAGCCGTAGAACGCACCGTGGCTGGGATTTTAGAAGTGCGAGAAACCGTAGCAGAAACTACCAGGAAGGTCAAACGACTGGCAGAATCAACCCAAGAAATTTCCAAAATTGTGGCTTTGATTTCCCAGATTGCTTCCCGTACCAATTTGTTGGCTCTTAACGCTAGTATAGAAGCAGCACGAGCTGGAGAAGCTGGACGTGGCTTTGCCATTGTTGCCGATGAAGTCCGCCAACTAGCAGACAAATCTGCTAAATCTTTAAAAGAAATTGAACAAATCGTCATGCAAATTCAGAGCGAAACTGGCTCTGTAATGACGGCAATGGAAGAAGGTACACAACAGGTTATCAGGGGAACCCATCTGGCAGAACAAGCTAAGCGATCGCTAGAAGATATTATTCAAGTAGCAAATCGCATTGATGCTTTGGTACGCTCGATTACTGCTGATACAGTAGAACAAACGGAAACCTCGCGCAACGTTGCCTCTGTGATGCAGTCGGTGGAACTCACCGCCCAAGAAACCTCTCAAGAAGCCCAGCGAGTTTCTGGTGCCCTGCAAAGCTTGGTAGGCGTTTCCCGTGACTTGTTAGCATCGGTGGAGCGCTTCCGAGTCGAAGTTACCGAATCTAGGTAAAAAGTTTTAGAGTTTATGAGTACTGATTTTTGAGAACTGCAATTTGTAGAATTTAAAACTAAACCCCTCAAAACTCAAACAGACATTCCCTCAGAACGTCTAAAACTCAAAACTCAAAACTCAAACAGACGTTCCCCAGAACGTCTCTAAGGCTCAAAATTTAAACAGACATTCCCCCAGAACGTCTAAAACTCAAAACTCAAAACTCAAAAACTTTATACTATGTTGCCGGAACAACAACAGCGGATTTTGGGTTACTTCATCGAGGAAACCAAAGACCACCTCAATACCATTGAACAGGGTTTACTGAATCTGCCAAGCACCATCAAAGACCAAGAAATGGTGGCGGAGGTGTTTCGCGCTGCTCACTCTATTAAAGGTGGGGCAGCTATGCTGGGTTTGGCTAGTATCCAGCGGACATCTCACCGTCTAGAAGACTGTTTTAAAGTCCTCAAAGAATGTCCGATTCAAGTTGACCAAAAGTTAGAATCTTTGTTTCTCAGCGTCTCGGATACCCTAAAAGAACTACTAGAGCAGTTGCAGGGACCTTTTGGTTTGACAGAAGATGCTGCGAATAACCTTATGTTAGAAGCTGAACCAGTATTTGTAGAATTAAATCAACATATACAAATGCTGGTGCAAACAGCAGTTGGTACAATATCCGGGGAACCAGCACCGCTTAAAGTTACCAATATCCCAACGGCCGCTCAAACACAAGTAGCACAACCGACCAATGGCTGGGCTGAATTTGACCACCAGGTGATGTGTTCCTTGCGAGAAATGTTGCAATTGTTTAAGCAAGCAGCAACTCCCGCCGGAAGAGCCTCCCTTGAAGAACACTGTATCAAGTTAGTGCATCTGGGTGAGGAATATAACTTACCAAATTGGTCTAGTCTTTCTCAGGCATCTGCTAGTGCAATTTCTAACCCGAATAATAATTATCTCACTTTAGCGAAAACTATTATTAAAGAACTCAAACAGGCAGAAGAATTAGTCCTAGAAGGTCGAGATGATGAAATTGACATCAGCAGTCAACTACAAGCACTACTGAGCGAAAAAGAACAACTGGATCTGCCAGATATTCAGACTCCGCTCTTAAGGGCAGGGACGAATTTGCCACAAGAGCCATTATCATTATCACCGATTGCGCCACCTACAACCTCCGATGCTAGGTCGGCAGTAGCTGAGGAGGAAGTAGATACCCAGGAAGATACTTTAGCCTCACCCAATTTGACATCTGTTAAGGATACAACAACCCCACCAGCACCTATTATATTCTTGCCAGATGATGAAGAGGAAGCACCTCCTGCTTTCATCATGGAGGATGACAAGAGCGGACCGGAAGTTGGAATGGCAGAATTGAATACCCTTGCCGACTTGTTTGAAGGAGAAGGGACAGACCTAGATGACACCTGGCAGCATGAGGAACTCCTTGAGGTCGGTAGTACCTCAAGTATGGATATAGATTTTATCGATAGTGACAACCTGGATGCTGATAGCGATCTGGCGGATTTGCTGTTTGATGAAGCAGACGAGGATTTTGTTACCGATAGGGAACCTGATACCACCAAGTCTATTGGCTCCGCTAATAGAGGAACGACTATACAACCTAGCAATAGTGAAGAAGACTTAAGCCTTTTATTTGGGGACAAGTTCTTAGACGAAGATTCTCTGCCGCTAGAAGAAGTAGCAGATGCTACAGAAAAACCAGAATTTGTTACCCAAGAAGATAACAAGTCTGCTAATAACCTGCAAGCGCGAGCGCACAATGGACTCACCGATTTATTTACCGCTGTTGATGATGAAACTACACCACTAATTGGGGAGGTCACGGAACCCACAGCGGAAACTATAGCACCACAAGAAAAACTCACCCCAAAAGAAGCGAGCCTAGATGAGCTATTCCTCGACACTGAACTAGATGTAGAACCAGCAGCAAGTATAAATCAAGGAAATCAGGATTCTGTTATAGTGCCAATCGCAGAAACAGAAGAATCTTTAGGATTAGATGATATATTTTCTTGGGAAGCACAACCTAGCCAATTACTGCCTGATACTTCTTTAGGTAATAGTGATTTATTTAACAAAAAAACCTCAACTAATAGCCAAGAAAAAGTAGCAGAAGTCACACCTATAGAAGATGATTTTAGCAATTTTTGGCAGTCAGAACTAGAAACAACCGGCGATCGCGAAGCTGATACCACAGAACAAGATTCAGCTAGGGCATTAGATGAAAGTTTGTTTGCCGCAGCCTCAGAAGATATCTTTATTTTCCAGGAAGAAGAACCACAGCCCCTGTCGCAAATGTTCTCCTGGGATGCAGAAGAGAACTTGTTTGCTGGATGGGGGGAACCTACAGCAAATTCTAGTTCAAATCTAGTACCTGAAACATTGAATCAAGAGCAATCAGCAGTTGATTTTACACGTGAATTTACTAATCAATTAGATGTAACAGAAACCACCACTGCTAATAATGGTACAGAAATTGATTGGTTTGAAAGTGATCAACAATTGGGCACAGATTTTGGCAACGTTTCCCAAGACCCAGTAACTTTTGATGCGCTGTTTGAGGATGTACCCCCAGCCAAGACTCCGGAAATACCCCTGGACATTATCAATGAGTCTTTGGAATTGGGTGATATGGACGGGTCGGAAGATGATTTATTTGCGGCACAAACCCCTGTCTTCTCCGAGTTCACAGCCGAACCAATACCAGCGATATTAAGCCAGAGCAATGACTGGAACGAAGAAGACTTGATATTATCTGCATTTGCTGACAGTTTTGAATTAGCAGAGGAAGATTTACAGCTAGAGGATGGCGAAAGTAATACTTTAAATGAACAACAACTGTTGTTCACTGACTTGGGTGCAGAACTACCCACCACTGACTCAGAACAAGAGAATCTCTTTGGTGAACAACCCGAAGCACCACTGGTGTTTGCTGACTTAGAAGCAGAACTACCCACAGATGAAGAACAAGGGGTATTTGCTGACTTGGATGTAGAATTACCAACAGCAGAAGAACAACAGGTGTTTGCTGAGTTAGGAACAGAACTATCTACCATCGAGTCAGAACAACAGAATCTCTTTGGTGAACAAGCGGACGAACCACTGGTATTTGCTGAGTTAGGAACAGAACTATCTACCATCGAGTCAGAACAACAGAATCTCTTTGGTGAACAACCCGAAGCACAATTCCTTTTCCCTGACTTAGAAACAGAACTATCTACCATCGAGTCAGAACAACAGAATCT
>Ga0114939_10000495_pt1 | contig 32672 bp, 28 predicted proteins | sample AshMeaCrysSpring_FD_87196 | JGI IMG/M metagenome (GOLD analysis project Ga0114939, IMG submission 87196) | Groundwater microbial communities from Big Spring, Nevada to study Microbial Dark Matter (Phase II) - Ash Meadows Crystal Spring | ecosystem: Environmental > Aquatic > Deep subsurface >...
GTTCTCCTGTGTAGGTGTAAATCAAAACATTTGTTAAAGCGAATGACTGATTTCAGCAGCTGCGCTTTAGGATATTAAGAAAATAATTTCTATTTAATAGCCTACCGCGCTTCTACTAGAGCGGCTGTAGCATTCCCCCAAATAATTTAAGGGTTTGACCAAAATTATTTGAGCTAATGCTCCAGCCGCAAGTGCTTACCACAAGTCAATGACAAAAGTCAATTAGACCAGTCAATTACAATGGACCAGAAATACCTTGCTTGCGAATCATCAAGAAGTGCAAGAGCATGAACACAGCAAGCAACCAAGGCAACACAAAAGTGTGAGCGCTGTAGTAGCGAGTCAGAGTAGCTTGACCGACGCTAGAACCACCGCGCAACAAATCAGCTATCAGAGTACCGACTACAGGAATGGCTTCTGGTACACCGCTAACGATTTTCACAGCCCAGTAGCCTATTTGGTCCCAAGGTAAAGAATAACCAGTCACACCAAAGGACACGGTAATCACCGCCATTACCACACCAGTTACCCAAGTCAACTCACGGGGCTTTTTGAACCCACCAGTTAGGTAAACTCGGAAAACGTGCAAAATCATCATCAACACCATCATGCTGGCAGACCAGCGGTGGATGGAGCGAATCAGCCAGCCAAAGTTTACTTCGTTCATCAGGTACTGTACCGAGGAGTACGCTTCAGCAACTGTCGGCTTATAGTAGAAAGTCATGGCGAATCCAGTGGCAAACTGGATCAAAAAGCAAGTCAGGGTAATCCCACCCAAGCAGTAAAAAATATTTACATGGGGAGGAACATACTTGTTTGTAACATCATCAGCGAGCGCCTGAATCTCCAAGCGTTCCTCAAACCAGTCGTAAACGTTTGCCATACAATCGATAGTTCCTAAAAAAAAATGGATTGCGCGGGTTAAGCAGGGTAGCAGTTGTACAGCTAAATCAGGATTATGTCCAGAAATGCTCTCTCGACTGCTCTACCCTCAACAACAAAAGACTATGGACACAAAGAGGATTCTAGTCGCTGAGTCTTGGGATAACAGCTAGCTCAACGGCAGAAGCAATTGAGTTATTCTGCATTAATTCTATAAAAAAAGTAACATAGTCCAGAGAAGGATTTCATCGCGATTAGTCAGAAGACAGCAGTTTGGTTAAAAAGCTCTTTCGGTTAACAGTGAAATTGAAAATCGGGTTCATGCCAAAACGGGGGTTCATGCAAAAACAGTTGTTGCGGACGGCGTTATCGCTACTTTTGTCGGTAATTGTGGCGCTGGGCTGGGTGGTACACCCAGCGGCAGCTTTGACAGACGAACAAAAATCATTATCAGAAGCTTGGCGAATTGTCAATCGCACTTACCTTGATGATACATTCAATCATCAAAACTGGTCGCAGGTAAGGCAAAAGTTGCTATCGCAACCGCTCTTGAATTCCGACGCAGCCTACAGTGCAATTCAAAAAATGCTGCAAACTCTGGATGACCCGTTTACACGCTTTTTGAATCCAGAGCAATATCGTAGCTTACAAGTGAGTACTTCGGGAGAGTTAACGGGAGTTGGGTTGCAAATCGCTCTCAATCCCCAGACAGGACAACTGGAAGTTATAGCACCAATAGCTGGTTCTCCAGCCGAGAAAGCAGGGCTAAAACCACGCGATCGCATCTTGGCAATTGAAGGTATTTCTACCATTAACCTCACTCTCGATGAAGCAGCTGCTAGGATGCGCGGACCAATTGGTACACTAGTAACTTTACTCATTGAACGAGATGGACTGGGTAAGAGTGAATTCCGCGTGATACGCGATCGCATTGCTCTCAACCCTGTAGTAGCTGATTTGCACTCTACTCCCCAAGGTAAGCCCATTGGCTACATTCGCCTCAGTCAGTTTAACGCCAATGCCAGCATGGAACTGGCACATGCGATTGGGAACCTAGAAAAACAAGGCGCCGAGGGATATATTCTGGATTTAAGAAATAATCCGGGTGGACTACTGCAAGCTGGGATTGAAGCTGCTCGGTTGTGGTTAGAACAAGGTACTATTGTTTACACAGTAAATCGTCAAGGCATTCAAGGAGCATTTGAATCCTTTGGACCTGCCCTCACCCACGACCCACTAGTAGTACTAGTAAATCAAGGCACAGCCAGCGCCAGTGAAATTCTGGCGGGAGCGTTGCAAGATAACGGTCGCGCACAACTCGTAGGTGAAACCACCTTTGGCAAAGGCTTAATCCAGTCTCTATTTCAACTTTCCGACGGTTCAGGATTAGCAGTTACCATCGCCAAATACGAAACCCCCAGTCACCACGATATTCATAAATTAGGTATCAAACCAGACAAACTAGTTTCCCTTGAGACCATTACCCGTGAACAAATTGCTACAGAAGCGGATACCCAATATCAAGCCGCTGTAGAAATATTGGGTAATCCCGCAGTAGTCGCGGGAATGGGTAATGGGTAATGAGCATTGGGTAAGAGGGGATTGGGCAAGAGGGGATTGGGCAAGAGGGGATTGGGTAATGGCAGAGAATAACTATTCCCCATGCCCCATGCCCTAGTCCCTAGAGGATGGGTTGTGTTTGTAGCAATGCTTTTAAATCCAATCTGTCAAGGCGCTGTTTAGCTTGGTCAATCATCTGTTTACCCCTGAGAAAGCCTAAGTTTGCTCCTGGGCAAATATACTGAAGGCTATCAGTATCAAAGCGCTCTAACAACAACTGAACGCTATTTATTTGACGCCGCCAGTGGAAAGTTTTGGCAGTTCGCAGGGGTATGGGTTCACCTTGGTGATTGGGGAGGAGATGGCGTCCGGAAAATAACACACCACCATGTTCGCTATAGTACAAACAAGCCGAACCTGGGGAATGACCAGGTGTCCAAATAAGCTGGGATTGGGAATTTAATATTAATTCTTCCTGAAATTTCGTAACAGTTAATCCTGGCAATAAATAGGCTTCTTGCTCGTGAATTACGACTTCACAGCCCAATGATTGCTGAATTTCTGGCGTTTGCTTCCCTATACCACCTCTATGGGTAAAAAATAGCCACCGCACTCCTCCATGCAATTGGAGAAAATTCTGATTTGTTTCATCCCACGGTGGGGAGTCTATCAGGATATTACCTTCATTTCCTACAATGAAATAAGCGGTTCCTCCTAAAGTATCGCGGTTTGGTGGAAATGCAAAAATAGTGTTAAAAACAGTCCGTGGTAATTTAGTTGGGTGAATCGATTGGGTCGGCAAAGAACTCATGAGAACAACAGTCAGGATTTTTAAGTAATCTGGTAACACTGTGGGGTGTAAAGACGGGAAATTTCCTGTCTCTACATCAACCTAATCAAGTTGGGAAAAAATTTTTTTGGGTCTACCCTGTAGTCAAGCGTTGTGCTGACACTGGTATCGACAAATCTGTCTCAAACTCACTTTAGATAGCATGGCATTTTGGTTTCTCCTCCTCCTGGGATTGATTACATATTTAATGGTGCAGCGCAGTGTGGCTGGTATCACTCGCACTCCCGTGTGGCTTTTGTGGCTAGTGTTGATGACACCGGCAATTTTGTGGAGCGTGTGGACGGCTAGATATGGTAATAATCAACCATTACCGCGAGCATTGCTGATCTGGCCTTTATTCATCTGTCCAATTCTGTACTGGCTGTTGATTCATTGGGGACGTCATGATGCTAATCGAACCACCGCAAAAACAACTAACAGCACAACACCAGAATTAAAACAGGTGGTTAATACTATGCCAGAATCTGCACCTGTACGTTTTATCGACCAGGCAGAAGAAACTGTAGTCCGCAATTGTTTCCCGTGGTCTGTATACTACATCCATAACCTTGAATATCGACCGCAAGCAGTGATTTTACGCGGACAATTGCGGACTACACCAGCAGTAGCATATCAACAGGTTCGAGAAAATATTGAAGCACAATTTGGTGATCGCTTCTTGTTGATTTTTCAAGAAGGTTTAAACGGTAAACCTTTCTTTGCCCTAGTACCTAACCCACAAGCTCCAAAAACCTCATCGCCAACCCAAGAAAAATTAACCCGACCTGGTTTGGCTCTGTTGCTGTTAACAGCCACTCTGGTAACTACTACTGTGGTAGGAGCAGAAATTGCTGGTGTGAATATCCAGCAGTTGGGATATAACCCGGTCGGATTGCTGCAAGGACTGCCTTATTCACTGGCATTGATGACTATTTTAGGTATCCATGAATTAGGTCATTATCTCACGGCTCGCTATTATAAAATTCGCTCGACGCTACCATACTTTATCCCGATACCTTTTTTCCTGGGAACCTTTGGTGCATTTATTCAAATGCGTAGTCCTGTACCCAACCGTAAAGCTTTATTTGATGTTAGTATCGCCGGACCTTTGGCAGGATTTGTGGCTACTGTGCCCTTATTAATCTGGGGTTTAGCTAATTCTACCATTGTTCCCCTCCCAGCCAAGGCACAATTATTAAATCCTGATGCTTTTAATCCCCAGTATTCTCTGCTGATGGCGCTGCTGTCAAAGTTAGCCCTGGGAAGCGAATTAACGGCTAAAACCGCCATAGATATGCACCCTGTAGCTGTTGCTGGGTTCTTGGGACTAATAGTCACGGCATTAAATTTAATGCCTGTAGGACAACTCGATGGCGGTCATATTGTCCATGCGATGTTTGGGCAAAGGGCTGCGATCGCTATCGGTCAAATTGCTCGGTTGTTACTGTTGGGTTTATCTCTAGTCCAACCAGGCTTTTTACTGTGGGCAATTATCCTGTTCTTTATGCCTGTCATCGATGAACCTGCCCTCAATGATGTCACAGAATTAGACAATGGACGAGATTTTTGGGGTTTACTTGCACTAGCTTTATTGGTAATCATTATTCTGCCAGTGCCGAAAACACTCGCCACTTGGCTGCAGATTTAATTGTAGGGCATGGGGCATGGGGCATGGGGCATGGGGCATTGGCATTGATAACTAATGACTATGGACTAAGGACTATTGACTAATGAGTATTAATGTGATAGGTGGAGGACTGGCTGGTACAGAGGCTGCTTGGCAAATTGCTCAGGCGGGTGTGCGGGTAATCCTTCATGAAATGCGCCCCCGACGGTTTAGTCCTGCCCATCATACGGAAGATGTGGCGGAATTAGTGTGTAGCAATTCCTTTGGGGCAATGGCGAGCGATCGCGCCGCTGGACTGTTGCACGAGGAACTGCGTCGTCTCGGCTCAATTGTGATTGCTAAAGCTGATGAACACTCTGTACCCGCTGGAGGAGCGCTAGCGGTAGATAGAGGTCAATTTAGCCAAGATTTAACTCAAACCCTGACGAGTCACCCGTTAATTGAACTGCGGCGGGAGGAAGTCAGTGCTATCCCGGAAGGGATTGTAGTTTTAGCAACTGGTCCACTAACGAGTACCGACCTAGCGGAGGATTTACGTCGGTTCACGGGTATGGAATACCTCAGTTTTTTCGATGCTGCTAGCCCGATTATTGTCGGAGAATCTATCAACAGGGATATCGCCTTCCTCGCGTCCCGCTACGATAAGGGGGAAGCAGCCTATCTCAACTGTCCGATGAACAAAGACCAATACCTGCGCTTCCGGGAAGCATTATGTGCTGCTGAACAAACAGAACTCAAGGACTTTGAGCGGGAGACGGCAAAATTTTTTGAGGCTTGTTTACCGATTGAAGAACTAGCGCAACGGGGGGAAGATACGATGCGCTACGGTCCTCTCAAGCCAGTAGGGTTAATGGATAGCCGCACGGGAGAACGTCCCTACGCCGTGGTTCAACTGCGCCAAGAAGACAAAGCTGGGCAGTTGTGGAATATGGTAGGCTTCCAAACCAACCTGCGCTGGGGAGAACAAAAACGGGTATTCCAGATGATTCCTGGTTTGGAGAATGCCGAGTTTGTCCGTCTGGGGGTGATGCACCGCAACACGTTTATCAATGCACCCCAGTTAATGACACCCAGCCTGCAATTTAAACAGCGTCCCCAGTTATTGGCGGCAGGGCAGTTGATTGGTACTGAAGGCTACACAGCAGCAGCGGCGGGTGGTTGGCTGGCAGGGACGAATGCGGCGCGGTTAATGCTGGGTAAGGAAGCTGTAATTCTACCAAATACAACCATGATGGGGTCTTTGTTTGAATTTATTAGTTCCGCTTCCCCCAAGCATTTCCAACCAATGCCGCCTAATTTCGGTATTTTACCGGATTTGGGTGAGAAAATTAAGAACAAGCAGGAACGGTATGGGAGGTATCGCGATCGCTCCCTAGCGGACTTGGCTAGTTGGAGAGGTTGAAACTGGGTTGCCTGTTGACACTTTCCCATCTGAGTCACCTTTTACCGTTGAACGGTTCGCGGCAGTCCCCACCCTCAACGTACTCGTAGGGTGGGGATAAGAGCGGGTAATAACCAGAACATCCTCAACCGAATTAAACCTAGGGTTTAATTCGGTTGAGGATGGATGGTCGAGGAATTACCAATCTTGGTATCGGGGAGAGATTTTATGTAGTCTTGAATGACTTCAGACATGGACACACCTAGAGCAACCGCGTAATTCTCTAGTCTTTCTTTTTCTTTGTCTGTCAACCGCACAATGATTTTATTTGTTCTAGCAATTCTAGCCATATTCCCGGCATCTATGTTAGTCTTAATGTCAATACAGATAGACTAACATATCCGAGGTGAGAAACAAGTAGTGGCGACAAGACGAATGACTTTTCGGTTATACCCAAATAAGCAGATAGAGCAGTCTTTGCAGTATCACCGAAAATTGCATAAGTACTTATATAACGCTGCTGTTAATAACAGATTTGTTCAGTATCAAAAGTTTAACCACAAAGTAGATTATTTTGAGCAACAGAATTGTTTACCAGCCTTTAAAGAAGTATGGACTGAGTATAAAGAAGTCGGTTCCCATGCGTTGCAAGCTACTTTAAAACGAGTAGATTTTGCTTTTGAACGTTGGTTCAAAGGATTAGGTAAACGCCCTAGGTTCAAATCGATTTGGCATTATTCAGGATGGACTTATCCTGATTCGGCTGGGTTCAAAGTGGAGTCCAACGGCAAGAATGGATACCTCAAACTATCTAAAATTGGGCGCATTCAAATGCGTGGAAGTGCTAAGTATTGGGGGAAACCTACTACTTGTACCATTGTTTACCGCAACGGGAACTGGTACGCATCTATAACGGTTGACGTATTAGACCAAGTATTAAAACCTAAAGCTTTACCAGTTGGCGCTATTGGTATTGACTTAGGTTGCTCCTCGGCGTTGTCCATGACTGATGGAACGAATCATCAACAGATTGAAGCCCCCAAATTCTTGCGGAATGCCGAAGGCAAAATAAAACAAGCGTCCAAAGAAAAACGACGCAAAATTGCACCAAACAGAAACAAGAAAGTTAAAGCTTCTAGAAGATATAAAAAAGCCCAATCAAAGGTTACTAAACTAGTTCGTAAAGTTGGCAACCAAAGACAAAATTGGGTACATCAAGTGGCAGCAGAAATAGTCAGCGGTAATAGCTTCGTTGCCACCGAAAAACTAGAAGTCAAGAACATGACCAGTAAAGCTAAAAAAGGCAAGCGTAAAAGACAAAAAGCAGGTTTGAACAAATCTATACTTGATGTTGGGTTTGGAATGCTCAAGAGCGCCATTAAATACAAAGTCGAACAAATTGGCGGTGTGTTTGTGGAAGTTCCAACTAAGAAAATAAAGCCCAGCCAAACCTGCCCTAGATGCGGGCAACAACATCAGAAAACCCTTGATATTCGCGTCCATAATTGCCAATACTGCGAATATGAACAAGACCGAGATATTGCTGCCGCCGAAGTAATGCTTTATTGGTCGCAAGGGAAATTGCCGGGGTTTGGAACAAGCCTCGTAGACGCAGAGTTGCCTAGCTCTACCTCAAGCAACCGTAAAACTGCGGGAAGTATGAGGCAACTAGGAGCGAAGAAGCGTCAGAAATCTGGATCTACTGGTCTGGGAGCAGAAACCCAGACCTCTACGATGTAGGTCTGGGTAGTTCATGCTGCACATTATCGCCTGCAGGCTGCAAGCCTGGGGCTATATACAGCCTGTGGTGGCCGGGTAATGATGTGCATCTTCATATCGAATTGGTATAAAAAGTCAGTAAATTAGTAATTGTATTAGTTAAAATTTCCCCCCCAGCTTCTAAGTCAATTGCATGAATCTTGCCAGATGCTGCTAATCGTTTAGCTCGTTCGTCAGTAGCTTGTCCCCGCAATCCAGAGACAAGTGTATCTGCGGTTCTACCAGTGCCAGCAATTACCATCACCAACCGTCCAGCATCAACGCTATTTAAGGCATCAATAAAGGTAATTTCCCCACCGTTAATCAGTATTGTTACGGATGGACATTCTTCTGCTAGTACAGTTGCTACTTTAACTATCCAAGGAGATTCATCACCCCAATTGCTGCCAGGAACTAAGACAAAATGAGTATGATGTGGCTCTAAAGGTGAAGCATCATCAGCTAAGGCTGTAGTTTGTTCGGGTAGCAGCACTTTATCTTCTGGTGCTACACCAATCAAGGGAAATTGAGCATTAATTTGGCTGCGAGCATTACCCATCAAGCGCATCACTCCCGCATCCGTACCGCCATCTACAACATAAGCGCCCAAAGATTCCGCTACTGGGGCTAAGACTTCGACAAACAAGCGTTGGATACGTAAATAATCAGCGTCACTAATCTTACTCGCACCCCCGACTACTACTAAAATCGGATGGGAACCAATTAACCCCATTTCTTCCAGCGCATCGGGTAGTCTTTCTGGTTCTGATACCCTAACTGCTAGTGCTGTTTGCCCTCGCTCGAAAGTCAGCCTAAAAAAGTTTTCCATGCACCGGAATTGAAGACTAGAAAGTAACAGCTATTATTACGCATAAAATTTGTTTCTCGGCAATAGTACACCCTGATGCTCATTGTCACTTTTTAGACATTAACTGGCGGGGAACTGTGCCAAAAGGTCTTTGCCGTCAATAATGGTACTGGTGAAGACGAAACTGCGGTTTGCTTGGTAGCGTGGGTCTGACTTAATTATCTTCATGAAATCGCGATGTCCCTGTCTTGTCCTCCCTACCTGACAACCAGCACTCCAGCGTCCGATGTCTGATTTCGGGTTATCACCGCCCCAATGTTGGTTAATGCCGAAGAAACCTGAGTCCATGTAGTCGCCTGCATCGCGCGAGCCTGAGCGATTTGTATCACGATGGACAGTGACCGGACCACCAGTTTGCACAAGAGCTTCATGAGGATCTGCTTGTCCGTGTTTTCCTACCTGCCATGCGGTGTATTGACCGAAAGCAATCATCGCCGCACCTTTCGGGTTCATCGGCTTGTAGGTATAGTACTTACCTGGTTGTGTTGTGGCTTCCCAACAACCAATTATTTTCGGCTTGGCTTCTTGGAACTCAACCACAATGCGGAGGTCGTTCCAAGCATTGAAGGCGTTGTTATTGAGCGTTCCGTCTTCGTTCATGCCTTCGAGATAGAAAATATTCTTGTGTCCCGGTTGTTGGAAAATTTTGTAGCCCTTCTTCTCGCAATAGGCAATGATTTTCTCTGCTAGAGTCTTAGGTTTGGTAGGAGCAGCGGCGATTTTGCAGCCTTCAATCTCCACATGTCCACCATAAATAAACCAAACCCGACGCTCCTGGAATGGAGCTTTGAGCGTGACTCGGACATGCTGCGCGTCGCTTATCGCCACCTCAATCACTTGCAACTGTGTCCCTGCTTTAACATTGGTTTTTTCCGATGCTGAGAGCTTTTCAGTAGGCAAGGAGCAGCTTTTAAACACCGTGTCAGCAGTTACTTTGAGATTAAACTGCCCCTGCTCGGTTTGGTCATCCTTGAGTCCTAGCGCTAGCAGAAAATACAAAATTGCTGCACAACCAGGAGTGGAATCAATGGTCTTGGTGTGATTAGTCCCAGCCCAAACAAACGGCGTAATTCCTTGGTTATCTTTACCCTGGAAGTCATTGCAAGCATCGAAAGCGAGTAAACGAGATGAGAGCTTGACAGGTATCTGTTCGCCTTGAATCTTACTCAGCTTGCGCGTGATTTGCTCTAAGAAAAGGCTAGAACCCTCAAAGTTCGCCATCGCGTGTAAGATTCCTGCCCAATACCAAGGTAAGTTGGGATAGTACCACTCGATTTTCTCGTAAAAGCCGCGATCGTAATGCAGCTTCTCAGCAATTTTCTCTAACTCTGGCAAAAGATTTGATTGCACCTTACAGGCTTGCCATAGTTGCGTATATTTTTCCGCGATAGATACAGTACTAGTCATAGTTTTTTCAATGCGTGGATGTTAGTGCGAAAAGTCCTGCAGGACTTTTCCAGACGGATTTTAGATTCTTCCCTGGATTTATCCAGGGAATTGAACTAAGAATTTTGGCTGACCGGATTTCGGTGATTGCGGGGATTATTTGCTGACAACATTATCGATAAGTTAGAGAAATTCAGTTAGCTGGCTGGGTGCTAGCGCCAGTTTGGATTTGCTACCTCTTGGTTGCTAAAGTCTTGATTTTTCACATCTTCAAGGCGTTGGCAGAGGCTATAGATAATTACAGGGTCGCGGATGATTTCCGTCAAGATGCGGGATTCATTAAAGTCTTTGGCATCGTTTCGGAGGTCACGCAACACCAACTCGACTAGTTCGGGACTCATTTCTATTTGCAAAGAAATGGTAATCCCAACATCTTGCCCGTTTTTGTCTATATCGATGGAATACTTTTTACTGTTACGAATCATTATTGTTTGTGTCCTTTTAAGCTCAAGCAGCAGCACAGTTCGTAGTAAGCGATAAATCGTTTCCTTGAAGGACGCGCATTCCTGACTACAAACTTATGCACCGATCATACTTGCCTTGCTAAACCACTAGGCATAGGGTTTCAGGAATAGATCGGCTTCAGCTTCTCTGCGTCTTCTTAGTCCTTGCTCAACATTAGTGCCTGGATTACGATACTTGATGAAAGTTTCGCGGATGTTAGCCCAATCACGATTCTGTAAGACTCTAGTCATGGACTGAAAATTAGAACCACCGTAGAATTTACTTCCTAAGTTGTAGGCAAAGCTGAGTAATGCTCCTTGTTGGTGAGGGTTAAGTTCACCCCAGCAAGGTATTTTCTCTAAATCAGGTAAGTAGCTTGTTTCCAACTGGTGGATTAACAGTTCATGAGCTTCTTCACGGGTAATTGTCTCTCCCATATACCACGGACTACCGTCACGTTTTTTGGTCGTTCCCCAACCAATTGTGATTGGTAAGTTCCCGCTTAAAGGATCGGGGTATGCATTGGCAAAGAAACCTTCAAACTTTTTAATTATCTCAACTCCACATAGGGGTACTTTTGAGGAGACTGCTTTAGCTGCTATGACCTGTTTTGCTGCTGTACCGTTTCCGTTTGCAGCTATAGTAGGATTGTTCTTAATCCTGGCTAAAATCTCGTTAGCGCTGAGATACTCTACTGCATCAGCCTTGACCCTGGTGCTGTCGTTGTCGTCTTCGTCGTCACCCCAAAGGGAACTGGGTGTTAACTCATATGGCTTATCTGTATCCACTTGAGTTACTTGCTGGTCTGGTTGTTCCTCTAGTTTTTCCTCATTGTTGTGTTGTGCAGCTAAGCGCTGTTGTTCCAACTCCTGCCTTTGGGCTTCCATACGCTGCTTCTGGGCTTCTAGTTCCCTAAGTTGGGCTTCATAGTGTTCCCGTAGTCGCAACTGCTCGTTGAGGTTTTCTAGGGCAAGTTCGGCATTTTCTTGGACTTGTTCTTTGGTCTGGTTCTTGCTTTGCTCTTGCCTGGCGGCTAATTGGATCATATAGCCCTGTACGTCTTGTTGAATATACTGTTCGACCCTTGCGGCAAAAAAGCTGTAGGCTTCCGAGTGAGTTTCAAATTGACGGTAATTACCAGTCATTTGGAAGAACTGCCACCCCTCAATTTTCAAGCCTTCGGCAGTATTGCGATAGTTGCGGTACTTCTCACCAGGTCCAAAAAACTCTTCAACTGCAGCACAAACGGCTACTGCCTGACTTAAACCAAAAGCCGACCAACCCACATATTCCTGCCATTTCTGGTTCCCCTTCTCAAAACCGATGAGTGCGGGGACAATTACCCCACCAATGATGGTAATCATTCTGAGGTTATGATGACGATTGCGTTCTTTAGTGGCTCGTCCTTCCAACCACATGACCTGATCCAGCCAGCGATTTTTCAGAAAGTCTTTTCGCAAGTCCGACAAGTCGAGTCGGTCAATTAGTCCACTGAAGGTCTGTCTGAGGTATTGGCGATAGTCGTCTTTTTTACCCATAGTTAGGAATTTCTCCAGTACTAAAATTTGTCTTTTCTTGGTCAATTGCACCCAGGTAAAGAGTTGACAGGCTTAGAGAATAGTCAAATCAACAACTTATTTACTGGAGCTAATTTGGTCGCAAAGCTGGCGTAAATCTCGATGGCTCTGCTGGAAATCCTGTAGCAATTGGCAGCCCTCTGCCGGTAGTTTGTGTAGGTGTAGAACTCGGTCTAAAGGCCAAAGAATGACTTCAGTATCGTCACTGCCAGAGGCAAGGGTCTGACCATCTGAACTAAAAGCCAGACCATTAATTGCATCGGTATGTCCGTAAAGAGTGGTTTGCACTGTTCCTAGCCGATTCCAGATTTTAATCGTGTTGTCCGCACTGCCAGAAGCAATCATTTCACTATTGGCGCTAAAAACAACTTTCTTCACCGACTCACGGTGTTCAACCTTGTTTAAATAAATCAGTTGTATCCCTTCGCGTCGCCAAACTTTAGCGGTGTTGTCCTCACTAGCTGTAGCAAGGATCTGACCATTGGGACTAAAGGATACATCGGTCACACCAGCCTGATGCGCTGTCAAATTTGCCAGTAATTTACCCTCTAGATTCCAAAGCTTCACAGTATGGTCTTTACTTCCTGTGGCAATTAACTTGCCGTCTGGGCTAAAAGCAAGACTTGTCACGTCATCGTTATGCCCTTTTAGGGTGTTCAGCAGTTTCCCCTCTAGATTCCAAAGCTTCACAGTATTGTCATTACTAGCAGAAGCAATAATCCCCTCTGGGGACGCTTCGTGAACAGGGCTGAAAGCCACAGCCGTCACTCTAGCTTGGTGTCCTTCTAGGGTTTTGAGCAAAGTGCCATCCTGCCGCCAGAGCTTGACGGTTTTGTCATCACTAGCAGAAGCAATGGTCTGACCAATCCCCTCTGGGGACGCTTCGCGAACAGAACTGAAAGCCACAGCCGTCACTCTAGCTTGGTGTCCTTCTAGGGTTTTGAACAAAGTGCCATCCTGCCGCCAGAGCTTGACGGTTTTGTCACCGCTAGCAGAAGCAATGGTCTGACCAATCCCCTCTGAGGACGCTTCGCGAACAGGGCTGAAAGCAACTGCTGTGACTATATCTTGATGTTGAGGAAGGATTTTCAGCATGAGTTCATTTCTGCGTCGCCAAAGATTAACAGTGTTGTCTTCGCTGGCGGAGAGAATCGTCTTACCATCATGGCTAAACGCCACGTCTGTTACCCGATCGCCATGTCCCCGAATCATGTCCTTGAATGAACCATCTTGATTCAGTAAGTAGATATCCTTATCCGTACTGGTATAGGCAATCGTCTTGCCATCGGGACTAAAAGCCACTGCCTCTACGTCACCAAATGCCCACCATTCTTCCTTCAGGGAGCCGTCGCGATTCCAAAGCATCAGGTTTTTATCGTTTTTCTCTTCTCGACCTCCTGAGAGAATTAGCTTGCCATCGGGACTAAAAGCCACTGCCTCTACTTCACCCTTGTGTCCTGAGAGAGTTTTCACCAAATTGCCATCGCGATTCCACAGTTTCACAGTTTTGTCATCACTTGCCGAAGCCAGTAACTTGCCATCGGGACTAAAAGCCACTGCATCCACTTCATCCTTGTGTCCCTTCAGAATTTTCAGTAAATCGCCATTGCTATCCCACAGTCTGACAGTTTTGTCATCGCTTGCCGAAGCCAGTAACTTGCCATCGGGACTAAAAGCTATTGCCTCCACGCTAGCCTCGTGTCCCGTCAGGATCTGGAGTAAGTTACCATCTAGCTGCCACAGTCTGATAGTTTTGTCGGTACTTGCTGAGGCAATAATTTTCCCATCAGGGCTAATGGCAATGTCGTTGATTGAACCGTTATGCAGCCTAGGTAGAGTTGTCCGCAATGTGCCATCCCGATTCCAGAGCTTGATTGTATTATCCCTGCTACCAGATGCGATCGTTTGACCGTCAGGACTGATGGCAACAGCAAGCACCGGACCTTTATGCCCTATGAGGCGATTTGTCTGTCTCAGGCGGAAAACTGCCTGCTCAAGTGCGCCCTCAACGGCTTGTGTGAGGTTCTGATCGCTGATACCTTGTAGTGCTTGCTTGGCCTTGAGTGCTTCTACTAGGGCATCTAATTTTTTATTATCCGCAAACAGTGCTGTTGAAGACTTAGCTAGTGCCTCTGCTGAGGCTAGTTGTGCCTGAGTCTTTTTCTCCAGCGCCTTGCGATACAAAACCCAAGCTCCTCCTGTCATCAACGTGGTTATGACCAACGCCACACTTAAAACACCCAAAAACATTTTTTGGCGTCTTTGGCTTTTTTTCTGTTCTACTAGTCGTGCTTCAGCTTCTTGAGTCTTTTCCTCCTGTAAGCGCAGCATTTCGGCTTGTCGCTGCTTTTCGGCTTCTTCGGCAGCAATGATGGCTTGGTGACTTTCGGCAACAAATGTCTGCTGCAAAGCTGTCGGTGCAGGCTGTTTGTTTTGTTCTAAAGCGGTTTGTAACCAGGCTTGAGCAATTAAAAATTCACTGCCGCGCAACAGCAAATCAGCACTTTTATGCTTTGACTGCCATTCAATCGCCCTCTGCAACCATTTACTATGACTGTGGACATGTTCTCGGTCAGTATCAAGGGTTCTGACTAACTGGTTAAAATTAGCATTAAAATCCCGTTGATTGTGATTAAAATCAATCCACTGTACCTTTGCTAACTCTGGATGCAAATCTACAGGATTTACCTCCTGATACAGCACCGTCACAAAACGTTTATTCAACGAAGCTGCATACTCTACCTCGGAACTACAGTAGGGTGAATTTACAGACCGAGGGGAAATAATAAATACAAAATTATCACAAGCTTTAATCCCCTGATAAATCTCCTGCTGAAAATCACTCCCCGATGCAATACTTTCTTGGTCAAACCAAGTCGTCTTCCCCTGAGTCTGTAAACTATGATTCAGCTTTCTCGCTAAGTCCGAATCGGCACGGGAATAGGAAATAAACACATCTAGCGAACTTAAAGGCGGTTGTCGCAGACTTTCGGTAATGAATTCTGCAATTAACGCTACGGGTGGATGCAGCCGCCTGTTGAGCGCCACCTTCAGCCAAGTTTCCGCACTCCGCAAATTATAGCCCCGTAGCAGAATGCTGGGATTGTCTTGCTGTCGCTTCCACTCCAGTGCTTTAGTCAGCAGAACTTTATGCTCGTTGTAGTAAGCTGCATCCTCATGCAAAATCTTCAGCAGTTGGCTTTCAAGGAGCAGGTAGTCTTCATCCTTCACGTTGTCCGTGAAGTCGATGTATTGCAATTGGCGCAGTTCATTAGGTATCTGTGGCAGTGGAGTTTCTCTCACCAACACTGGGATAATCCGTTTGTTAAGGGAAACAGCATAGTTAAATTCATGCTGACAGTATTCAGAGTTTATTGCTTCTGGTGAGAGCAGATAAACGACATTATCTGTTTGTTCAATTCCCCGTTTAATTGCCTTCTCAAAGGCTTCTCCGGTTTGAATGTCCGTGCTATTTGTCCAGACAGTAAACCCAGAGCGCCGCAAGCTGTTACGAATTTTTTCCATCACTGGTTGATCGGAATGAGCGTAAGCGAGGAATACCTGAGTCATCAGGTTTTGGGCATTCTTAATACTTTCAGTGATGTATTCGCAATGCAAATCCGTCGGGGTGCAGGGGGGTTGTTCGTTTTTGAACCTGACTTTCAACCACTCTTGTGCCTGCTGTTTGTCTTGTCCCACCAGCAAGTAGCGCGACTGCTTTTGCTGCCTTTCCCACTCTAGAGCCTTGGCTAAAAACTGAGTGTGCTGATGCACATAACTATTGTGACGCTGGAAAATCTCCAGTAATCCCGATAAAGACTTATCAAAATCATCAATGCCTTCACGGAAATATACCCAGTTAATTTTGCTAATTTCCGGGTGCATGTTGGGATAGCTGGAATCCAAGCCTTTAGCTTGATATGCTTCCCAATCGGCATCTGTTCCTTGCGGATAGCGCTGCTGCCAGGTTTGGCGGCTAATTTGTTCTACATGCAGCAACGGAATAATTCGTTTATGGCACTTAACAGCTAGTTCGATTTCTTTGCGGCAATAGGGGGAGTTGATGGAATGGGGGGCGATGATGAACAGAAAATTATCTGCCTTTTCGATCCCATCATCGATTTGATTTTGAAAATCTACCCCAAGAGGTATGTCTTGAAAATCAAACCACACCTTCAAGCCGCGATCGCTTAAGTTTTGATACAGCTTAACGGCAAAATCTTTACTATCAGCTCGTCCATAAGAGATAAATACATTTTGGAAGCTATTCATCTATCTTTAGGTAGCTTTTTTATATTGTTCGCAATATAACAAAGCTAGCGGATAAGTGTAATCAACTTTACAAATACTTTAATAATGATACTTATGTTCTTTAATCAAATTTCAATATGGGTTTGACACAAGCTCATCCAAGCTCATCTTAGATAAGTTGGTGGAAATTTTGCTGATTATTTTACGAGTAATTACTTAAAACTTACTTAAACCTAGTTAACAAGCTAGCTTTACTTTGAGGTGCAATGAAGTTCTTCATGAGTGAAAATACTTTAAGTATGCGTAGTCAAACAGATATGAAGCTGATAAAATTTTGTATTTTTTATCTGGAGAATAAAATACAAAAATATCTGCCTATCCTCTAATTACACATCTGCCACAAATTGTCAACCGTAACAAAATTCCTTGGAAATGTTTATCTTAAGTTGGCAATTTTAGCGTTGATTTTTCAGCCAAATCACAACGTAATTACAAGGGTTTCAGCCCCGTGAATAAAATTAGTTATACCTCTCCACCAGTCTTAATCTACTGCAGGCTGAAAGTACTGCTACTGTGTAGTGCAAGATTGATTATGTCATGTTTCTTTGACAAGATTACGATTTTATCCTTTTATTCTTCTAATTAAATTTTAGTGCAATGATTTATAATACTTATAAATTAACTTAAACACACCCTAGTCGTTTGCTCCGCAAAACCCGATAACTCAAGAACAAGTAGTCAAAGGATTAGGACATTGATCGTCCGGTGCCAACCAGCCGCGCAGATTCTGATATTCCACAAACACCCAAGCACCATCACCACTCAACAACTTCACCCCCATATCGGCAGGAATGCGCGTTAATTTTTTACTGTTAGTACTAGCGCTAGCGTAGAGAAACACGCCGTTAGTGCCATACCCACGAGTGCTAATGCCTAATAAAGGTGCGTATACCCAGCCTTTGCCTTGAAATTCCACTTTGTCATTGCTTTCGGCTGTGCTGATTTGCACCCATTCACCTTCACAAGCAATAATTTCGACAAATATTCCGTCTTTTCGGGGTAATCTGGCAATTACTCGTTGATTAGAACCTGGTGCTGAACGGACATTTAATCCTTTGGGATCTCTGTCATTTACGTATGCAGAAAATTGACAAGTACGCCTTTTTTTAAGTCCTGAGTCCTGAGTCAACAGTCCTGAGTTAACATTGGATTTAACAGTGTTTTGGTTAACCTCCACAGCGGGTTTAGCGCTTGCTGGTGCATTGTTGATAGCCCGATCAACAGAATTTTGGCAAGCAGCAAGGGTTGTCATTAGTAGGGATACAAACAGCAAGCGCTTCATGGTTTTTTCTCCGGGTTATGTCTCACGCAAAGGCGCAAAGGCGCAAAGATTTAGAGACGCGAATTTTACAAAATTTTGCGTCCGGTTAGTACTTCTCGTACTTCTAGCATGGCAGAATAGGTGGGTAAAATATGTAAGGTTTCGGTGCTGGGGGTGTGTTCTAAGGCGGTATTAATTGCCTGTTTCAAGTCTTCTTCAACAATTAAATTTAATTGGCTTTCGGCGACTGTTTCGCTATAGCGTAAGCGTAGCGCCATGTCATAAACTCTGTCCCCGCTAACTATTAAGGTTCCTCCCCTGGCGACTAATTTTTCTGTGTCTACATCCCAAATCCAAGAGACATCTGTACCGTCGGGAATGCGGTCATTTAATACCAAAAGTGCGGTTTTATCGGTGCTTTCGGTGACGACGCGAATGGTTTCATTCATTCCTACGGGGTTTTTTGATAATAGAATCCGAACTTTTTTACCGTTAATTTCTAACTCTTCGGCTCGTCCAAAGGCGGCTTGGAAGTTAACAATACTATCACAGATTGTCGCTTCTGCAACACCTAGTTCTTGGGCGGCGACAACGGCAGCTAATGTGTTGTATTTGTTGTACAAACCAATCAGAATTTGGGGATAGTTGCTGCTATCAACGGTTGGTTGACTTTTCTTAAAGCCACACTTTGGACAGTTGTAGTCTCCCAAATGGGAAAGATAAACGCCTTTATAGTCTAGGGGGTGTCCGCAACTGGGACAGTAAATAGAGTCAACGGCGTGGGGAATTGCTTCCAGATATTTTTCTGGTTCGTTTAACCCAAAGAAAGACACGCGACAAGTTAATCTTTGACCGAGATAGGATAAAGTAGGGTCGTCGGCATTGGCAACCACTATTGTTTCTTGCGCAAGGGTAGAAATAGCATCTCCCCAACGACGGCTAATGGAATCTACTTCGCCGTACCTGTCGAGTTGGTCGCGAAACAGATTTAAACATAAAATGAGTTTGGGCTGAATTGGTTCTAAGACCTTGGGTACGATGTTCTCGTCTACTTCCAAAATCGCATAATCGGCATCCAGTGTCCCTACTAGGTTGGCTGGTTCCAGCAATGCGGTCATCAACCCATTGATTAAATTTGCTCCTGTAGCGTTGTGTATCACCTTGTATCCCGCATTTTCCAACATCGTCCGCAGCAGTAGGGATGTGGTGGTTTTACCGTTGGTACCAGCGATGAGAATTACCCCACCTCTGACTTGACTGCTTAATAGCTGCAATAGCTTGGGTTGCAAACGACGGGCTATTTCTCCTGGTAATACACTTGCAGCACCTAAACGGAGCGATCGCACCCCAAAGGTAACGCTTTTTGCTACTAACGCTGCAATTGCCAATTGCAGTCTATCTTGGAATTGAATTTTGTTTACCACATCCCTACCCTATTTTTGGCTGGTGGTCGCTATCACCCAGCACGCATCAACTTCAATAGCAGGAAGTCTACCATAGGTAGTCTGTGGAAGGGGGGACAAGCAGGAATTACCAAAGACCCAACCGCACAAGAAAGCAAGACAGCCAGGTTTAGAGCGATAATCAACAGTGATAAGACTCAATGTTGAACACAAGACAACACTAATTTACAGGCTAGCTGATTGCACTCAAACTTCCAAGGTTTTTTGTGATGACTGATTTTAAGTTACGTTTTTTACTCCCCAGAATTATTTCCTGGCGGCGGTTTTTCTCCAGATGCGTCCTGCTGCTAGCTTGTCTGTTTATGCTTGGTATGCCACCGGCCTTAGCAGGTATGAATGATGACAACTACGAAGGGAATGTGTTTATTATCTATGCAGGTAACGGTTCGCTAGTACCTGCTAAACTAACCTTGGCAGAGGCTTTAGCTGAACACAAACCCACAGTGATGGTGTTCTATGTAGACGACAGTAGCGATTGTAAGAAATATTCCATTTATCTGTCCACTGTCCAAGCATTTTATGGCCGGGTAACGGAAATTATCCCTGTGAATGTGGATGCGATTCCTGTGAAAGATAGCTATGAACCCACGGAACCAGGATATTACTACAAAGGGGCAGTACCCCAAGTCGTAGTGTTTAATCAAGAGGGTAAGGTGGTTTTGGATAAAATAGGTCAGGTGCCCTATGAGGACATCGATGACCAATTGCGGATTGTGTTTAATCTTTTACCCCGGTCTGAGTCTGTAGAGTTGAAACGGCGTTCGTTTAACGAGATTAGCACCGAGTTGACTAAGTAAGTTTGGGAATGGGTAATGGGTAATGGGTAAAGAAGAACATAACTTCCTTACCCATTGGCAGATTCCCTATTTTTCTTTGCCCATACTGCATCCTGGCAGTTTCCGCGTCATAATGCTATGTAACTGCCAGTATCTGGCTACCATCTGACAAAAGTTCACCTATCTTGCGACTAGAGTCTGATGTCGAAGGTTTACACTACCCAAGAACTCATCGAAATTTCGGCAGCTGAACGCCAAGCTTGCCTAAAGGGGGAGCGACTAAAACTGGAGGTAACAGTTTCCGGCAATCCTGTAATTGACCAGTTTATCAAAAGCGAAGGGTTGCAAAAGTTTACTGCCTATCAAGACTTTAAAGCTGCTATTCATAATTATCAGAAAGAATACCAAATTTCTGGTATTGTTTGGCGCACGATGAATGTTAAAGGCAAAATTTTGCGATATCCAGAAGTAGATGGTCAGCTAATTGCATTAACCAGTGATTTAGAAATTATAAAAGCGGCTAAAAATCTTATTCGGGATTTTTGGTATCAAGTAACAACTGGAATGGATTTATATTTAGCTTTAAATAATGGCAAAGACCATCAACAAATTACCCCAGCAGATGTAGAAAGAATTGTCACCAGAACCGAATGGGCAAGTTTGTGGAAGTGGGAGAATGCTAATTGGTTAGAAATTATTTTACAATTGGGATGGGGTAAACCAGAAGAAGCGGCTTATAAACGAGATTTTCCCGCCTCTGGTAGCGAGTATATTCATGCGGTATATCCAGGTAAAAGACCTATTGGATGAAAAAGGCTGGGCATTGCCCAACCTTTTTTTAGTTATTAATCAAGTGCTTTTTTCACTTCATCTTTGACATTCTCAACAGTGTGGCGAACTTCAGCTTCGCCTTGTTTGGCTTTACCTTCAGCTTTATCTTTGGGATCACCAGTGACTTCACCAGCTGCTTCTTGTACTTTCCCTTCAATGTTTTTAGCAGTTGCTTTTGCTTTATCTTCGATACTCATATTTTTCTCCTTATTTTCGTAATCAATTATTCCCCAATAGAATGAGAACATTAATTCTGAAGAAGAGACATGTAGAGACATTCTCAGCCTATTTTTCTTTCCGATATAGCCAGACCAGATAAGTTGTGAGGTGAGAAACTCTTGTAGTAGCAAGAATCAATACACGGTCGAACTTCTCTACAAACTATCGTTCACAATCTATGGAAGATTCCAATACTTGTATCTTATATATATTCTCTGAAGTTTGTTTCTATCTTTAGTAACAAAAAATAGGTTAATTCCTGGAATATTTAGGCTGATAAATCTATCTTTAAATTATTAATTCTTACCTTAAAGATAGACTAACTTACTTTCATCTCTCTATTTATATAGATTTTTACCAGCTTCAGCGTGTTAGTTCTATCTTTGGGTAAATTTTCCCGCAGTCCTAAAAAGATTATAAATTTATTTAAATTCTGATGATAAATTCCAGTTGGATATTTTTACCCAATTTATTAACATCACTTAACTCAAAAGATAGAACCGTCATAGGAGGTTGGAGATGAAGATTGCTCAGGTTGCTCCATTATGGGAAAGAGTACCACCACCTGCTTATGGTGGGATTGAATTAGTGGTAGGATTGCTGACTGATGAACTAGTGCGACGTGGACATGACGTGACTCTATTTGCATCAGGAGATTCTCATACTCTTGCCAAACTGGAAGCTGTTCATCCCTGTGCTTTACGACTCGATTCGACAGTTAAAGAATACGGAATCTATGAGATGCTACAACTAGGTCGGGTATATGAAATGGCGAGTGAGTTTGACATCATTCACTCCCATATCGGATGCACAGCTTTGTCTTACGCAAAACTAGTGAAAACACCTACTGTGCATACCTTGCATGGCATTTTTACGCCAGATAACGAGAAAATGTATGCTTTTGCTAAAAATCAACCTTACATCAGCATTTCCAACTCTCAAAGAGAACCAAAGTTAGAATTAAACTGCATAGCAACTGTTTATAATGGTATTGATGTTAAAACTCATCAGTTTTATTCCCAACCGAAAAATCCGCCTTATTTGGCTTTTTTAGGGCGGATTTCTCCAGAAAAAGGCACACATTTAGCAATAGAAATTGCTCAGCGTACTGGTTGGCATTTAAAAATAGCAGGTAAGATTGATGTAGTTGACAGAAAATACTTTGAAACAGAAATTAAACCACATATTGATGGTAAACAAATTGAGTACCTAGGTGAAGCCAACCATGTAGAAAAAAATAGTTTAATGGGAGGAGCAGTTGCAACTTTATTTCCCATAACTTGGAGAGAACCGTTTGGTTTAGTTATGGTGGAATCTATGGCAGCCGGTACTCCCGTTATAGCGATGAATTTAGGTTCAGCACCAGAAGTAACTTCTCACGGTTTGAGCGGCTTCCTATGTAATAGAATAGAAGAATTTATCGATTCTATTGACAAGGCAGCAGCACTAGACCGTTATGCTATTAGAGAATACGCCATCCGTCGTTTTAGCGTTAAGCAAATGGTAGATGGCTATGAGGCAGTTTATAACCAAATTCTTGGGGAGAAATTTGCTCTCAATGGACACTTCCGCACTCCTGCAATTGCGGGCAAATTATAGCAATTCTCAGTTCATTCATATCCAGTTTTTCTGGAGGCTAATTTTGTCAACAATCGGGTTTATTGATTAGGGATTGCTCCCGAAAGCACTTGGGTTTTGACGGTATTGTAGAGACATTGCACCGGAACGTCTCTACAATTCATCCCTAGATGGCAGCAATCCCCTTAAATTTCGGTATACCTTCGACAAGCTAAGGGTAAACACAAACCCAGCTTTTGAAGTTTGATAGTGCAAGATATAAATCTATCCCAGCTTTGCTTTGCCTTGCTGCTTTTGGATTAGCAAAGAAGAAGCACCAATCGCACCTACAGCCAATAAACCCAATATAGACCCGGATTCGGGTACCGCAACAGCAGACGGGAAGCCAGCAGATTGAATTACTGGACTGTTGGACACTATTGTTGGTGGTGTGATACCTGTGTTATACCCACGCATTTGAAAGTATACCCGAGAACGGGCACTAACTGCTTGGGGGTTGAGGTTTAACCAACTCATGCGAACGGTACCGCTAAGGTTTCTAATCGCCTCAGAACTAGAAAAGAATACTTGGTCTAAAAAATTAGAGCCAGCACTTGTTACCCTGCTGCTGGCAAAAATATTTTGATTCGCAACGTTAATACCATTGACACTGTTAACCAGGAGACTCATCTGTGTTCCCCGTGCAACTTTGTTGTCTCTGACGGCATTGGTCAGCAGGTAAAATCCATTAAATATATTGCTGGTAGTAGAAGTGTAGTTGATAGGGGCTAGATTGCCAAATCTAAATGCAGCTGTTTGACCATTCCAATCCAATGTCCAAGGTACTTCTTCGCCGTTTCCCCATATCCATTCTGCTTTTCCGGTAAGGTCTGATGCAGCACCATTAGGACCAATGGCTAATTCGTAATCTCCTGTTCCCAGGACACCGGCTCTACCTTCTACTTTCCATCCCAATTGTTTCCAGCTAGCTGCGTCCGCCGGATCGGTATCTGTCAGCGCGATCGCAAATGCAGGCATAGTCACTGCTAAACTACCCACAGCAATACCTAGCGCTAAATATACGCTCCCCAACTTGGAATTATTTGGCTTTGTCATGTTATTTTCTCTGTCTATGTTGTTTATCCCGATGGCAAAAACTCTGTTGGATAAAGTTTTCAGAAAAATTTAAGCTGACAACATATTCTGTTAAATTTGTCAAGGCTAAAATTCTATCTTCACTGTCAACAGAAGTTTTGGTATAAATGATTTATCATACCCCACAATACTTGGGTTTGTATTTACAGATTTCTGGTTATTCTGATAACAAGACATGCTTGTTGTTAACTAAATTTCATGTTATTAATTTAACATTAACTTTTAATCTAATCAAAATAGATAAAAGCTCTAGTTTAATACTTAATCTTTAACGCATTAAATTTTACTATTAAAATAGTAAAATTAAGTAATAATCCTTAAAAAGAAAATGTAACAAAAATTTTCAATATGCTAATTAGAATTAAAGCCTGGGACAACAATGGGATAAACCATAAAGATGTAACGGCAAAATGTCTCTAAACTCGCTTCTATGAGAAAGCCTCAAATATTGAGCCACCAGACCTGATGGTCATAGATTTAGGAGCTAAACCCTATTTAGGTGAACCAAACTACAGCCAAGGAGATGCTATGGTTGACCTCAACCTGTTGAGATTTTGAAAGTATAAAAATTTAACGCTCTTAATCTCTCTAAGTAGTGTTGAGATAACAACAAATATGTGGTACGGGATGTAATGGATAGTTTCTGTTACATCCATTATTTTATTCTAAAAATAAATAATTCCGAAAGCGGGAACGCACAAAACTCAGAACTTAGAACTCAAAGCTGCAAGCGCTAGCGCACCCCAACCAGCGAGAAAAGCGGCACCTCCTAGCGGTGCAACTGCTCCTAGATACTTAAGGTCAGTTAAGCTCAGAGCGTACAAGCTACCGGAGAAAATCACAATCCCAATGATAAACAACCACCCAGATGCTACCAGGGTGGGTTGGGGGAATTCCTGGTGAGCGATCAACAGTGCTACCAGCAGCAATGCTAGAGCGTGATACATTTGGTAGCGCGCACCAGTTTCAAAGATTGAGAGCGCTCGTTCGCTGATTTTTTCCCGCAGTGCATGGGAAGCAAAAGCACCAGCAGCGACGGATAACCCGCCTAAAATTGCGGCGACGCTGATAAAAATCTTAGTCATTATCGGCTGTAATCAATGGGTGTCAAATGGTCAGACAATGGTAAATAATGTGCCCATTATCTTAACCTGAAACTTTCAAGGTGCTACAAAGTTTCCGAAATTCTCGTGATTCTTACAGATATCTGGCGAGATTACATGGTTCCTATTTGGTAAAATCCTAAAATTTCTATAAAATTTTTTCTAATAACAAAAACAGTTTTCAATTTCTGCATTCTAAATTATGATAACTACTTTTGATAGAGTAAATGCTCTTTCGCCAGATAGACATTTTTTTAGGGATTACGTGTTACTTAAATATTTAGACTGCTTTGAATACATAATTCCTACATCTTGCTGTTGATGGATTATATTTTTTTAATGTTTGGGTTGAATTTTAGATAGAATTAATTCATCTATCCAGGGAAATATTTTAAGTCTAAAAAAGCTGTTATTTAGATATAAAAAAACATCTTATGCTCAAGTAAAAAAGTGTTGCAAAAAGGAACAATAATTTGCAATCAAGCTATAAAAGTAGCTATAGAGGTACATCAAGCAACTTTTGATGTTGCCAATATATAAAGGTCTGCGCTACCTGCGATATTGCCAGCCGCTTTGCAGAAATAAAATACAAATTAATTGAGTAATGAGAGCAAAGAGTGATAAAAATTGTCCTGATTCTGCAAATGTGGTTAGTAGTAATATTTAAGAAATTTGGTGAGTGAAAATAAAATTCCTCAGTCGATATTTCCGACAGCGTTTGTGGCGCTATCGGTAGGGAATAAGAAGGAATGAGAAGGTCCTGTAGCCTCCTATTTCACCTTTGTGAGCCATGACACCAACAGCACAGATTCATATCAACCTGAACCAAACGCTTGTCAATGCAAAGAAGACCAACAAGGTAATACCCTCAACACAGACTAGTATTGCGGCGCGGAAATCAATTATCACATGGCATAGGCGACAGTTCGTAACTAGTGCTGTAAGAGGGTCGTGGGATACATTGGAACAAGGATTTAGATTTTATGGTAGCGACAGCCATAAAAGTCAGGCGGAACCCAGACCTTCAATGCAGATAAATAGCTTGATTTCTGGGTAAAATGTTCCCCCGGATAGAGATTATTGACTTCTTAGGTAGAGTAAATTGATGGAAACAATCCAAAGATTGCATGTCTAAATGTCGAAGAATAGCGACGGATATTTACTATGTAGAGTAATAGCGATCGCATTCCAAATCATCACAAAATTTTAGAAAGTTTTGCAACTAATTAAATAGAAAATTCAGTTTATTAACTGATATGGGAGGAGGGAGGGGTTAAGGGTTAGGAGTCACCCAAGGCTGGTGCCAGCAGTCTCGTGGTAAGGATGCATTTACCTGAAAACCTTTTTTCAGGAGATGAAACTATGTCCAGAAATTTGTGGATGAGAACAACTGTTAGCACCCTAGCGATTGCAGGGAGCTTACTCGCGGTTTCCACTAATTTTCCTAGCCAAGCAACGACAGCTAAGCCTTGCGAAACGCATAATTCTGGAAATCAATCTGGTACTAAATCAGATGCAACATCCAAGAGCGATTCTCTAGTCCAAGAACTTGCATCAGTAATTCAGAAAGAGATTGTTAAAGCCAATAATAACAATCCAGGGAAAATCTCTCGGCAGCAAATCGCTACTAACATTCAACAAGCACTCAATATGAGCATAAATGGACAACCACTACGTCCAGATGAACTGATGCGCGTCAGACCGCAGATTCGTCTAGCTGCTAACAAGATTGTCGAGACTGCTAAAAACAACAGTGGCAAAATATCTCAAGAAGAAATTGCTAACATCCTTCAGCCGGTGATTGATGCTATCAAGAAGGTAAAAGGGGATAATCCTGCACCCAGTCCCACACCCAGTCCCACACCCAGTCCTACACCCAGTCCTACACCCACTCCCACACCCACTCCAACTCCAACCCCAGATACCAACCCTTCCCAGTCTGACGCTCAGTTAGAGCAAGCTGTCTTCAGTCAAATTAACCAGCATCGTCAGAGCAAAGGTTTAGCACCACTCACCTTGAATGCAACCGTTAGCAACCAAGCAAGACAACACAGTCAAAACATGGCAGGTGGAAAAGTACCCTTTGGTCATGATGGCTTCGAGCAACGGATAACGACCATTAGGAAAGAAATTACCGTTGTTTCAGCTGGTGAAAATGTTGCATTCAATAGGGGTGCTAGCGACCCTGTGAAGCAAGCAGTAACTGGCTGGCTTAACAGTTCAGGACATCGACGCAATATTGAAGGCAATTTCAATCTGACTGGGATTGGGGTGAGCCGCAATAGCAAGGGTGAAATCTATTTCACACAAATCTTCATTCGCAAGCAGTAACTGCAACAGTCCTGAGTAGGGAGCTTACCCAAGGCGTCCTTACTCAGAACTGAAGATGGGAAATGGCTACAGACGTGATGTTACGCACGTCTGTACATATTCAGGATTCAGTATGGGCGCAAGTCCGTGCGTCCCTAAGCATTCAGCACTTTTATATACTCCGCTGACCTGCAATTTTTCGTAAGCCAATTTATTGCAAGGAGACTACAGCCATGTCTGAACATCAGATTTCTCTTCGCTACTTAACGCTGTTAGCAAGTCTAGGATCTACTACTGGATTACTTTCACCACTGACAGCCCAAGCGCAAGTTAACGATGTGCCTTGCTTCCAGCCCTCTGGGGAGCTAACCACTAGCGAGGCTAGCGGGAAGTTTGACCGGAAAAACGATAACACTGTAAATCTTTGGAATACCAATGTTTTAAACCAAGTTAGTGCGAACGAATATTTGCCAGATGCAGAATTTATCATCCATACAAATACAGACCTGACGGAGGCAAGCTTGGTTCCCGACAAAAACACAAATGGGAATAATTTAGATAAAACTCCAACAGATGCGGAAAGTAGCTCTAGCAATAATACCTGTAGGAACGAGAAGCCGACACCGCTGGAAAAAACAAATGATGCTGAGCGCAATGAAGTTACACCAACAGCTAAACATCTAGAAAGTATTGATAGTACGGGTAAAAATAAACCCCAGATGTCTCCTAACTCTAGCGCTATACCAGCAACACCAGAAACTGTTCCTCAAGCAGAACAAACACCTTTGTTAGACACACCTAACTCTAGCGCTAGTCCATCAGCAGCAGAAGTGATTCCGCAACCAGAACAAACACCTTCGTTAGACACACCTAACTCTAGCGCTATACCACCAGCAGCAGAAACTGTTCCTCAACCAGAACAAACCCCTTCGTTAGACACACCTAACTCTAGCGCTATACCACCAGCAGCAGAAACTGTTCCGCAACCAGAACAAACCCCTTCGTTGGATACACCTAACTCTAGCGCTATACCACCAGCAGCAGAAACTGTTCCGCAACCAGAACAAACCGCACCGTTGGACAGTCCTAGCTCTAGCGCTATACCAGCAACACCAGAAGTGATTCCGCAACCAGAACAAACCGCACCGTTGGAAACTCCTGATGCCTCAGAACCAGAAATTTTTCCTAGCACGAATGAGGAAAACACTCCCAGCCCAATCAAACCGACCAATCCAACTAATGAAAATAATTCTCGTAAAAATTCTCACAATTCCCAAAATTCTATGAAGAAGATAATTAATACCTTCAGAGGATTGATGGATGGTCTAGGTTTGAATGAGTCTAAGGAAGGAAAGGTAATTGATAGTGTTTTAGATGCAATTAGCAATCTAAGTAGTAATGATTCGGAAAACAAAGGAAATAAAAACACTACAGACAACAACAGCACTCAGCTAATTCCAGATAATTCCCATCCTGAACCTACTCCTACTGAATCTCCTGAACAGCCAACCAATACTATATAGCAACAGCTAAAGCTGGACGTTGCTATTGATATAGCAAGTCTTGCAGGAGTTGTACAAGAACCCTCACCCCTGTCCCCTCTCCCGCTTGAGAGAGGGGAATTAAGAGATTTATACAAATGATTTAGGCTTGCTATATATAGGAATCCTATTTAATGGTTGAAAAAATATCAGGAAAAATTTTGTTCCCTGTTCTCTGTTTTCGCGAGTTGATTCAAAAATAAAATCGGATTGCTAGATATCGCTAAATCCAAAGTATTGTAGAGATGTTATGCTGGAATTTCTCTACGATTCATGTTTAAATGTGAGCAACCGATTAAAAGTGGTTGGAGTATCAACCGCCGTTGATATTTTAGTGATAAAATCGTAAGTAAGTAAGTAAGTAAGATAAAATCCAAAAATCCCAAATCAATATCAAATGTTTCCCAACACAGATTCGTCTTTAAATCTTCCCCCAGATGCACCCGTGTTGCGAGTGTTAATTGTGGAAGATGACCCGATGATGCAACTGGGACTAGAACAGTCTTTGATGACGCACCCACAAATAGAAATTGTCGGACAGGCGGAAGATGGATACCTTGGAGTCCAAGCAGCAATGCAACTGAAGCCAGATTTGGTGGTCATGGATATTGGTTTACCAAGACTCGATGGTATTGCGGCGACGCAACAAATTAAAGCTGGATTACCACATACTCACGTGGTCATGCTCACATCCCACACCACAGAAACAGAAATTATTGCCTCTCTCTCTAGTGGAGCGGATGCATATTGTATTAAAGGGGCGAGTGTTGAACGTCTCCTGAGTGCGATCGCAGCTGCTGTTGAAGGTGCAACCTATCTTGACCCCCAAATTGCTAGGCGAGTAATCGATCACCTTAAACCTCCTTCTCGGACTGTTCATACAGCTAACCTATCGCAACGGGAGTTAGAAGTCCTGAAACTGATGGTAGAAGGTTTCAGCAACCCGGAGATTGCAGAAAAACTTTATCTGAGTCCCAATACTGTCAAAACTCACGTTCGAGGAATTATGAACAAATTAGCAGTGGATGACCGGGTACAAGCAGCCGTCGTGGCATTACGTTCTGGTTTGGTGTAATTACAATCAAACATTATTGTATCTGTACCTAACGGAACTTAGACAAATGTTGTGCCGCATTGGGCTTATTTATCGATAGCGATAAGGCGGAGGCATGACCCGGAGTATAACACCTCTACAAACATGTCTGATTGGGGACAAATCGCAGAAATTGCCTTCCAAACTATATTTCCTCATTTTTTATTATTTTGTTAGATTCTAATTCTTTTTGGCTCTATTTATTAGAGTATGGCAGTTGTGTAATACCAATTTTATATAAAATTACATAGAATGAGAAAGCTAAAACCTTTGCTTTCTAATCCTTTCAATTGGTTACAGTTTTATGCAGCTTCACAATAATTTGCTATAAGTTATGATTGACTTTTTTCTAGTAAACATGTATCTTGATTGTGTTCTTTTTATTTGAGGAATAAATACAAATTTTATTTCTGTCTAAGTCATCGATAAAACTGTTGAATATTTGTTAAATAGCTTATGATACATCCTCACACCCAAATGACCAAGATTACCGACGCTATTGGTTATGGTGTAATAGCCACAAAATTAATTCCAAAAGGAACAATAGTTTGGATTTTAGATAACCTTACTCAAAGACTAGATGAATCTTTTGTAAATTCTCTTGATGAAGTCAGGAAAAAAGAACTTTTTAAATACTGTTATCGATATAGAACTGGTGAGTTCGCATTTGTTTGGGATTTAGGGCGTTTTCTCAATCATCATTCTAATCCTAACTGTGTTACCACTGCTTATGATTTTGAAATAGCAGCTAGAGATATTCATCCCGGAGAAGAAGTAACAATTGATTATGGAACTTTAAATTTGGATGAACCTTTTCAATGCCTACGACAAGAAGCAGGAGTTCGTCATACTATCCTACCAGATGATCCTTTAAACTTGTATTCAGAATGGGACAGGAAAGCTGCTGAAGCAATGCAGTATTTTAATAAAGTTGAACAACCTTTAAAACATCTAATCGATGAGAAGTACAAAGATAAGGTAATGGCGGTTGCTGCTGGAATAGGAGAGATAGATTCTAGCATTAATATTTATTATAAAAAAGTTGCAGTAAAGTCAGATAAACCCCAGTCCAACAAAAAAAGGGGAACCAGAAATATGCTCGAATTCTCCCTTTTTTAGCTCAATATCTCCCAGATATAAAAAGTGTTAACACCTTTATCGCGAGGCGATCGCTTGGTTATCTCTAATATTGGTGCCTATAATAATAGTTTTTGGTTTCAGTTTATCGAATATCGTCCTAATATTGTCTTGATTACAGAAACAGGAGATGTAGAATTAATTCGTGCAGCTGAAGATTTGAGTGATATAGAGAGAAGAGAAAATCTACCTTCTCGTCTGGAAATAAAATAATTGAAGCTATAAAAGAAGTAAATTAATGATTGGAGAAATATTTAGATTATGACAAGTTGGCTCCATTTATTCATTGCTATTTTCTTAGAATCTCTGGGAACAACTTGTATGAAGTTTTCCCAGGGATTTACTCAATTAATTCCTTCTACTTTAGTGGTTATCTGCTACATTGGTAGCATTTCTATGTTGACCAAGGCTCTTAAAGGAATTAATCTAAATATTGCTTATGCAATTTGGTCAGGATTAGGAACCGCGATAATTGCAATAGTAGGGGTTATTTTGTTTAAAGAAACTTTAAACCCTCTACAAATTGTTTCAATTATTTTGATTATTCTAGGAGTCGTGGGTGTCAATTTGCTATCTTAAGAATCTCGTTGTGTCAGGCTAGAGTAATTTCTCCATTAGTACGCATTTTTTGTGACGAGTGATGTTAGCAAATACTTTCACCCCTTCATATTCATAATCTTGATAATCAATCGATAAAATTTCCCTAAATCCGAATCTGGAACAAAGTCTTTGTGAAACAATTCCTGTTGCTTCAGTAATTATTCTGGAAAAATTTTGATTTTTAGCATGATCTATATTTTCATTATATAAATATTTAGATATCTGGCGATTTTGATATCTAGGATCTACTCCAAGCAAGGAATGATATAATATTTGTCCTTTGCTGAGAACTTTATCCTGTAAATACTGACTTTGTAGTGACTGTACCAGAGAACTGATGGGGAGAAATTTCACAAATTTATCATATTTTTTTTGAGCAGAATGGGAATATAATACAGAATTATGGGATGACTCCACTATTGAGCGGATTGGAAGTCATTTTGAAAAATTGTTATCAGCGATTGTTGCTCATCCGCAAATGACTGTAAATGAATTACAATTATTGAGCAAAAACGAAAGCAATCAATTATTAGTAGAGTGGAATAATACTGCAACAGAATATCTCCAAGATAAATGTATCCATCAATTATTTGAAGAACAAGTAGAACTCACACCTAATGCGATCGCGGTAGTATTTGAACAACAACAATTAACCTATTTAGAATTAAATCAAAAAGCCAATCAAGTCGCACATTATTTACAACGCTTGGGAGTAGGACCTGACGCGATCGTAGGAATTTGTGTAGAACGTTCCCTAGAGATGATTGTCGGACTGTTAGGGATATTAAAAGCCGGTGGAGCCTACTTACCCCTTGACCCCAATTATCCAGCCGAAAGATTGAGTTATATGTTGACTAATTCAAGACTTGAGGTGTTATTGACTCAACAAGATTTATTGTCATTTTTACCCTCATCTACTGCACAGATAGTTTGTTTAGATAAA
>Ga0114939_10000496_pt1 | contig 32600 bp, 27 predicted proteins | sample AshMeaCrysSpring_FD_87196 | JGI IMG/M metagenome (GOLD analysis project Ga0114939, IMG submission 87196) | Groundwater microbial communities from Big Spring, Nevada to study Microbial Dark Matter (Phase II) - Ash Meadows Crystal Spring | ecosystem: Environmental > Aquatic > Deep subsurface >...
ACCTCGGGCTTCACCTGCCCAAAGGCTCCAAACTCGTGCAAAATGTAGTGGAGAAAATCGCCTGAAAATCGTCGCAAATAAATGATAATCAACGGATGATTCTCTCAAACTGCGGAACTTGGGGTAGAGGGCGGTGATTCGGGCCCTGATTTCCGGGGAATCCCCCTTGGCTTTCGCCTCGGCTTTCAATTCCCGCAGCTTCACCCCGAAATGGCTTTCCGGGCTCAGTTCGGTGAACCCCGGCGATGCGCGCTTGATGGCCAGCGTCGCGAAGAGGTGTTCGGCGTCGAAATCGGAGCGGACGCTGAGATCCGCGAGGGTGGCGAGCGATTCGGCGAGCCGGATCAAAGTCCCAACCGGGATGCTGTCGAGCCGCGCAGGGTTCGAGATCACGGACAGAATGGCAGCAGAAGTCGCCTCGCTCGCCCCAGCAAGCAGTGCCGCGACCCTCCTGAGGTAGGATTCGAACCTACGACCAATCGGTTAACAGCCGACCGCTCTACCACTGAGCTACTCAGGAATGAGGCTGAAGAGAAGAGAATGGCAAAGGGGGCGGGGAATTCAACTCGAAAATTCTGGCGGAAATTCGGTAAACGACAATCCCGCCACCCGGGGCCGCTGGAAAATGATTTTCGTCGGGCGGCTTGGATCGTATGGTGGCGGTCGAAGTGAAAAAGATCGCGGTCTGGTCGCCGAGTTTTGATTCGGCAAGCGGGGGGATTCAGGCGGTTTCGGAGGATGTTGTCTGGGCTTGCCGGACGGCGGCGCCTACCGACGCGAGGGAATTGTCGCGCCGGGGCGAGCCGACGCTTTACGAGAAGCTGTCGTTTCTGGCGGGCTGCGGGTTTTCGTGTGTGGTGAACGGGCCCGGGAACGTGCTGGCGATGCATGTGGCGTTCCTTCCCCCGGCGGCGATTTTGAAGCGGGTTTTCCGGTTCCGGCTGGCGGTCTGGCTTCACGGGATCGAGGCATGGGAGAGTCCGCCGGGGTTGCACGGGCGGTGTCTGGACGCCGTGGACCTGTTTATTGCGAGCAGCTCGGTGACGCGCGAGCGGAGCCGGGGATGGAGGCCGGAGGGGGTGCCGTGCGAGGTCGTGCATCCGACGACGGATTTTCAAGTGTTTTCGCCGGGTCCGAAAAACCCGGATTTGCTGCGTCGGTATGGTTTCGACGATGGAGACGAGATTATTCTTACGGTCGGGCGGCTGGCGCCGGGCGAGGCTTACAAGGGTCACGACGCGGTGATCCGGGTTCTGCCAGCCGTGTTGCAATCGCGTCCGAGGGCCAAATATTTGGTTGTGGGAGAAGGCGGGGATCGGTCGCGTTTGGAGGGGATCGCACGGCAGGCGGGGCTGGGATCCCGGGTTGTTTTTGCCGGGCATGTGGCGTCGTCCGAGTTGCCCGACCATTACCGTTTGGCGGAGGTCTTTGCGATGCCGAGTGCGGGCGAGGGATTCGGAATTTCCTACCTCGAAGCGCTCGGGTGCGGATGCCGGGTTGTGGCCGGCAGCGGGGACGGGGCGGCCGAGGCGTTGTGCGGCGGCACGCTTGGCGCGCTGGTGGATCCCGGTGATCGGGCAGGGCTGGGTGGTGCGCTGACCGACGGGCTCGCGCGCGGGCGGAACGAATTGCTGCCCGAGCGGGTGGAGGAAATCTTCGGCCGCGACCGGTTCCGCCGCGAGTTGCTGGCCTGCCTGCGCAGCATTCAAGACGCTTGAACCCGGGCATCGAAAACCGACACCGGCGCGGGTTGGCCGGAGCCTTTACGGGAGCCCCGACAGCCGTTCGTGCTTCTTGGAGACCCCGGATTTTGTAGGGATAGGCGAGGTCCCATGTCGCGCCCCCGCCGCCAAGGCGAGCATGAGTCCGGCCACGATGAGCGCGGATCGGCGCGGATCGGCGCGTATGGCACAGGGACGCGGCGGCGCGTATGGCGAGCCAGATGCCCGCGCCGGCAATGGCCAAGGCAAGAAAGACACGCCACCAAAACCGCACGGAGACTGTCCAGTGCGGTCGTGGGAGCTCCATCCCGGCAGGCATAGCAGCAGAGCAAGCCGGGGCCAAGAACCCGGCTGGGTCAGGCTCCGCGACGGCGTTTGACCTTGAGCTGGGCGAGGGATTTTTGGAGGGAGGCCTGGACGGTGGCGTGTTCTTCGCCCTGGAGCTTTTCCTCGCGCATGGCGGCTTCGGCGCGGCGCATGGCGGCTTCGGCGGCGTCCTCGTCGATGTCGTCCTCGTTGATGGCCATGTCGGTGAGGACGGAGACTTTGTTGGAAGCGACTTCGACGAAGCCGCTGCCGACGGCGAGGTGGGTGGTGCGGCCGTCGTGCTCCATGGCGAGTTCGCCGGGCTCGATCTGGACGACGAGACCGACGTGGTCGGGCAGGATGCCGAGTTCGCCGTCGGTGCTCGGGATGACGACGTTCTGGACCTGGCCCGAGAAGGTGACGCCTTCCGGAGTGACGATATCGAGCTGGAGCGGCATGGGGGTTAGTCGCGGATCTGGTCGATGCCGCCCTTCATGTAGAAGTTGCCTTCGGGGACGTCGTCGTGTTTGCCTTCGAGGATCTCTTTGAATCCGCGGATCGTTTCCTGGATGGAAACGTATTGGCCGGGGGTGCCGGTGAAGATTTCGGCGACGTGGAAGGGCTGGCTGAGGAAGCGCTGGATTTTACGGGCGCGGAAGACGGTGAGTTTGTCCTCGGGGGAGAGTTCGTCCATGCCGAGGATGGCGATGATGTCCTGGAGGTCCTTGTAGCGCTGGAGGACCTTCTGAACGCCGCGCGCGACCGAGTAGTGTTCCTCGCCGACGACTTCCGGCGCGAGCGCTTTCGAGGTCGAGGCGAGGGGGTCCACGGCCGGGTAGATGCCGAGTTCGGCGATCGAGCGCTCGAGCACGATGGTCGAGTCGAGGTGCGCGAAGGTATTGGCCGGCGCGGGGTCGGTGAGGTCGTCCGCGGGCACATAGACGGCCTGGAACGAAGTGATCGAGCCCTTGGTGGTCGAGGTGATGCGTTCCTGGAGGTCGCCCATTTCGGCGGCGAGCGTGGGCTGGTAGCCGACCGCGCTGGGGGTGCGTCCGAGGAGGGCGGAGACTTCCGATCCGGCCTGCGAGAAGCGGAAAATATTGTCGATGAAGAGAAGGACGTCCTGATTTTTCTCGTCGCGGAAATACTCGGCCATCGAGAGGGCGGTGAGGGCGACGCGGAGGCGGGCTCCGGGGGGCTCGTTCATCTGTCCGTAAACGAGGGCGACCTTGGATTCCTCGATTTTGTCGAGTTTGATGACGCCAGCCTCGCTCATTTCGTGGTAGAGGTCGTTGCCCTCGCGGGTGCGCTCGCCGACGCCGGCGAAAACCGAATAGCCGCCGTGTCCCTTGGCGATGTTGTTGATGAGCTCCATGATGACGACCGTCTTGCCGACGCCGGCTCCGCCGAACGCGCCGACTTTGCCGCCTTTGGTGAACGGGCAGATAAGGTCGATAACCTTGATGCCGGTCTCAAGCACCTGGGCTTTGGTGTCCTGTTCGACGAGCGGGGGCGCCGGACGGTGGATCGGGTATTTTTTGGTGAAGGGGACCGGGCCGCGCTCGTCGGTCGGCTCGCCGATGACGTTGAAAATGCGGCCGAGCACGCCCTCGCCGACGGGGACCGAGATGGGGGCCCCGGTGGCGACGACCTGCATGCCGCGCTTGAGTCCCTCGGTGGAACTCATGGCGATGGCGCGGACCCAGGATTCGCCGAGGTGTTGCTGGACTTCGAGGACGAGTTTCTGCGTGGCGGAGGAACCCGCCGAAAATTCGATTTCGAGGGCCTCGTAAATTTTGGGCAGGGCGGCCTGGGAGACGTCGAATTCGACGTCAACGACCGGGCCGATGATTTGGACGATTTTTCCGAGTGTGCTCATAAGGTTAGTTCAGCGCGAGCTGGGCGGTGGCGATTTCGAGGATTTCGTTGGTGATGCTGGCCTGGCGGGCCTTGTTGTATTCGAGAGTGAGGTCTTTGACGAGTTGCTTGGCGTTGTCGGTGGCGCTCTTCATGGCGACCATGCGGGCGCTGTGTTCCGAAGCCCGCGTGCTCAGGAGCAATTGGAAAAGCTCGAAGTGCACGTAGAAGGGCAGGATGGCGTCGAGCACCGAATGCGGGTCGGGCTCGATGAGCAACTGGGTATCGTCGGGTCCGTCGATATCGGCCGCCGCGGCCTGCCCGGGCAGCTCGATGCCGGCCTCGACCAGACTTGTGATCGGGAGAAGCGGGACGCAGGTGATCGCTTGATTGAGCGTATTGACGAAGCGGGGGTAGCAGACCAGCACGCGCGAGGCCTTTTTTTCCAGAAAGCGCTCCATCGCGAGGCGGGAAATATTTTTGGTCTCTAGGAAGGTGGGGTGGTCCTTGAGGGGGAACTCGGCGATCATGGTGCGGCCGGAGCGGGCGAGGAACTGGGTGCCTTTGCGGCCGACGGAAATAAAGTCGGTGGTGTCCTTGTCGAGATTGAGGACCTCGCGGAAGAGGTTCGTGTTGAGGGCTCCGCAGAGGCCTTTGTCGGTGCTGAGGAGGATGACGATCTGCCGGCCGCCTTCGCGCTTGGCGAGGAGCGGGTGCAGCGAGCGGTCCACCCGATCGCGGAGCGAAACGAGGATGCGGTTGAGCATGGCGGCATACGGCATGCCGTTGAGGGCGGCCAGCTGGGCCTTGCGCATCTTCGAGGCCGCGACCATCTGCATCGCCTTGGTGATCTGCGATGTGTTCTTGACCGACTTGATGCGGCGGCGGATGTCTCGGAGTGAAGCCACGGGATTGGGAAATTAGCGGATTTTCAGCGGGTGACGGGAGCCCGGCGGCAGGCCGGACAGGCCGGTGCGAAGCGGGCGGGATGTCGGATCATGCGATGGAAAATTTTTGGAATTCGTCGATGGCGGCCTGGAGTTCCTTCTCGATTTCCTCGTCGAATTGTTTTTTGACGAGGATCTTGCCGAGGAGGTCCTCTTTGCGCGTGCGCAGGAATTCCTGGAGGCGGTTCTGGGTGTCCTTGACCTTGTCGGGATCGACCTTGTCGAACGCGCCTTTTTGCATCGCCCAGATGACGGCCGCCTGGAGCTGGACCTCGAGGGGCTGGTATTGGGGTTGTTTGAAAAGCTCGACGATGCGCTGGCCGCGGTCGAGCTGCGCCTTGGTGCGGGCGTCGAGGTCGCTGCCGAACTGGGCGAAGGCGGCGAGTTCGCGGAACTGGGCGAGGTCGCCCTTGATTTTGCCGGCGACCTGCTTCATGGCCTTAATCTGGGCGGCCGAGCCCACGCGGGAGACCGAGAGACCCACCGAGATGGCCGGTCGCACGCCTTGGTAGAACAAGTCGGTTTCCAGATAGATCTGACCGTCGGTGATCGAGATGACGTTGGTCGGGATGTAGGCCGAGACGTCGCCGGCCTGGGTCTCGATGATCGGAAGCGCGGTGAGCGAACCATTCCCGGCCTTCTCGCTCAACCGGGCCGAGCGTTCGAGCAGGCGGCTGTGGAGGTAGAACACATCGCCGGGATACGCCTCGCGGCCGGACGGGCGCTTGAGGAGGAGGGAAACCTGACGGTAGGCGGCGGCGTGTTTCGAGAGATCGTCATAGACAATGAGGGCGTCCATGCCGTTGTCCATGAACCACTCGCCCATGGCCGCGCCGGCGAAAGGCGCGATGTATTGGTCGGTGGCGGCGTCCGAGGCGGTGGAGGCGATGACGATGGTGTATTTGAGGGCGTCGTGTTCTTCGAGGACGCCCACCACGCGGGCGATGTTGGCGTTTTTCTGTCCGACGGCCACGTAGATCGAGTAGAGCGGGCGGAAATTCGGGTCGCCGAGGGCCTCGCCTTCCTTGTTGATCTTGGCTTGATTGAGAATGGTATCGATGGCGATGGTGGTCTTGCCGGTGGCGCGGTCGCCGATGATGAGCTCGCGCTGGCCGCGGCCGATGGGGATCATGGCGTCGATGGCCATGATGCCGGTCTGCACCGGCTGGCTCACGCTGCGGCGTTTGATGATGCCGGGAGCGATTTTTTCGACCGGGTAGGTGGTCTCCGAGTTGACGGGACCTTTGCCGTCGATCGGGCGGCCGAGGGCGTCCACAACGCGGCCGAGAAGGCCCTTGCCGACGGGAACCGAGAGAAGCCGGCCGGTGGTGCGCACTTCGGTGCCTTCGCTGACCTGGCGGTAATCGCCGAGAATGATCGCGCCGACTTCGGTCTCTTCGAGGTTGAGGGCGAGTCCGTAGAGGCCGCCGGGGAATTCCAGCATCTCGTTGAGCATGGCCCCGCTGAGGCCTTCGATTTTGGCGACGCCGTCGCCGATTTCGCGGACGGTGCCGACGTTGGTGCGGGCGGCCGAGCCGGCCTGGATGCCGTGGATTTTCGATTCGAGTTCTTGCAGAAGGGTGCTCATGGATTGCGTGGTTAAATGGTGGAGGAATTTTTAAGGGTCTCGAGGCGGGCGCGGACGCTTCCATCGACAACATCGCTGCCGACGCGTACGCGCATGCCGCCGATCAGATCCGGCGAGTTGCGGAATTCGGCCGTGAGGTCCGGCCCGTAGGTGGATTGGAGGGCCGAACGCAGGGCGGCCGCCTCGGCCGGGGCGAGCGGGGCGGCGGTCTCGACGACCGCGTGGCGCTTCTCGCTTTCGAGGCGGACGAGGCGCGTGAATTCCTTGAGGGTGCCGAAATACCCGCGCGGCTTGGCCGAGACAAGGCTGTCGGCGATCTTCCGCACGCCGTCCGCGTCGAGGCGGCCCGAGCTGGTGGCAAGGCGGAAGAGCTCGCGGGCGGAGCGTCGGCTTTCGCGGCTGATCTTCATGCGGCGAGTTGGCGGACGGTTTCCTCGTTGAGGCGTTTCTGGTCGTCGGGGGTGAGGATCTTGCCGGTGACGCGGGCGGTGGTCTCGACGACGAGACCGACCATTTCGCGTTTGACTTCCTGGACCATCTTGGCGCGTTCCTGGGAGATGGTTTCCCCGGCGCGAGCGATGATGGCTTCGGCGTCCTTGATGGCCTGCTGGGCGGCTTTGCTGGATTGGGCCTCGCTGGTGAGGCGGGCCTCGTCGAGAAGCTTGGTGGCTTCCTCGTTGGCCTTGCGCAGGATCTCCTGGTAGCGGAGTTCGGCCTCGGCGAGCTGGCGTTTGATTTTCTCCGCGTTGTGCTGGCTTTCCTCGATGCGCCGGCGGCGTTCCTCCAGCATGGCGAGAACCGGACCGAACGCAAATTTGCTCAGGAGGAAATACACAACGAGAAAAAGCAGGATCTGCGCGAGGAACTTCGGCCAGGCGACCCCGAAGGTCTCGAAAAGTTGGGTAATGGTATCCATGGCGGAGGAAAGTGGATTGCGGGCTGGGTTGGGACCGCGGCCGCCGTCCGCACGACCGGACCGGACCTTGGAGAGGGCCGGTCGCGCGGGCGCGGACGGGCGGACGCGGGGCGGCTTTTAGCGGCCTTGGAAAGCGAGAATGAGGGCGTAAATGGCGATGGCTTCCGCGAGCGCCATGCCGATGATGCTCAGGGTGAGCACCTTGCCGGACGCGCCCGGGTTGCGGCCGACGGCCTCGACGGCTTTCATGCCGATGAGGCCGATGCCGACGGCGGCGCCGGCGCCGGCGATGGCGAGAGTGAAGCTGCCGCTCACGCCGCCGGCGGCGGCAGCGGCTTCGGATGCTGCGAGGATGATGTTGCTCATTGTGTGTTAGGTTTTGTTTTTTGGATTCGCCGCCGCCCGCGGATCTTTGCCACGGTCCCGGCGGGAAAGTGTCTAGTGACCCTCTTCGTCGTGGGTCGTGGAAAGTTGAAGGTAAACGGCGCAGAGGAGCATGAAGACCGTCGCCTGCAGGATGCCCACCAACAACTCAAGGAAATAGAATGGAACCGGCAGGGTGATGGAGGCGATGTAGGCCACCCACTCCGGAAAACCGAGGGTTTTTCCGAGCGTGATCATGGTCGTCAGCAGGTTTTCTCCGGCGAAGACGTTGCCGAACAACCGCAGCGACAGCGAGACCGGACGGAAGAGGATCGAGACCACCTCGATGAGGCCCACGATAAAGAATACGGGCATCAGCGCCACGGCCATGAGTCCCTTGAGGCCGCCTTTGACGCCGAAGAGGTGGTTGAGAAATCCGCCCACGCCCACTTCCTGGATGGTCCACACGAGCCAGAGGACCATGAACACAAGCGCCATGGCGAGGGTCGCGTTGAGGTCGGCGGTGGTCGGACGCAGAAGCGGAACCGTGACATCGAAACCGGTCGGCGTTTCTTTGCCCCAGCCGAGGGAACCCACACCGGGGAAGAGGGCGAACCAGTTGTTGACGAGAATGTAGATGAACAGTGTCGCCAGTAGCCCGAAGCTCTTCTTGATCATGTGCCTGCCGACGATGCCCTCGAGCATGTCGTAGAGACCCTCGACCAGAAGCTCGAAGAAATTCTGGCTGCCGCCGGGCACCAGGGCCAACTGGCGGGTGGCGTTCCTCGCCAGGCCGATCACCACCAACGAACAGATTGCCGCCACGAAAATCGAATTCGTGAGCCATTCCAAATAGCCGACCCCGAGTTCGGACTCGGCGAACCTCGGTGCGTAGAGGGGCAGGCTGGCAGCTATGGGTGCAAAAAGCATGTGTGGAGTGGTCGTGGCGGACTCGGATCGGCGGGGTCTGCGGGCTTGCCGGAGAGTCAGGCTGTTTCCCGACGTCGGTCGCGCGATTGGAAACGGAACTTGGTAGCAGATAATTTCCCGGCTGCAAGTGGGAATATCAAATTTGTGTTTCATGCGCGGACGGCCGCGGACCGCAAGCGTCCCCGCCCGGATCAGGCAGGGTCGGTGGATTGAAGTGATTGCAATGAAAATTTTTGCCGAACGGGCTTGCCCTCCGCCGTAAGAACGCATAGAACGACTGCTTCAAGCTGCCTATGAAAATGCGCACCCTTTTTACCCTGCTTGCGGTTGTTCTTGTCGGAGCGCCCGCTGCGGCAACCGCCCAAGGTTACAGTTTTTACGGCCCGCCGGCCCCCTCGGATTTCTCCACAGACATGGGGAACCTCGAGATCGCAGAAGACACGGATGGCGACACGGCCGGTGTCCCCGGGCTCGGGATTTTTGCCCGCAAGCCGTTCAAGTTCACCTTCTCGGTGCGTCAGGGTTATGACAGCAACGTCTTCACCACCCGCACTGACCCCACCGAAAGTTGGTATACAAACTGGGCTGCGGGGATCCTCTACGAATTTGGCGGCCCGCGCTTGAAATTGCGTTCCTCGCTCGGCGGCGGCCTCACTTATTACTACACGCGTCCGGGCGATCCGGTGGACTTCAACGGCAACTTCAGCCTTGGCGCCACCTACCTTGCGACCCCGCGTCTGACCCTCTCGATCGACACGACGACCGCCTACCTCTCCCAGCCGGATATTTCGATCCTCGGCACAACCGACCGGGTGGACGGCGATTACCTCTATTCGAGCACGACCGTCTCGGCGGCCTACGCATGGACCGAGAAATTCTCGACCGTCGCGGCCTACACGTTCGGGACGGTGTATTACCTTGAGAACAACCTGAACGACACCCAGGGGTACATTACCCAGACGGCCTCGATTTCCGGCCGTTGGCTCATCCTTCCAAAAACCACCGGCGTGCTCGAATACCGCGTGAACCCGATCACCTATTACAAGGCCGACCTCGACAGCCTCGGCCAGTTCTTCCTCGTCGGGGTGGACCAGATTTTCAATCCGCGGATGAGATGGAGCGGCCGCGTGGGCGCGGAAATGCGCTTCAACAACAACCCGGTCGATGGGCAATCCACGTATTTCGGGCCGTATTTCGAAAGCAATTTCTCGTGGCAATTCGGTCGCGCCTCGAACCTCGCGTGGACGGCCCGCTACGGAACGCTCCCCTCCGGCCTCACCAACGTGACCCAGAGCCAGACCCTCAGCAACGGCCTTGTCGCCACCCACCAATTCACACGGCGGCTCTCGGGCAACCTCGGGGTCAACTGGAACCTCAACTATTACGACCAGCCGGATGTGATTCCCGACTTCTACGAAAATATTTTCCAAGTATCGGCCGGCCTGAATTTTGCCGTCAACCGCTTCATATCGCTCAGCGCGGGCTACCAATACACGATCGACGTGGCTCCCGACGCTCCCGAGCGCGAATACAACCGCAGCGTGGCATTTGCCGGAGCCAACTTCGCATTCTGACATCCTTCCTGTTTCCCGATTCGACACACACGCCGCCGCCCCAACGGGCCTCACGCCACTTGGAAAAACCCGCTGTTGAATTCCGCCCAGTCTTGGGTTAGGCATACTTCTCGCACCGACCGCATCCAGACGACACCCGCATGACCAACGACACCGGCGAGATCAAACTGCACTTCCTCGATTATTGGCGGGTCATCCGCGTGCGTTTGCCGCTGATTATCCTCGTTTTCCTCTTGGTCGTGATCACGGCGGGGGTTGTCACGTATTTCATGCCGAAGCAATACGCATCGACCGTGACGATGCAGGTCAAGCAGGCCGATACGGCCATCAACGTTTTCAACCAGACGCAGATGGGCGGGCTGGACCCCCGTTTCCTCACGACCCAGTTCGAGATCATCCAACGCAAAGAGATCCTGTATCCGGTGATCGATTCGCTGAATTTGACCCAGAAATGGGGGCTCCGCTCGAAGGAACAGGCGTATTTCCAACTGCGCAACATGGTCACGATGCGGGAAATCCGCAACACGGAGTTGATCCAGATCGTTGTCTTCAGCACCGACAACCGGGAGGCCATGGAAATCGCCAACCGCATCGCCGAGGAATACCAGCGCAAGCGCATCGCCGACCAGCAGGACTGGATCAACAAGTCGCTCGCCCAACTCCGCGAGGAAGTCGAAAAGCAGCGCACGAAGGTGGACGACCTCCGTGCAGAAATGGGCCGTATCCGCCGCGAAATGGGCATCCAAGACCTCAACCCCGACAGCGTCGAGGACCCGCTGCAGGCCGAATCCCAGATCCTCCTCACCGTCGAGCAGCAGGTCGCCACCGAGCGTCTGCGCGTCGAGTCCCTCCGCGCCAAATTCGAGCAGGTCAACCAAATGACCGACGAACAGATCATGCGATCAATCGTCACCCTCGAGATTGAGGACCCCACCATCCAGACCGTGCTCCCCCAATTCCAAGAAGCGGCCTCCCAGGAAGCCTTCCTGCTCAACAACGGCCTCGGTGTGAACCACCCGACCATCAAATCCCTCCGCGCGCGGAAGGATGTGATGGAAAAGCAACTCCGCGACCAGATCGCCGTCCTGCGCCGCACGCTGGAAACCAATTTCAAAATCGCCCAGGACTCGCTCCGCAATCTCGTCAGCCAGCTCGAGCAGTCCCGCAGCGGCCAGCAGGAGGCCAAATCCAAAGCCTCCACGTATTACGAGGCCAAAAACGCTTACATCAACGCCAAGAACGTCCTCGAAGCCGCCGAGATGCGCCTCAATACCGAAACGATGCAGCGCACGATGCCCCAGCGCCCGGTGAGCATCTGGGAATATGCCGAGATTTCCGAGGTGCCCGCGCGCCCGCGTGTATGGCTGAATATCGCGCTCGGCGTGGTGGTCGGCCTGGTTTTCGGCGTGGGCCTCGCGTTCTTCATCGAATACCTCGACACCAGTGTGAAAACCATGGAGGACGTCGAGACCTTCCTCCAGATGCCCGTCCTTGCGGTCATCCCGAAAAATATTGCGATCCTCAAGAACGAGCCTCCGGATTGTCCGGACGCCGAGGCCTACCGGATCCTGCGCACGAATATCGAATTCAACCGCAAGACCCCCGACGCGAATGCCTTCACGGTCGTGAGCGGCGGTGCCGGCGAAGGCAAGAGCACGACACTCACCAACCTCGCCTACACCTTCGCGCAGGGCGGCTACAATACGCTGATCGTGGATGCGGACTTGCGCCGCCCCAGCCAGCACCGTCTTTTCAACGTGAGCAACGACATGGGGCTCACCGATCTTCTTCTCGGCAAAGCCGAGCTCGAGGAAGTGGTGCGCCAGACCGATTCCGACAACCTCTTCCTCATGACCAGCGGACCGCTGCCGACCGACGCGGTGGGCATCCTCAACTCGCAGCGCATGGTCGATTTCATGGAGGACGCCAAAAACCGGTTCGACGCGATTTTCTTCGACTCGCCGCCCGTGCTGGGCGTGAGCGACGGGTCGGTGCTGGCGAGCGCGGTGGATCTCACGATCATCGTCGTGCAGCACCGCCGGTTCCCCCGCGCGATGCTCCAGCGGGTGAAAAACGCCGTCCAAAACGTGGGCGGCAACATCCTCGGCGTCGTGCTCAACAACGTCGATACCCGCCATGACCAGTATTACGAATACTACACAAGTTATTACAATTACTACAACCGTCCGCGCAAAGGCGAGCGCACCAAGCGCACCACGGCCTCGCAGACTGCGGAACCAGGCGCGGCGGCTCCCAAACGCACCCCCGCGCGGGCTTCCGCCTCTTCCGGGGAGGACGAGGGGGAATATTGACAGGCCTATGAAGCGCTTCCTCACCATCGCATTGGTTTTGTTCTCGGCCGCCGTTGCCGGCGCGCAGGACGTGATGCTTCGCGCGGGCGACCAGATCGAAATCCGGCTCGGGGGCGTCCCTGCCGAAGAAATCACGCAAATTTCGGGCCCCCACACGGTTGACGGGCAAGGATTCATCAACCTCGCCTATATCGGCAAAATCCGCGCGGCGGGCTTGAGCCAGGATCAATTGCAGGAAGCCATCGAGTCGGCCTACCGCAACGGCCAGATTTTCACGAACCCCACCATCACCGTGAGCGTACCGACTGCGGCGCGATTCGTGGACGTCGGTGGAGACGTGCGGGCCCCGCAGCGCGTCCCATTCACTCCCGACCTCACCGTGCTCGGAGCCATAAACGCCTCCGGGGGCTTCACCGAATACGCCGATCAGTCCAAGGTCCGCCTCTTGAGGGACGGCCAAGTGACGACCATCAACGTCCGCGAGGTGCGCAAGGATCCCACCAAGGATCTCCGCCTCAAACCCGGCGACAAGATCGAGGTTCCACAGAGCTTCTGGTAAGGAAAGCTTCGTCCCCCGGGATGCGCTGAAATTCACCGGGCGGGCCGCCCAGTTTTCGTCCTCTTTGTTTCGCGGATGTTCAGGCCGCCGGCCGGTATGGGATGCGGACCCTGAAGGTCGCGCCCAAGCCGGGGGTCGATTCGACCTCGATTTTTCCCCCGAGGGCGTCCACCAAACGCCGGCAAATGTAGAGCCCGAGGCCGGAACCGCCGTGCCTCGAATAAACGTCGGCTCCGCCCTGTTCGAACGGCCGGAAGAGGTCCGACCTGGCATCCTCGGAAAGTCCCGGTCCGGTGTCGCGCACCTCGAATTCGAGGGCCGAGGCCGGGGCCGTGGCGACCGAGACCGTCACCCCGCCGGTTGCGGTGAACTTGACCGCGTTTCCGGCAAGGTTCGTGAGGATCTGGCGCAGGCGGCCGGGGTCGGAGAAAACGTGGAGCGGGACGTCTTTGCCGGTGGTGGATTCGAGGTAGAGATTTTTCTTTTCAGCCTCGAGGCGGAGCGGCGCAAGCACCTCGCCGACGAGATCGGCGGGATTGAAGCGCATTTCGGTGACTTCGATTTTGCCGGCTTCAATGCGCGACAGGTCGAGCACATTGCCGGCGAGGGAGAGGATGGTCTTTCCGCACCTCTCGATCTGGTCGAGCATCTCGGACTGGCTTTTCGTGAGCGGTTCGTGCCGGAGGATCTCGGCGAACCCGAGGATCCCGTTGAGCGGCGAGCGGATGTCGTGGGTGATGGTCGCGACAAAATCCGATTTTTCCTTGTTGGCCCGCACCGCCTCGGCCGCGCGCTCGCGGGCGTTTGTGATGAGCCGGTTTGCAGACCGCGCGAGGATGGCGAATTCGTCATCGCCGGCCTCGTCGAGCAACCCCGCCGAATCCGGGTTGCGGGCGAGTGTGCGGAGGTCATTGTCGAGTTGGCGCACCCTGCGGGCAATGAATATCTCGATCAGGACCAACCCAGCGAGCGTGATCGAGCATCCCGCCACGAGCAGGCCGATGGCGAGGCGGTCGCGGAGAGCGTTGGCCGATGCAAACACGGAGGTGGGGATCTCAACTTGCAGAATCGCCTGCGGAAACCCCACGGTCTCTTCGAAGGCCACCGCCAACACCAGAGGGCCGTTGCCCTCCGGGTTGTCCGCAGAGCCAAAGACCTTGCACATGCCGAGGCGCTGGGTGGCTGTGAAAAAGGAAAGTTCGGGAAATCCCGGCGGCGTCGCGGAGAGGCTGGAAAGCGGCTTCAAAGTGACCCCGCAATTCACGGCGGTCTCTTCGATGAAGTTGTCGTCGAGTTTGCGACCGAAGAGCAGCCATCCCGGGGAATCACCGCTTCCGTCGCTCCTTAGCACCGGGCGGGCCGACACCAACCACAATCCGTCCCCGCCGCCGATGAAGGCGGAAGCGGCCTTGCCTTCCTCCAACAAGCCCGCCCGCACCAGAGCGGCGCCGTCGGCGAGGCCCGCAGGAACCTGGACCGGCATGAGAACGCTCGTTGCGACGGGGTGATGATTTTTGTCGAAAAAGGCAACGAAGTCCTGATTGCTTGTGGATGTGCCGGGGGAAAAGTTGTCGGCGATGTGCTCCGGCAGACGGCCCGCGAGGAACTCGAAGCTGTCGTTCCAGTTCGCATTATCGAGCAAGAGATAGGATTGCTGGCGGGCCGTCTGGTCGATCTGCCAGACGACACGTTCGATCCGCTGGACCGCAAGATCGCGCTCGACTTCCTGGAAGGCCGATTCGAGCAACGGGTCGAAAAGAAGGAAATACGCACCGAAAATCGCCGCGATGCACAGACCGCCGAAAACCAGAACCTTCCGGCTAAGCGGAAACCGCGCGCAGTCGGCCGGTGGCGGGGCGGATGTCATGGTTGCGCGGCCGGGGTGTCTCCCCCGGCGGGCGGGGCGAGCAACTCGCGCGCGCGCTCGATCCATTTCGAGAAGTCCGGATGCGACGGGTGGGCCTTGGCGAGCACGATGATTTCCTGGACGGCCCGGTTTTTCAGCCCGAGAGCCGCTGTGTCGTTGGCTTTGGAGAAGAGGATGTTCGGGCGGTCGATCCTTTCAAATCGGGCGGCGGCATGTTCCAGCCGGCCGTCCTCGACCCTCGCGGCCTCAAGGGCGATCTGGTAGTCCCATGTTTCCAAGAGCCGGGGATCCCGGTTTTCGCGCAGAACCGGCCGCACGTTTTTGTCGAGGATGCCGGCGAGGTTGCCGGGCACGGGTTCCCAGGAATCCCCCTTCGGCAACCACGGGGCCAGGCCGAACCACTGGGCGATGACGCCCTGGGCGAGCGGCTTGTCCAGCAATTCCAGCGCGTCTTTCGGGACCCCCTGCGCCTTGCGCCGCGATTCGAGCGCCCCGGCGAGCGTGACCGCGTACTCCAGCGAGGGCTTCGCAAAATCCCCGGCGTCGTCCGCGTCCGCCCGCTCGAGTGAAAGAATCAGATACCGCACATGCAGCAACGCGGCCTCCTGCATCTCGCGTCCGCGGAACGCGTCGCCGTTTTGTTTTTTCCAATCGGTGAATGCCTGCACCTTGTCCTTCCTGCCGGCGAAGCGGGTTTCCTCGACGGCTTTTTCGTAGAGGTTGACGGCCTGGGTGCCGCCGGCCGCCGCGGCGCGGAGGGTGGAAAACACACGCGCTTTTTCGGATCCGAGCGTCTGTTTTTGGCGGGTTTCAATCGCGTCCAACTCGCGAAGCAGAAGGGCGGCGTCCGTTTCCGGAGCGTCCCGCAAATCCGGTTGCGCGGGCAGGTGCAAACTGCCGCAGAGGAAAATGACAGCGGCCAGGGCCAAATGGGGGATGTTCATTGTGCCCTAGGCTATCCGCCCGGCGGAGGATGGGGAAATAAAAATTGTCCACCGCCGTTGGTTTGGACTATGTGGGGTCGATGGCAGGAATGTTCCGGTCAAAAAATCGAAGGGGACCCGTGTTGCCGGAATGATCCCGCTGGCTGTTCTCAATCCCGCGGGGGCGGACCCAGATCAGGATTTCTCGGGCGGGCCAGGGGATCCCTCCGACCGGGGCCACCCGCCGATCAATTACCACGCCTACGCGGCGTGTTGCGGCGGCGTGTTTGTGCGCGCGGTCCCCTCGATACCGGTGCGGTGTCCGGCGGTATTGGTTTTGCTGCGTCCGAGGCACCTCGCGCGGGCCGCGCGCGCGGCGAAAGAGGCCCGCGCCATGGGCTTGCGGGTTTTCGTTTCCTGGAAGGAATCGGGGCTCGCGCAGGTCTGCGCGGCACTTTCGAGCGCCGGGCGCTGGCAGGAATTCCGGAACATCGCGCGGGTAGCGGACGGCTTCCTGTCGAGCACGGGGGATCTGGCGCCGGTTTACGCCGGGGCCGGGTTCGCGCGCGGGGGATTCGTCCCGACTCCCTACCCGCTGGAATTTCCCGCATGGGACTTCTCGCGCCCGGACGGCGAGGGGGTCTTTGTGGGCACCCGGGAATTTGACGTGCCCGTGCGCGCTCACGCGGCCGCGCTTGCGGCGCTGGCCCCTCTCGCAGCGGCGGGCACGCGGGTCACGGCGGTGGTCACCGGCGGACGGGCCGATGCCGCGCTTGCGCGGATGATTTGTCCGGGAATTTCTCTGGTGCCCGGGCCCCTGCCCTATGGGGAATATCTCCGTCTGATGGCCTCCCATGCCGTGGTTTTCCAAGCCGACCGGAGTTCTGTGCCCGGGCAGGTTGCGGGAGACGCGCTGCTGGCGGGAGTGCCCTGTATCGGCGGAGACGGTGCCATCGACCGGTTCGCGTTCGGGGAATGCGGCCCGCTCGACGCCTCCATCGAACATGTCCGCCGGTTTCTCGCCGACGCGGCGGCCCGGCGGGAGTTCTTCGCGGAATCCCGCGAACGCGCGATGGGCGTGCTTTCCTTCGGCGCGGGAGCCCGGCGTATCGCGGAAATTTTTGGCTGACTGGGCGCCGTCGGCACTCCCGCATGGATTCCGGAACCGTCTGCAACAGGCGGGGGATATCAGCAGGAGGACCCGCGCCGAAGGAACAACCCGTATCCCAGCAAGCCCGCGCCGAGCAGCAGGAGAGTCGAGGGTTCCGGCACAACTGAGAATTCACTATTGTGATTCAGGACCGCCCAGACCGTTTGGTTTTGTGTGTCGATCCCATAATTTCCGAGAGCAAAGTCGGTCTGCGGATTGTAGGCCCTGTTGCCGACAAAAATGGAAGGCCCCCCATAGTTCCCATCCACGGCATTGACCCAGAGGTCTTTTGCCGGATCGAACCATGCGAGATAACTCTCTTCCGTGACTCCGGCGACCCCGAGTTCCAAAACAAAGACGTCGGTTTCGTCGGTATTTATGCTGACTGAAGGAATTCCCGAGAGGCTGAAGATGTCGCTTTGGCGGAGGTTGTCGTTCGAGGCATTGGTAAATGTCGCGAAGCCTGCGTGGAGGTCCGCCAGGGCGGAGGCGGTTCCGCCAAGGATTTCCGCGGTTGTCCGGCGGGGTCCGGCATCGCTTTGAATTTCCGGGATAGCGGAGGCCAGGGACATGCCTTGTCCGATGGTTCTGCGAAGGTTGCCTCCACTCAGAATGATCGTATTTGCAAGAGTCACTCCCCCTTGGATTTGGAGAGTGCCACCCGCCACCTTCACCTGGCCGGTTCCGAGCGCGAGATTGTTGGCTGCAATCAATGTGCCGCCTTGAATCTCGGTGCCCCGCGCATAGCTGCTGGCTCCGCTGAGTGTGGCCGTCCCGTTGCCGACCTTGATGATTGTGGGGGGAAGGGCCCCGCCCGGTTCTCCATCATTGTGGATCTCGCCCGAAAATGTTGCGGTTGCATAGGTGAGAGTTTTGAATCCAGCATAGACATGGCCGTTTCCTGAAAGGTTGTTGATGGTGATACCCGAGGAGGCGTGGTTGTCGATATGGAGGGACCCATTGCCATACAATTCCACGTCCGCGGCCCCACCCTGGGAGTTGCCGGTAAATTCAATCTTTCCGCCGCCGCCGAAAGCGCTCGTGTTTGCGATGAGGGTGCTGTTTCCGGCACTGGAATATTCCGAAAAGAGCGTGTATCCCCCCTCGGAGAGCGGGAAGTTTCCACCATTGTTGGTGATTGTGGCGTTGCCGGCCGAAGCAAAATTGGAGAAGACCACTTTCCCGCCCTGCGCCCGGAGGAACGCTCCCCCGCCGTCGTTGGTGATCGTGGCGTTGCCCGCGGTCGATTGATTGGAGAAATAGACCCCGCCGCCTTTTGCATCCAAGTCCGCTCCGCCCCGCACGACAATCTGGGCATTTTGCGCGGAACTGTCGTTCAGAAAATAGAGCTTGCCGCCCTCCGCATAGGGGTCATTGCCGCCGTAGTTTTCAATGCTTGCGGAGGCCGCTCCGCTCAACCGGGAAAACGTCGTCACTCCACCCTCCACCCCCTCAAAAAACGCGGCGTAATTTTTGATGTTTGAAGTTCCCGCGTTGGAGGTTCCATCGAAATGAAGTTCTCCGCCGCCGACGGCAAGCGAGGAACTCGTGTTGTTGTTGATGGAGGAATCTCCCGCCGTACCTCCAAGAAACGTGGTTTTTCCGCCCATTCCTCCAAAAGAACCGGCCGCGTTGTTGTTGATGGCGGCGCTGGCCGCCGTGGAGTTGCTGTAAAACTCCAACGCGCCACCCTCCACGCCGAAACTGTTTGAGCCGTGAGTATAAATCCGTGCGGTGTTTGCCGTGCTTTGATCCTCAAACCGCAGGAGGCCCGAAGCGCCCATCGAGCTGAAGCCGGCAAAAACATCGAGGACCCCGTCGTCGGCCGACGAGCGCTCGCGGAACGTGACCAGCCCGCCGGTCAACAATCCGCCATTGATGACAAAGTCTGCCACGCCCGCTTTCGAATCCCCGTCGAAAGTGACGTGCGCTCCATCTCCATAAATGGTGAGATCCGAATCCCCCGCGTCGGAAAAATCATGAAACGCCACCCGCCCGCCTCCATCATAAGGATTCGTCACATCCCCATGCACATGGAAAGCGGAACTCGCGGTCGAGTTGCCGGAAAACGCCGCTATGCCGCCTCCGGCACCGACAAGCGAGGAACTCTCGGAACTCTCCACTTCGAAACGCGAGCCTGCGGCGGACGCATTGTCAAAAAATTCCGCCCTCCCTCCGCCGGCCCCGTTGGCCGTGCCTCCTTTGAGTGTGATGTCGGCGGACGCGGTGGAATTGCCGCGGAACTCAACCGTGGCTTGGTAGGCGCTACTTGTCCCTGTGCCGAAAGCGGTGATGTTCACACCCGAACCCGCTCGGGAATTGTCCCGGAACGAGATCAATCCGCCATGAACCTCCCCCGGCCCCGCTGTGGGTCCGTGGATGTTGAGTGTCGCCGTGCCGCCGGTGGAATTCTCTAAAAAATACACGTCTCCGCCACGGGCCAAAAGCGCGGTGCCCCCCATTGTGTCGATGGTGGCATTTCCCGCAGTTGAAGATTCGAGAAAATAAATCGAACCGCCCGCGGCATTTGCCGAACCGCCGCCTTCATTTGCAATTGTAGAATTGCCGGCGGATGCGTCCTGTCTGAACGATATGCTGCCCGCGACATCAAAACCGCTGAGATTGGCTCCTTGGTTGGCGATCTGGGACCGTCCCGCCGAGGAGGTGTCCCAGAATGTCAGCCTTCCTCCCCCGCCCAAACCGACCGTTCCTCGTTGGTTGTGAATGGTCGCGTCGGCCGCCGTGGCATTCCCGGCGAAGCTTGTTTGACCTCCTGTCGCGTTGGCTGTGGCCGATCCGCTGTTGGTAATCATCGAGTTCATTGCCGATGAGAACGCGGTGAAGCTTGTGCCGCCGCTGCTCCCAGTCGCCACCGAAGCGGCCTGATTCACAATCGTCGCATTTCCAGCAAGGGACAGATCCCCGAAGAGGAGACTCCCGCCGAGTCCGTCCGCATCGTCCGCACCCTGGACCGTGATGGAAGAATTTGCCGCCGTGGAAGCCCCGCCGAAGGAGACTCTGGCGGCGGAGGTTGATCCTCCGACGGATCTCTCCGCCGTGAACGCGACATTCGAGCCGGCATTCGCAACGTTCTCGAACAGGATTTGCCCGGCCCTAGTCCCGTTATGGCCCTTGGCGATGAGACTTTGGGTTTCCGTGGAATTGTTCACTATTCCAAGGCCAAATAATACCCCGTCAATGGTCAGAGCGTTCTGCACCGAAACAGAATAAGGGCCCGCACCGGACAAAAAAATCAATTGATCCACCTGAACGTTGCCGCCGTCGGCCAGGGTGAGAGCCGTGACCGTTGAGGCCTCAAATGTGGCCGAATCCTCCTCACCATCCGGAGGACCGCCCGGCGACCAGTTTGCGGGATCAAACCAATCCCCATCCACCGGCGAGGGGGACCATGTGGCGTTGCCCGCAATGCCGCTTCCGGAGCCCGCAAGAAGGGAAAACCAGCAGACGGTAAGAAAGATTTTTTTCATGTCTGTGTGTGCGGTTGTGCCAGACGATCTTGGCGGTTCGGTCCTCCCGATCCAACGAGGACGGTTTAAAAATTTCTTAGTCTTGGTTCGCCGAATAAGTCTTCATTGTTCCGCCTGTGAAGTCAAGAAGCGACGCCCCGGCGATGCCGGATCGAAAATCCCCGGATTTCTCTCCGGAATGTACGGCCCGGAGCCACTTGATAGCGGGGCCGGGTTGCCGCGCGGGGTTCCGTCCCGACTTCATGGCCACTCACGGGAATCTGTGGTTTCCGCGCTGGACAGTGAATCGTAAATGAGTAAAACCAAATCCGATGGCAATCGCAGTCAAACGCCCGAAACTCACCCTCGCCGAGAGGCTCTACCTGCCGGCGATCGTGGCGGGGCTTTTCATCACCTGGAAGCACATTCTCACCACCATCACCGGGCGGAGAAAGGTGACCATGCAGTATCCCGAGGAACGCTGGGACAGCCAGCTTCCCGAGCACTACCGGGGCGCGCCCACCCTTGTCACCGACGAGCACGGCAAGGAACGCTGCGTGGCCTGCCAACTCTGCGAATTTATCTGCCCGCCCCGCGCCATCACGATCCATCCCGAGGAAATCCCCGCCGCCGACAGGTGGGCGAAGGTCGAAAAACGGCCGCGCGAATTCGAGATCGACATGATCCGGTGCATTTATTGCGGGCTGTGCGAGGAAGTCTGCCCGGAACAGGCCATCTTCCTCCGCAAGGACTACTCGATCACCGGCCTGAGCCGCGCCGAGATGGTCCACAACAAGCAGCGCCTCTACGAACTCGGGGGGGTCCGCGAGGGGCTCGTCTTCAAGTGGAACGAAAAAAAGTAGCGTTCCCGCGCGCGGGTTGTTAAAACGGCCCGCCTGAACCGATGCAGACCGCGATTTTCTGGCTCCTTTCTGTCCTGATGCTCCTTTTTGGGGGGCTTGCCGTGTTTTCGCGGGGTCCGGTGAATTGCGCGATGAGCCTCGTGTTTTGTTTTGTGTGCCTGGCCGGGCTGTTTGTGACGCTGGACGCGTTCTTCATCGGGATCATCCAGATCCTCGTCTATGCGGGGGCGGTGATGGTGCTTTTCCTCTTCATTATCATGCTTCTCGACCTCAAGAACGAGCGGGTGCGGCGGCTCAGCCTGTCCTCGTGGGCGGGCGGCGGCCTTGTCCTCTGCGGGTTTCTCGGGATTCTGGGAAAGGTGCTCGCGGCCGACCCGCGTTTGTCGATGGCGAAGCCGGCGCTGGCGTCGCCGCCGGTGGACGACGTGATGGCGGTGGGCGCGGTTTTGTTTCGGAATTTCAATCTCCCCTTTCAAATTATCGCGGTGCTCCTGCTTGTGGCGACGGTCGGCGTTGTCCTGCTGAGCCGGAAGGAAATCAAATGAACCCACCCGCCCGCAGTCGGCCCGCAGCCGGTATCCGTTGATCGATATGGTTCCGACACTCTCCAATTATTTGCTTGTGAGCGGAGTGCTCTTCACGATCGGCCTTGGCGGCGTGCTGCTCCGGCGCAATATCCTCGTGATTTTCATGGGGCTCGAGCTCATGCTCAACGCGGCCAATCTCTCACTGGTGGCCTTTTCTCGGTTCAACCTTTCGGTCGGCGACCTGCCCGCCTACAACGCGCAGACCTTCGTTTTCTTCATCATCACGGTCGCGGCCGCCGAGGTGGCGGTCGGCCTTGCGATCATCGTCGCGCTCTTCCGCGCCAAACAAACCGTCCACGTCGAAGACCTCGACGCCCTCAAGTTCTAGTATGGGGAGCGCGTCATCGGCATGGGTCATCCTGTTCGCGCCGCTCGTCGCGGCGGCGATCATCCTCTTTGTCGGCCGCCGTTCGCGCGGGCTCAGCGCCGGCCTTGCGATCGGGGCGGCGGGCCTCGGCGCGATCCTGAGCTGGGCGCTCTTCCTCGCCAAACCGTCGGGCGGGCCAGGGCGCATCGAGTGGATCAAATTCGACGGCGTCCTTGAGATTGCCATCGGGCTCAAGCTCGACGCGTTGAGCACGGCGATGGCGGTCATCGTGACGAGCATCGCGACACTGGTCTTCATTTACTCGCTCGGCTACATGGCGAAGGAAGAAGGCTATTGGCGCTATTTTGCCGGGCTGGCACTCTTCCTCTTCTCCATGCTCGGGATTGTCTTCGCCGACAATTTCGTGATGATGTTCATCTTCTGGGAACTTGTCGGCGTGAGTTCCTATCTCCTCATCGGCCACTACTACCGGCGGAACTCGGCCGCCGAGGCCGGCAAACAGGCCTTCGTGGTGAACCGGATCGGCGACTTCGGCTTCCTGCTGGGCATCCTGCTCTTCTGGCTGGCGACGGGGACGGTTTTCTTCGACGGCATCGAGGCCGGAGCGAAGGGCTTCGCGGCCAATGGGGCGCTCTTCGCAGCGGCCTGTGTGTTGGTCTTCTGCGGGACCATCGGGAAATCCGCCCAGATGCCTCTGCATGTGTGGCTGCCGAATTCGATGGAAGGCCCCACGCCGGTGTCCTCGCTGCTCCACGCGGCGACGATGGTGGCGGCGGGCGTCTATATGCTGGCGCGGATCTATCCGGTGCTCGCGCTTTCGGCGACCGCGCTCACCGTGATCGCCTGGGTGGGCGGAATCACATGCTTCCTCGCGGCGCTCATGGCGACCCAGCAGAACGATATCAAGCGCATCCTCGCGTATTCGACGATCTCGCAGCTCGGCTACATGGTGCTCGGGATCGGGACCGCCGATGCGAGCGGCCCCGCGATGTTCCACCTTTTCACGCACGCCTGTTTCAAATGCCTCCTCTTCCTCGCGGCGGGATCGGTCATCACGGGCATGCACCACGAACAGGACATCTGGAAAATGGGCGCGCTCAAAAACAAAATGCCCTTCACCTTCCTCCTCATGCTCGCCGGCGCGCTCGCCCTCGCAGGCTGTCCGGGCTTGAGCGGCTATTACTCGAAGGACCTCATCATCCTCTGGGCCATTGAAAAACAACCCTTGCTCGGATGGCTCAGCGTGGTCACCGCCGGGCTCACCGCTTTCTATATCTTCCGGCTTGTCTTCACCGTCTTCCTCGGCAGCCCGCGCGGCGATCACGCCAAAAAAGCCCACGAATCTCCGGGTGTGATGTTGCTGCCCATGGCGGTGCTCGCGCTGGCCGCGGTGGGTGCCGGATGGCCGTTTGTCGAACACTTCTTCTTCGGCCGCCTCGCGCATCCCGCCCACCCGTCCCACCTCGCCGAGTGGGTGCTCAAAGGCCTGTTTGTCCTCGGCGTGGCCGGCGCGTGGGCGCTCTACCGCAACGCCGCCAAAGACCCCGTCTCCATCCCGTTCTTCGCCAACCGCCTCTACATCGACGATCTCTACGCCCGCCTTGTGAAAATTTTCCAGGACGGCACCGCGTGGGTGCTCGGCTGGGTGGACCGCTGGGTGGTTGATGTGCTGGTCGTGCAGATCCCGAGCAAGCTCGTGTGGGCGTGCGGGTTCGTGCTCCGGTTCCTGCAAATGGGAAATCTCCAGGCCTACGGGTTCCTCTTCGGCGCGGGCGTGGTGGGCCTGCTCTACCTCCTCCTCTCGAAATGAGCCCGCTTCTTCTTCCCATCGTCCTGCCTGTCGTCGGCACGCTTTTTATCCTCGCAGGCTCCAACCCGCGCAAGACCGCCCTCGGCACGGCCGCCCTCAACCTGCTCGGTTTTGTCGCCATCTGCGGAATGTATGACTTCCGCGCGGGCGGCCACCAATTTCTCTTCTCGGCCCCGGTGATCCCGCAGCTCGGCGTCTCGTTCACGCTGGGGGCCGACGGCCTCGCGCTCGCCATGCTCGGCCTCACCACGATCGTGACGCTCGCGGCCGTGCTGGTCGCGCGGACGCCCGCGAAGATGCCCGGCGCGTATTTTGCCTCGCTTTTGTTGATTTCCGCCGGCGCGGCGGGGGCCTTTGTGTCGGTGGACGCGTTCTTTTTCTACATGTTCCACGAACTCGCCCTCATCCCGACCTTCCTCCTCATCGGGATCTGGGGGAGCGGCGACAGGCAGCAGGCCGCGTGGAAAATCACCATCTACCTTGCATTCGGCAGCTTCGTCCTCCTCCTCGGCCTCATCGGCCTGTATCTGAGCCTGCCGGCGGGCGCGCGCACGTTCGACATGCGCGAGATCGCCTCCCTCGCGGAAATCGGGGCCTTTGTCCCGCACGATTCGGTTTTCCTGCTCCTGTTTTTCGGGTTTGGAATTTTGGTGTCGTTGTTTCCTTTTCACACATGGGCCCCGCAGGCTTATGCGAGCGCGCCGGCTCCGGCCGCGATGTTGCACGCCGGTGTGCTCAAGAAATTCGGCCTGTATGGTATCCTGCGCCTGGTGTCGCCGGTCTTTCCCGAGTTTCTGATCGACCGCTGGAGCCCGCTCCTGCTTGTGCTCATCGCGGGGAATATTTTCTACGTCGGCCTTGTGACGATCGGTCAGCGCAAACTCGACCTCATGCTCGGCAATTCGAGCGTCATGCACATGGGCTATGCGTTCCTCGGCATCGTCGCATGGAACCAACTCGGACTCAACGGAGCCGCCTTCACCCTCATCGCCCACGGCCTCACCATCGCCGCCCTCTTCGCCCTCTGCGGCGAACTCCGCGAGCGCACCACCACACTCGATTTCAACGACCTCGGCGGCCTCGCCGGGAAAATGCCCTCCTTCGGCCTCCTCTTCGGCTTCGCCGCGATGGCCTCGGTCGGCCTGCCCGGTTTCGCCGGTTTCGCCGCCGAGTTGCTTGTCTTCTTCGGCACAGCCGCCGCCGGGGGAGCCGATTTCGCCGGGCTGAACCTCTATCAGATCGTGCTCGTCCTCGCCGTGTGGGGCGTTGTCATTTCCGCCGTCTATATGCTGCGCGCCTATCGGAAGGTGTTCCTCGGTGAAATGCCCGAACGCTGGGCCGGTCTGCCCGAGATCGGGGTTCCGGCGCGCGTGGCGGTGACCGTGCTTCTGGCCCTGCTCATGGTGGCCGGGTTCTGGCCGTCCGGCCTTCTGAGTCTCCTTTCGCCCTGCCTCATGCTGCCATGATCCCGCCGCTCGCACTCGAACTCGCCGTTGTCTGTCTGGGCATCTTTCTGCTGATGATGGACGCGTTTTCGCCGCAGACCGACAAACGGTTCTTCGCGGTGACCGGCGCGGCCGGGCTCCTGCTCGTGCTGGTCGCCTCGTTTTTTGTCGGCCAGGTGCCCGCCTCGGTCGAGGCGATGGGCTTCTACGTGGCCGACCCGGCCGGGATGTTTTTCAAGCGGTTCGCGCTGGTCGCGACCATTTTTGTGGTGCTCATGGCGGCCGATTTCTCGCCGGTGTTCTCGCGGTATGTGCCGGCGGCGCGGTCGGGAGCCGGGCTGGGCGAATTTTTCACACTGCCGATCTTCGCGTGTGCCGGGCTCATGTGGATGGCGACCGCCGCCGATTTCATCATGATCTTTGTGTCGCTCGAGTTGGTGACGGTCACGTTTTACGTGCTCGTGGCCAGCATGCGCAAAAACAAAGCCTCGCTCGAAGCCGGCGTCAAATACCTCATCCTCGGCGCGCTCTCGACCGGGTTCCTCGTCTATGGCGTCACGTGGATCTTCGGGATGACCGGGCAGACCTCCCTCGACGGGATCGCGCAGGTCGTGCGCGAACTGGCCCCCGAGGGGCGCATCCCGCTGCTTTTCGGATTCGGCCTCGTGCTCGTGGCGCTCGGATTCAAGGTTGCCGCCGTGCCGTTCCAGTTCTGGGTGCCGGACGTCTATCAAGGCGCGCCGACGCCCGTGACCGCCTACTTGTCCGTGGCGTCCAAGGCGGCCGGGTTCATCGTCCTCCTGCGCGTGGTCGAGCCGTTCCTGGGTGCCGCGTCGATGCGCGGTGAGGTGCTGCTTGCGCTGACTGTCCTTGCCGGATTGACCCTCGTCTATGGAAATTTCGCGGCCATGCCGCAGACGAATTTCAAGCGCCTGCTCGCGTATTCCAGCATCGCGCACGCAGGGTATTTGTTGATGGCGGTCGCGTCGGTCACGGTCGATCCGGGCGGCCCCTCGATCATCGGGGTCGTCGGATTCTACCTCGGCGGATATTTGTTCGCGACGCTCGGCGCGTTCATGGTGCTCGTGCTTGTGACGCGCGCGGCCGGGTCCGATGAAATTTCCGACTTTGCCGGGCTGGCCAAGCGCGCGCCATTCCTCGCCGTCTGCCTGCTTGTGGCGATGCTTTCGCTGGTCGGCCTGCCATTCACGGCCGGGTTCGCCGGGAAGTTCCTCGTCTTCGAAGCGGCCATCGGAGCCGGCCAATTCGTGCTGGTCGGGATCGGCCTCGTGAGCGTCGCCTGCGGGTTTTATTATTATCTCAAAGTGGTCCGCGCGATGTTCTGGCAGGCCCCGCCGGAAGGCAGCGCCGCCATCGAGGCACCGGCAACCACCCGCCTGGCCCTCTGGGTGCTCTCGATCGCCACGATCGTCTTCGGCATCTACCCGCTCCCCCTCCTCGCCCAGTTCGGCCGCTGATTCGGGTGGGATCCCGGTTTCTCACACCCACTCGAGCACCGGGTCCGAGGCGATGAGGCCGTGCTTGAGGGCGAGAGCGGCGAAGCGGGCGATGGCGTCTTTTTCGCGGGGGCCGAGGTTGTAGCGGATATTCCGGGTGAGGTATTCGAGGCGGAAGGGGTCTCCGTTCGCGATGCGTGGGATGGCGGATTGGCCGGCCCGCGCGGCCTCACGCAATTCGGACGCAAGCCCGGCCGGGGCGGTATCGGCCAGGCGCCAGACCGCGAAGACAAAGGGCAATCCGGTGTGGGATTTCCAATGTTCGCCGAGGTCCCACATGCGCGCGGCGGGGTTTGCCCGGCGGAAATCCAGGGCCGGGTCGCCGATGAGGAGTCGCGCGTCGGCGGCGCGGCCGCAGGGAACGATCACGGCCGCCGATTTCCAATGCTCGCGGAGGAGGACTTCCAAAAGCGCGTTCGATGTGAGCGACGAGCCGTCCATCGCAACAGTCCTCCATTCGCGGGGCGTCAGCGGGGATTCCACAAAGACACTGGCCACCGGGCCGTCGCACGCGATGGCCACGCCGTCCACCGCCCGCGCGCGTCCCGCGCAGAGCAGGTCGAATACGGGCACCAGCGCCGCGTCGAGAACGCCGGTTGCGAACCGTTCCGCCAGCGCCGACGGCACGTCCAATTCGACCGGACCGAGCCCTTCGATCAATGGCTCCGCGTTCAAATACGCGACCGACCCGACCGCCCTCACGCCGTGCGGGTGCCGGGATCGGCGGGACGCACAGGGCGGTAGAAGGTATCGCGCTGGACCGGGACCCTCCCCGCCTCGCGGATGGCCTTTTCGAGCGCGGCCGAGGTTTGTTCCTGCGGGGTCCGAGCGCCGGCCATGTGGAAGATTTTTTCTTCCATGATCGTGCCGTGGAGGTCGTCCACGCCGTAGCTGAGCGCCACTTGGGCGAGGGGGAGTCCGAGGCTCACCCAGTAGGCGGTGATGTGCGGGATGTTGTCCAAAAAGATGCGGGCGATGGCGAGGTTCTTCAACTCGTCAATGGCGGTCGCGTGCGCGATGCCACGCAGGCCCGGCCGGGCGCCGTCCGGCTCGAACGCGAACGGCACAAACCCGGTGAACCCGCCGGTCTCGTCCTGGATTTCGCGCAGGCGGCGGAGGTGGTCCACCCGGTGGCGGGCCTCCTCGACATGACCGAACAACATCGTGCACGTGCTGCGCCCGCCCATGCGGTGCCAGGTTTTGTGCACTTCGGCCCATTCCTCCGCGGTTTCCTTGCCCCGGCAAATCCGGTCCCGGATTTCCGGATCAAAAATTTCCGCCCCGCCGCCGGTGATCGCCCCGAGGCCGTTGTCGCGGAGGAGCCCGAGCGTCTCGTCGATCGGCTTCTTGAAAATCCGCGCGGCCAGGTGCCGGATCTCGACCGCCGTGAAGGCCTTGATCACGAGATCCGGGGACAACCCGCGCAGTTCGCGCAATAATTCCAGATACCACTCCCCCGGCAAAGTCGGATGCAGCCCGCCCACCATGTGCACCTCGGTGATCCCCTGCGCGACGGCTTCCCTGGTGACGGCGACAATTTCCGGGATCGCGTGCTCGAACGCGTGGTCTTCGCGCTTCTTCGCCCCGAACGCGCAGAACTGGCACGAGAGAATGCAGACGTTCGAGTAGTTGATGTAGCGGTTGTGGATGTAAGTCGCCACGTCGCCGTTGAGGCGCGCGCGGACGATGCCGGCGATCGCGCCGATCCCGTTGACGTCCCGCGACGCGTAGAGAGCGAGCGCGTCGCTTTCGTCGATGCGCTCGCCCACGACGACCTTCTCGCAAACCGGACGCAACTCCGGAGCCAGAAGCCGCATGTCCATGTGGCCGGAATCTTTCACAATTTACCTTACGACGGGCCGCCCTCGGCGGATGTTTGGCTAGCCACCCGCCGGGCGCTCGATGTGGCCGCCGAATTGGTAGCGCATGGCCGAGCAAACCTTCTCCGACATCGTGTGTTCCTTGCGCGAGCGGAAGCGGGCGAATAGCGCCGCGCTCAGCACGTCGCAATCCACGGCCTCCTCGATCGCGGCCATGATCGTCCAGCGGCCCTCGCCGGAATCCGACACACGCCCGGAGAATTCTTCGAGCTTCGGGCTTTGCGCGAACGCCGCCGCCGCCAGATCCAGCAACCACGACCCGACCACGCTGCCCCGCCGCCACACCTCCGAGACATCGGCGAGGTTGATATCGTAAACGTAGTCGTCGCTCATCGACGGCGCGGTCTCGGCGTCGTGTTCCTTCGGGCGCAGGCTCACATTCGCATTCGAGAGAATGTCGAATCCCTCCCCGAAAGCCGCCATGATCCCGTATTCGATCCCGTTGTGGACCATCTTCACAAAGTGCCCGGCCCCCGCCGGTCCGCAGTGCAGGTAGCCTTCCTCCGCCGTCCCGCCGAGTTTCTCCCGGCCGGGCGTGTGCGGAGCCGACCCGCGCCCCGGCGCGAGGCTCTTGAAAATGCTGTCCAACCGCTCGACGGCCACTTTCTCGCCGCCGATCATGAGGCAATACCCGCGTTCGAGTCCCCAGACCCCCCCGCTCGTGCCGCAGTCCACATAGTGGATGCCGAGACCTTTGAGCGCGGCCGCCCGGCGGCGGTCGTCGCGGAAGTAGGAATTCCCGCCGTCGATGATCGTGTCGTCCTCGTCGAGGTGGCCACTGATCTCGCCGATCACCTTGTCGGTGATCGCGGCAGGGACCATCACCCACACATTGCGCGGCTTCGCCAGCTTGCCCACAAATTCCTCCACCGAGGAGGCTCCGACCGCCCCGTCGGCGACAAGATCCGCCACGGCCTTCGGATTCGCATCATACACCACGCACTGGTGGCCGCTTTTCATGAGCCGCCGAACCATGTTCGCGCCCATCCGCCCGAGACCGATCATTCCTAGTTGCATACCCCGGGGACTCTGTCCCCGCGCCCCCGCGAGTTCAACCCGAAAAACCACCCGATCCATCCCCCCGGCCGCCCTGAAGTGCGATTCCGCTCGCTTTTGGCACGAAGCCTGCTTATCTATCTCTCGCCCGGGGGGCAAAAAGGGCAACCACACAAAACAAAACCAATCGCGGGTCCGGCCCCGGCCCGGCCCGCAAAAATCCAATCCAAAACGCAACCAAAATGGCTAAATATAAACTCGAATACATCTGGCTCGACGGCTACGAGCCGGTCCCCAACCTCCGCAGCAAAACCAAGATCGGCGACTACGACGCCCCGCCGACCCTGGAAGATCTCCCCTTGTGGGGGTTCGACGGCAGCTCGACCAAGCAGGCCGAGGGCCGCAGCTCGGACTGCGTGCTCAAGCCGGTCGCCTGCTATCCCGACGCGACCCGCACGAACGGCGTCCTCGTGATGTGCGAGGTTCTCAATCCCGACGGCACGCCCCACGTGAGCAACGCCCGGGCCGGCATCCTCGACGATCCCGGCGCGTGGTTCGGCTTCGAGCAGGAATACTTCCTCATGCAGGACGGCCGTCCGCTCGGATTCCCGAAAGACGGCTTCCCTGAACCGCAGGGCAAATACTACACGGGTGTCGGCTTCAACGCGGTGGGCGACATCGCCCGCGAGATCGTCGAGGAACACCTCGACCTCTGCATCCACGCGGGAATCAACCACGAAGGCATCAATGCCGAGGTCGCCAAAGGCCAGTGGGAATTCCAGATCTTCGGCAAAGGCTCGCGCACGGCCGCCGACCAGGTCTGGGTGGCCCGCTACATCCTCATGCGCCTCTGCGAATCCTACGGGGTCGAAGTCGAGTGGCACTGCAAGCCCCTCCGCGGCGACTGGAACGGCTCGGGCATGCACTGCAATTTCTCGACCGAATACATGCGCGAAAAAGGCGGCAAGGAATACTTCGAAGCACTCATGGGTGCCTTTGAAAAAGCCGCCAACGAGCACATCGCGGTTTACGGGCCGGACAACCACCTCCGTCTCACCGGTCTCCACGAGACCCAGTCGATCGACAAATTCAACTACGGGCTGGCCAACCGCGGCGCGTCCATCCGCATACCGCACAGCTTCGTCAACAACGGCTACAAAGGCTACGTCGAAGATCGTCGGCCGAATTCCCAGGGCGATCCCTACAAGATCGCCGGACGGATTCTCCAGACCATCGCCTCGGTTCCCAAGCCCTAGGGCACGGGATACCGGAACTCGATTTCCAAGGTTCATAGGGGAGGAAACAGACGGCGGCGGCACGGTGCACGGGGCCGCCGCCGATCTGTTTTTTCCATTTCCACAGGCGGGTTTGTCACCCGCATCTTGCCGAGGAGTCCGGGATAAAAACCACCCTTCACGCGGTAAGCGTGAGGATTCGAGGGCCAGGACGTCGGCCTTCGAAGTGAACCCGGGTTGATTGGGATCAATCGGCGATGGGTCCCTGCAGGATCCGATCTGGGCCAATAATGCGGCGATGTTGTCGAATCGGGCCTTACTCGAACATTCGAAAGCATTCGAACCCTAATTTGCCGCGCCGCGCCGGCTCAATGAAAATGGGCGCCTTTTCGTCCGGACCACAAAAAAATCCAATTGCCTCATGCGAAACCAAAATGGGATTCCTTAGCCGGCCCCTGTTCCCGATCCGATTCCCATGAACCGCCATGTTTCCCCTCCCTCCACCGGGATTTTGATCGAGGGCTCCCCGGGTCGCTTCCTCCTTGCGAAAAATTCGCGCCCGCCGCCTTGCGGGGATCGTTGATAGAATGAACCCAATCCACTCGTGAAAAAAATCTTGATCACAGGAGCCTCCAGCGGAATCGGAGCCGAAGCCGCCCGTCTTCTCGCCGCGCGGGGCGACCAGCTCGTGCTCAGCGGCCGCTCGGCTTCCAAACTCGAAGCGATGGGCGTCGGTGGCGCGCTCGTCGCCGGCGACCTCACCTCGCCCGGCTTTGCCGAATCGCTCATCGAGCGGGCCGAGTCCGACCTTGGCGGCATCGAGGTGGTGGTCCACTGCGCCGGGGTGGGTCTCATCCGTCCGGCGGCCGCGACGACCGACGCGGAATTCACACGCGTGATGAATGTCAACACCCGCGCGACATTCCTGCTCGCGCGGGCGGCCTGCGAGGCGATGGCTCCCCGCAAAAGCGGACAATTCCTCGCCGTGCCCGGCATCCTCGGCCGTGCGCCCATGAAGGGGGCCGCAGCCTATTGCGCAAGCAAATATGCGGTTTCCGGGATGCTGAAATGCTTCGCGCAGGAATACGCGCGGGCCGGTATCCGCTTCACCCAATTTTTCTTCGGCGGCGTCGATTCGCCGTTCTGGGACAACCTCGGCACGTCGTTTCAGAGGGACAAAATGCTGCCCGTCGCGGCCGCGGCGGCCGAAATCGTGCGGGCCATCGACCTCCCCTCGCACGCCGTGCTGGCCGAGGTCGTCCTCCAGCCTGAGAGCCACCAACTGGTCTGAGCCCTCAATTTGCTTTCTCTCTCCAAGGTCGCTCGATCACCGATGCCCGGGAACCGCCCCGCGGCAGGCCCTGCCGGCGGGGGGACTCGAACCCCCACGGGGCTTTCGCCCCTTCGGATTTTAAGTCCGATGCGTCTGCCATTCCGCCACGCCGGCGTTACGAGGGGA
>Ga0114939_10000497_pt1 | contig 32523 bp, 26 predicted proteins | sample AshMeaCrysSpring_FD_87196 | JGI IMG/M metagenome (GOLD analysis project Ga0114939, IMG submission 87196) | Groundwater microbial communities from Big Spring, Nevada to study Microbial Dark Matter (Phase II) - Ash Meadows Crystal Spring | ecosystem: Environmental > Aquatic > Deep subsurface >...
CCGGCCCACAGCGGGCCTTCGGTCGCCGGGTTTTCGGCGAGGCCGTCGATGAAGGCCTGGTTGTTGTCCGGCGGGGTGAAGGTCAGGAAAGCGTCGATGGCTTCCTGGCTGACGCGGCTGGGGATGTTGGCGCCGAGCTCGGAGATCTGGCCCTGAACCTCGGCTGAGGTCAGCTCTTGCAGGAGTTGCCAGGCTTCTTCGGGATGGGCGGTGTTGGCATTGACGACGTAAGCGCCCCAGAAGAGCCAGTTGCTGGGACCGGCGGGACCGTCGGGCAGTTTGACAACGTCCCAGTTGAAGTTGGCCGAGGAGCGGGCGCCGGGGGTGGCCCAGCGACCGTTCTGGAACATGCCGACCTTGCCGGCCAGGAACGGCGGCTCGCTGTCCTCGCCATAGGGGATCGCGACGTCGAACTCCTGGTAGATACGGCGCTCGAAGTCGAGGCCGGCCAGGGCTTCGGGCGTGTCCAGCGCGCAGGCGGTGCGGTCTTCGTTGAAGAAGCTGCCGCCGGCGGCGTTGATCCAGTAGCCGTAGGGACCCCACCAGGCGTTCTGGCCGTAGCCGCGGATGTCGTCGCCGAGGGCGTCGATAGCTGTAGCGACTTCGATGAAGGCATCCCAATCCCATTCGCCGTTGGCGGCCAGCTCGCGCGGGTCGGGCGCGCCGGACTCAGCCAATAGGTCGAGGTTGAGATACAGAGCGAAGGCGGACACGTCGCGCGGCAGACCCCACAACACGCCTTCGTTGGCACTCGTCTCCGGGTTGAAGGTCAGATGGTACATCGGTCCGGGATAGAACTGGTCATCGGCATAGCCGTCAGTGGCGTCGGCCAGGTCGCGCAGGTTATAGAGCAAGCCGCGCTGGACGAAGTCGGCCACGTCGGTGCCGGGGATCCAGAACACATCCGGCGCGGTTCCGGCGGCCAGTTCAGTCTTGAGGACGTCCTGGTAGCTGGAGGTCTCGCTGCCGCCTGCCTCGTAGGCCAGCGTCACACCGGGGATGTCGATGCTGTCGCTGACCGATTGGTAGACATCGATCTCGGCCTGGTTGTCCGGCCGCGTCCTCCACCGCAGAGTGATGCCCTCGCCTTCCGTCTCGACCGGGGCGGCCTCTTCTTCCATTGCCGCTTCGGTTGGCGCGGCTTCCTCTTCCGGAGCGGCTTCCTCTTCCGGAGCGGCTTCTTCTTCCACGACAGCCTCAGCCGTGGGGACCGCTTCTTCCGTCGTTGTTTCTGCCTGGCCACCGCAGGCGGCCAACACGAGCGACAGTGTCAGCAGTAAACCAATAATCAACCACATTTTTCTCGGATTCATCGATTCTTCTCTCCTAATATCAGAAGTTTAGGTGTTATTCCATACTACAGTTTATTCAGTGGAAAACGTGGGTCAGGTCTATCGAAACGGACATCACCTCCTCAGCATCGCGGATGCCGCCAGGCGCGCTGCCGCTACCGGCGCGGCCGTCGAGCGGCGTACGATCATCTCTGCCGGTAACAATAAATGTTCGCGGGGGGCTTGCGGCTCTTCGACGACGCGAATAAGCAGGCGGGCTGCTTCCCGGCCGATGAGGGCGAAGTCCTGCCGCAAGGTTGTCAACGGCGGCGCAAAATAGGCCGCCAGGGGAATATCGTCGACACCGATCACCGATAATTCGTCGGGTGGAACCAGCCCGGCGTCGCGGGCGGCGCGCAACACCCCGACAGCCATCTGGTCGTTTTGAGCGAAGACGGCCGTCGGGCCTTCGTGTCCATCAAAAAAACGGTCGAAAGCCTGGTAGCCGGATGGGGCGAGCCAGTTGCCTTCGACGATAGGCATGGTGTCCGGCTCCAATCCGGCCGCCTGCAAAGCCAGCCGGAAACCCAGCGATCGGTCCTGGGTACAATCCTCGGCCGGCGGGCCGGTGACCATGCCGATATGGCGGTGGCCTAAGTGGATCAAGTGGTTGGTCGCCGCTTCAGCCACGGCGACATCGTCCAGGGCGACGGAATTCGTGGCTTTGGCGCGCGGCCGCGCTCCGGCAAAGACGGTCGGGAAATCGTTCGGCAAGAAAAGATGCCGGTCATCGGCGTAGGGGTTGATCACCATCATCCCTTCGGCCCGGCCGCTGCCGATCAGTTCATCGATCAGATCGGCAAAGGTCGCCGCGTCCGGCGCGGAGGACGACATCAGGAAGTAACCGTTCTCGCGCGCCTGGCGCTCGGCGCCGTGTATGATGCTGGCGAAGGTGTAGTCGGTCAGGTTGGGGGAGAAACAGGCCAGGTAACCGGAGCGGCCGCGGGCCATCGAGCGGGCGATGGCGTCGGGGTGATAGCCGAGAGCATCGATGGCTGCCTCGACACGCAAGCGGGTTGCTGGCCGGACGGCGTCGCTGCCGTTAATGACGCGCGAAACGGTCTGGTGGGAAACACCCGCCTGGGCGGCGACATCTCGAATTGTGACGCGAGATCGGGCCATGCGCTCGTCCTGATGCTTTGTCAACCATACCGGTCACAGGCGGTCAGTGGGTGGGATAGGAATCAGCAACCAATTGTGACCGGTAACATGTTACCGGTCACATCTTATCATAGAATCGTTCGCCCTGTCAAGACCTGGTAAACGGGAATTTTTCGCCAATTTTCGGGAAATAGATTGGCCGGCGTGGATTATCCTGATGACACGGGGTGTGAAACCGGTTTGGCGCTCGGATGGGTCTAGAAAAATCAAAGCTTTTAACAATGGAGGTAAAAATGAAAAAGTTACTCGTCGTTTTAATTGTGCTCGTATTACTGGCCGGACTTGTTCTGGCGGTTAGCGCCGGTACGGGCGGTGGCGATGGTGGTGGCGAAGGCTGGAACCATGTCGCCCAGGTGGAGTGCTTGCATGCTTCCGCTTCGAATTCAACCGGCAGGCACATTGAGCGCCTTGTGCCCGGATTGAAATTGATCAGAGGTGGTTCGATCGAATGCTCGCCTCCGCTTCCTATTGGGTAATCGGTTTTAATCCAGTCCAGCGGGTGGTAGAGCACCCGCCGGACTGCAGCGATAAGGAGGCTGGAATGAAACACATCTCTATTATCTTGTTCGTCGTCGCCTTTAGCATGATGGCTCAGGTGGATGGATTCAGTCGATTGGCCGGCAGTCGAGGTTTGCCAGGCAGCTTCGAGCAGTATGCGATGAGCAAGCCGCCCTCATCGCCGATGGCGATCGATCCAATGAGGATTCCCGAAATCACATGGATGGCTGTGGATATTTATCATGGGGACCGGCAGGAAATCCGGCCGGTCGCTGGAACCCAAATCACCGCCCGGTTCACCCTGGATGGCAGGCTGGCCGGTTCGGCGGGTTGTAATCGTTACCGGGCGCTCTACCGGATCGATGGCGGGAACATGACCATCTGGTCACCGGTGACTACACGCCGTGTCTGTCGCGAGGAAGGCGTCATGGCGCAGGAAGCAGCATTTCTGGGCATCCTGCCGCGAGTCGTCAACTATACTTTAACCGGCAGGGTTCTGGAGTTGTGGGCTGAAGGTGGGTTATTGGTAGCGCGTTTTGTGCTTTCACCGGGAAAATATCCGCCGTCCCCGATCATCCGGATTAGATAGATAACGAAGAAAGCTGGTTAATCCTGCGCGGCGCGGATCGCGGTCGATGACAGGTCGATCCGGTATACCTCGCCGGGGATGGCCTGGAACAGTCCGGCAAAGCCGTCGGGGATGGCCAGTTCCGGCAGTTCGTGGAAGACCCGGTCCGCGCCTACCCGCCCGGCGACCAGGAAGCGCGTGCCGCCGTCGCGCATCTCGGTCAGAGCGGCCAGCATCGCGGCCTCGCTGTCGCCGTAATAGCGCGGGGCGATAATCCGCGCCGCGGTGTCGAAGCCGACGACGAACGTCGCCCCGCGATAGAGGCGGGACTTATCGATGAAGGTCGGCGCATTGGAGGCGAAGACTGGGTAGCGCCCGGCGAACTGGCCCAGGCGTTCCAGCAAGACCTGTTCCGGCAGCGGCGGCTTGTCGACGTTGGCGGCCGAGATCTCGAAGGCTACCGGCCGGCCCAGGATGCTCGCCGCGACCTCGGCCAGGCGCGTGTGACCGGCGTGGAGCGGGTTAAAGGAGCCGGACAGCACCACCACCGGGTGAGCATCGGTCGTGCGGACATAGCCGTCGGCGTGGATGCCGAAGTAGGGAATCGCGCCGTCGTAGAGGCGGTCAGCGATGGGGGCGATGTCGTAGGTGGTCGCTTCCCATTCATCGCCGGGACCTAACGGCAGGGCCAGGGTTTCGGCCAGCCCGCAGGCCTCAGCCAAAGCATTGAGCAGCAGATCGCTGACCAGCCCTTCTTCGCCGGCGCGGTCACGAGCGCCCTTATCGAGGCGGACGGTATAGGACCGTAGCCGCTGTGGTGTCCAGGTGGCTACGTGGGCGCGGTGATCGCCCTTCTTAGGCCGGTCGGTGACGATGGTGGCGGTGCAGGCCAGGCCAATGATCGGGAAGGTCTCGGCCTCGCGCAGGTGGTAGGCCCGCGCCAAGGCCCGCCCGGCCATTAGACGCGCCGTCGATTCATTGACATACTGTTCCGGCCGTTGCCCCAGGAATTCGTCGAAGGAATCGGCCGCGTAGGGGACGAGCGCTTCCAGCACGGTTCGTGACGCGCCGGGCACAGCCAGGAGGTCGGCCAGCGCCCGGCTGCCGGCTCCGGCAACGGCGATCATGGCCCGCGGCGGGCTGTCGTGGATGGCCTGGATAAGGTGGCGGGTGATCTCGTTCATGGAGTTGAATTGTAATCGGGCAGATCTGTGGGGGCGAGGCCGGCCGGTCTTAACCAACGTATCGCTTCAACCAATGGTACACCGGCGCCATGTTGCGGAAATGATCTATCGTCACTTCGACCAGTTCCGGATCGCTCAAACCTTCGCGAACACCCCCCGCTGGGCTGACGTATAACCCGCTGTAGCGCAACCAATCGGCGCGCGGATGGTCGGGATCGAAGCCCTGCGGCACGCGTTTGAACTGCTCGCCAAGGATCTCATAATTTCCCGCCCCGCGCACGGCGACGAATGCCGACAGGAGTTCCGTGCCCGGCCCGTCAGCAGCGACCGAAGCGCGGTAGGCGGCCAGTTGCGGCTTGTCGAACTGGAACATGCCGGCCATCAACTCCAACTGGTCGGCCGCCATGTGAAAGCCAAAGGCCGGGCGCTCCATCTTCTTGCCCGCGCCGTCCCAGAATATCCCGGCGACTGCCGTTTTGTAGGGTGATTTATCCTGACTGAAGCGAGTATCGCGATGGATACGCATCAACGTGCCCTGGCCGTTGGTCCGGGTGTCGAATCGGATAGCCTGGTCCAGTGCCTGCAGGCGCGCGCCGACGGCCACCACATAATCAACGGCCGGTCCCAGCAGCTTTGTCTGATAGGTATCCTTGTGGGCCTCAAACCAGGCGCGATTGTTATTAGCCGCCAGATCGCGGAGGAACTGTCGCCCTTCGGGCGGAAAGCCGGAAAAAGTTGTTTGATCGTTCATGCACATACCCATTAACCCGAAACGAGACGCGTTTGATTATCTCTCGACCGGACAGACATCCACCACAAGAAGTTACAAACTCGGCTTAATTATCACCTGAAATGAGATCGTCGGGTAATTCTAACACTTGTAACCCCACCTTAACCTTGCTAGAATTCAGCCCGTCGCCGGAACGGGGCGATGGGTGTGGGTAGTCAAAATCCGGAGCAAGTATGTCTTTAACGTCGAAGGTAACTGAACAATCTTTTGAAGGCCAATTGGAAGGCAGTGTGGTCGCCGCGCCTGGTTGGCGAAAGACAGTCCAGACGATGGTCGTTCTGTTCAAGCTGCGCATCGTCTTTCTCCTGCTGGTGGCCGCTACCGCCGGGGCATTTTTGGCCGCGGGCGGCTGGCCGGGATGGGGCGTCATGGTGCTGACCTGGACGACAGGCGGCATGGCCGCCGCCGGGGCGTCGGCGCTCAACCAGTATTGGGAGCGGCATAAAGACGGCCTGATGGGACGCACGCGCAAGCGCCCCCTGGTTAACGGCCAAATCGTCGATGCGCGTTGGGTGCCCATCGTCGGTAGCCTGTTGGTCATTGTGCCCGTGGTGGCTGTTTTGCCGTTTAACCGTCCCTTGGCTTTCTTCTTATTATTGGGAGCCTTCATTTACGTCGGCATCTACACCATCTGGCTCAAGCCGCGCACCTTGCTAAATATCGTCATCGGTGGCGCGGCGGGCAGTGCCGCCGTCCTCAGCGGCAGCGCCGCCGCCGGTTACTGGAACGCGCCCGGCGCGCTCGTCCTGGCGGCTATCTTGTTTCTCTGGACGCCGTTCCACTTCTGGAGCCTGGCCATCCTTTATCGCGATGAATACAAACGGGCCGATGTGCCGATGTTGCCGGTCCATACCACGCCAAAGCAAGCCGCCTGGTGGGTTATGTCCCATACCCTGCCGACTGGTATCCTGAGCCTGTTATTGGTGGTTTTACCCGGCCTGGGCTGGATCTATTTTCTGCCGGCCTTGACGATCACCATCGATCTCTTCTATCGTAACATCCGGCTCATCCGCGATCCCTCACCGATCAACGCCCGCAAGCTGTTCATGACATCCAATTATTACTTGCTGGTGTTACTGATTGCCATTTGCGTCGATATGGCTCTACCCTGGTAGTCGTCCATGATGAAAACAAAAAGCCCCGTTATGGGGCTTTTTTATTGCTTAATCAATCGCACGGTCTACAGTTCGTGGGCGACTTTAGCTAGCTTGTCGACCGCCTTCTCCAAATCGCTCATGGTCGTGGCGATGGTAAACCGGACATGGCCTTCGCCGCTCTTGCCGAAAGCGCCGCCGGGCACGGAGGCAATGCCCGCTTTCTCGATCAGCGCCTCAGCCAGCTCGGCGCTGTTGCGGCGGCTGTTGGGGAACCGCGGGAAGAGATAAAACGCGCCTTCGATATTCATGCACTCCACGCCGTCAATGGCGTTCAACGCGGGAACCATGAAGTCGCGACGTTTTTTGTAGGCTTCCGTCATTTCCTGGATTGTGTGGTTCGGTCCCTGCAAGGCAGCCACGGCGGCGTGCATGGTAAAGTTGGCCGCCGAGGAGACGGTCTGACTGTTCATCTGCGCCGCCAGTTTCATGATCGGCGTCGGCCCGACGAGCCAGCCCAATCGCCAGCCGGTCATGGCATGCGATTTGGAAAGACCATTGACGGTGAGGGTGCGCTCGGCCATCCCCGGCACGGCCCCGGGCGACAGATGCTTGCGGCCATCGAAGATGATCGTCTCGTATATTTCGTCCGAGATGACGTAGAGATCGTGTTCAAGGGCGACCTCGACGACAGCATCCAATTCGGCCTGGGTCAACACGCGGCCGGTCGGGTTGTTGGGCGAGTTAACCATCAGCGCCTTTGTCCTAGGCGTGATCTTTTCGCGCAGCCGGTCGGCGGTGATGGTGAAATTGTCGGCGCCGGGCAATGTCACGGCCACCGGTGTGCCGCCGGCCAGGACGATCATCGGCGGGTAGGAGACCCATACCGGTTCCAGGTAGATGACTTCGTCGCCCGGATTGATAAGCGCCGACAAAGCCAGGAAAAGCGCCCACTTGCCGCCGGGGGTGACGACAACATCGGAAGCGGCCTTGACCTTGATGCCGTTGTCGACTTCCATCTTGTGAGCGATGGCTTCCAGCAGGGGCATAATGCCCTTCATCGGCGCGGGATAATGCGTCGCGCCGTTTTCGATGGCCTTGAAGGCCGCCGCGGTGATGTAATCGGGCGTGTCGAAATCGGGATCGCCACCGGCCAGGGCGACGACATCATGCCCGGCCGCTTTCAGAGCCTTGGCTTTGTCGCTGACGGCGAGCGTTTCGGATGGAGGAATGCTGCTGACGAGACGGGATAATTCTTTCATGGGGCAAATTTTAGCAAACGTTAGCGCATTGTCGATGGACATTTATCAAGCCGTCGGCTTGCCGAGGATGATCCGCTCCTGATTGTAGAAGCGGATGGCCACGAAGAGCGCCGCCGCGCCGATGGCCAGGGTAATGGCGCTGCACAGCGCGACCAGGACCGGGTCCGGCGTCAGGCCGCGCGACACATCGTTGATAAAATAAAGCTGGCCGATGGTCGGGATCAAATACATCCACGGTTGCGGCCGGATGGGCAGCACGGACAGGAACAGCGCCGGCAGGAAGCCGGCGAAGGCGACCAGTTGGGTATAGGTCTGGGCTTCTTTCACTGAACGGGCGTAGGACGCCACCAGCATCTCCAGGGCTACGGCCATGATAGCCACCGGGATGATCAGCGTCACAGCTATCAGGACCGTCTCCCACCCGACATTCAAGCGGATATTGGTGAATGTCTCGATCTGCGGAATACTTAACAGCACCAGAAAAAGGGCCGTCGCCAGAAAGGTGGCCAACAGGGTGAAGGCCAGCGTGGCCAGATATTTACCCATTAGGAATTGCCAGCGCGGCACCGGGTTCAGCAGGAGCGGCTCCAGGGACTTGCGCTCGCGCTCGCCGGCGGTCGCGTCCACCGCCAGGTAAAAGCCGCCATAGAACACGGCCGTCATCATGACGACCGGCAGCAGGTTGAGGACAAAGCCCGCGCCGCCTTCGGCTTGCGGCGCGACATTGACCGTGGCCACCGGCACGGCCGACATGACCGCCGGACTGATGCCGCGCGCCAGCAGGCGCAGACTACCGACCTGGTTGCTATACTGGCTGAGCAGTGATCGCGCCCGGTCGGCGGCAATGCTTCCCCCCTGGTTCGACTGGTCAACCAGCAACTGCACCTCGGCCGGCTCGGCGCTGGTGAATTTTTGGCCGAAATCTTCGGGAATCACCAGAACCACATCCAGGTCTCCCCGGCGCACGGCCGCCTCGGCGTCGGCCGGCGCTTCAAAGATATCGACATTATTCTGGTCCAGGAACTGGACAAGGTTAGGGGCGTTGACCGCGCCCAGGACATAGAGCGGCAGTGCCCGCTCGGCTTGTTCGGTAAAGGTCCGGTTGAGAAAGCCGAACAACACGACATAGAGCAGCGGGTTGATGAGGACCGCGAAGAGGGCGTTGGCGACAGAGCGGCGGTCGCGGAGATTATCGATGATCTCTTTCTGAATAATGACCCACAGGCGACGAAGCATTAGATCAGGCCCTCCTTCGTGCCGATGATGGCCACGAACGCATCCTCAAGGTTTTCCTGGCCGGTGCGCTGGCGAATCTCGTCCGGCGATCCCTGAGCGACGACCCGGCCGTGGGCGATAATGACGATGTTGTCGCAGAGCATGGCCACTTCCTGCATGATATGGCTGGAGAAGAGGATGCAACGGCCGTCTTCGCGTAGCTGGCGAATAAGGCCACGCATGGTTCGCGTGCTCATGACGTCCAGGCCGACAGTCGGCTCATCGAGCATGACATTCTGAGGGTGGTGGACAAGGGCGCGGGCGATGGCGACCTTGACCTTTTCGCCCGTCGAAAACCCTTCCGTATGCCGGTCGGCGATGTCGCCCATATCCAGCAGGCTGATGAGGGCATCGATCCGGCTCTCCAATTCCTTGCCGCCCAGGCCGTGCAGCCGGCCAAAGTAGCGGACGTTCTCGCGGGCGCTCAAGCGCTGGTAAAGACCCTGCGAGTCGGTCAGAACCCCCAGGCGGCGCAGCGCTTCCAGGCTCTGAATACCGGCTTCAAAGCCGTCAATGGTGGTACGGCCGCTGTCCGGCTCCAGCACCCCGGCGATGAGGCGCATCGTCGTGCTTTTGCCCGCCCCATTGGGGCCCAGCAGGCCGGTGATCAGCCCGTCCGGCGCGGCAAAGGAAACGTCCTGCACGGCTTGCACCGGGCCGAACGATTTGGAGAGGTTTTCGACTTGAATCATAGGTGTTGTATCCTGGGCTTTTACGGTTCCGGCCCGGCGAAGGAGGTGAAAAAAGGCGGCGGCTGCAGCTCCTCCAAGCAGGATGTGTCCGGCGCGGCCGGATCACCGGTGCGGAAGAACTCGGCCACGATCTTCGGCATGCAGCCCGCGCCGATCACGCCGTGGCCATAGCCGGGCAGGATCAGTTGGCGGCTATTGGACAAGCCCTCGGCCACCGACCCGGCGTAAATCGGCGGCGTGATTGGGTCGGCGCTGCCGGAGAGCAGCAGGGCAGGAATATCGCTCTGCAACGGATCGCGAAAGCCGGGATCGATCGCCGCCCGCGGCCAGGTTTCACAGATAGCCGTGAAACGTTCGGCGAACAAGGGGAAGGTTGTGCCGGCCTGGTAGCCGGCGGCCGTATCGGCGTCGATCAGCGGCGCGTCTTCCGAACAGATAACCGCGTAGAGCAAACCGGGATAAAGGCCGGTCGATTGGGCCACGGCCAACCCCTGGATCACCAGGGGGGTATAATCGCCGGTCTCATGAGCATGGTGGATGAGCAGAGGCAGCAAGGACTGGAAGTCTGGGCTGTAAAGGATGTTGAAGACGAATTGACCCAGGCGCTCGCGGTCCATCGTGAGGTCGATCGGTTCATTGCTCAATGGATGCGCCACCGAAATCGCCACCGGCTGCTCCAGCCGGTCCAGTAATTCGCTATATTCGCGGCGAACGGCGGGAAACTGCTGATGGCAGGCCGGGTCGGCTTCGCAGCGATCGAAAACGCTATCGAGCGAGCGCTGGGCATCGCGCGGCATTTGCAGATAGAGAACCTGTTCCGGGCCGACGACGGCATCCAGGACGGCGCTGCGCACCCGCTCCGGATAGCGGCGCATGTAGGCTTGGGCGGCGCGGGTGCCGTATGACGCGCCGTAGAGGTTGATCCGGTCGTAGCCCAAAGCCTCGCGCACGGCGTCCAGATCCTGAATGAATAGCGCTGTGGTATATTGGCTGAGGTCCGCCTTGTCCGCCAGAGCCTCCCGGCAGTCGTCCAGCAGGTCGACGACGGCCTCGTCGGGCAGGTCGTCCGGCAGTTCCTCATCCTCCAGGTTAGCGCACGCCAGTCCGTTGGAGTCCCCGGTGCCGCGCTGGTCGATCAAAACAATATCCCGCAGCCGGTTCGCATCCTGAAAGAGATAAAGCGCGCCACCATACGCCTCGGTGGCCGCCTGGCCAGGACCGCCGGCCAGCAAAAAGAGTGGATCGCTTTGCCGCTCGGAGCTGCTGCCAGTGGCGGGCAAGACGGCGATGTCCAGGTCGATGGTCCGGCCACTGCCTATCACACGGTTCTCTAAAACAGTTAGCGTGCCGCACTTGGCTGTAGCACCACCGTCAAGGCGGCAGTCGTTGAGTGAAATGGTTGGTTCGAGCGTGCCGGCATTTTCGTCGGTTGCACAGGCGGCCAGCAGGAAACAGGCGAGGACGAGGGATAGGCGAAGTAAAGTTCTGGTGTTCATAACGCAATAATCGAACCTTCACGGGGAGCGCAGCGCTTGAAGCCCGGCTGACAACACAGAGTCTAGCACCTTTGCCGCGGGGTGGGAAGCATCACCGCCAACCTGCGCTGATGGTAGCCTCAACCGGCAGCAAGCGGTCCCGGCATGAACCCTCCCTTCCGGCTCGGTTCATTGACGAAGCGTCCCCCACACCCTATACTGCTTCACACATACGCGTCTGGTGAGGAGTGATATGATGAACCGGTTTCGCAGGCTGCTAGCTCTTGTCTTGGTTTTTCTACCGGCGACTATCGTACTGGTTGCTCAGGCTCGCCCGGTGGATGAAACCGAATTTGTCATTCGCCCCCTGCAATCTTTTCCCGGCGATTGGTCCGGTTACCGGCAATTGACCGGCGACGTCAACGGCGACGGCCGAGAAGATCTCATTTGGAATCGTGTCACCGATGGCACCCACAATTATACGTTCGTCGGCCTGGCCGGCGCGGACGGCGCTTTTGTCCAGGGACCTTTGAACGACTTTCCGGGCGATTGGCGAGTTTACCGGATCTACACCGGCGACTTCGACGGCGACGGTCTAACCGACCTACTCTGGAACAGTAAGTGCCAGGATTTTAATTGCAATAGTTCGGCCAATTACACGGCTGTCGGTCTGTCCAACGGCGATGGCACGTTCACGCTCCTGGCTACCCAGCAATTGGGCACGGCAGGCTGGTCCGCGTATCGCACGCGAGTGGCTGACGCCAATGGCGACGGTCGTGATGACGTGATTTTTAACTACGTCGGTAATGGCTTCGGCGCGACGCAGCCGGGCGCCAACTATATCTATGTCGCCACTTCCGGGATCAACGCTGCGCTGACCCTTGGCCCGTTGCAAACGGTGGGGCTGACCGGCTGGGAGTACTTTAATGTCACCACCGGCGACGTCAACAAGGACGGTCTGGCCGACCTGGTATGGGCGACCCAGTGCATTCGCAAATATTTTTACGCCGGAGAGTCCTGCTGGCTTGGTCAGAACAACCGGGTCGCGGTCGGCTTGGGTAGCCCGACCGGCTTCGATATCTTCCCTCCGCAAATCATCGGTACCGATGGTACCTGGCAGGGTTATGAAATTAATGATGGGGATGTCAACGGCGACGGCCGCCACGATCTGGTCTGGCAAAGCCCCTCAGGTACGGATGCCATCAACTCCTTTGTCGGTCTGGGCACGGATTCCGGCCAGTTTGAAGTAGGCGAGCAGCAAACAGGCAGCGCGACAACCTACGGCAATTTCTTCGCCCTGCTTGATGTCGATGGGGATGGAGACGATGATCTGATCGCGAATACGCTCTGCCAGGCAAGGGACACGAACACCTTCAAATGTACGGCTGGACGTAATTTATTGACGATTGGCCGCGTCGGTCCGGATGGAACGGTGACTTATGATCCGGAGCAGGAACTGCCCTCGGCCGACCTTGAAAATCTCGGCCTATCCCCTCGTCACCCGGCGGCCGACTACAACGGTGATGGGACCGGCGATTTGCTGTGGAGCAGCGTCGGACCCAACGGCAGTCTGGCCCCTAACCTGGTGCTGGTCGGTCTGGCCCAGCCGCCGGAGCCGGTGTCTTTCGAGTCTTATATTCCGGCGGCGGTACGGCCGTAATTCACTTCGTCAGGCGTTATTTATTACACTGTAACAAAAAGGTACGTTGGCTCGTATTAGCGATTCCAATCGCATCCTTAATATGTGGCAATATTGGAGATTAACAAATTAATGAGTAGGGGCCGGGCAACAGCGAAATCATTTACGCCCTACAGAATAAACGTGTCTCGCCGTTGCCCGGCCCTATTCAGCTCGAATGTCACACCAGACCCCTGATTCCTAACTCATCTTCAGTTTTTCACGGAAGCGCGTATACGTTGCGTAGTCGATCGGCGTCCGGCGGGCGATGTAGGTCTCCGTGCTCGTCGCCAGGCCGCGCACCTCCGGCAACCGCTCGGTCGTCGTGATGTCGAACGCGTCCGATCCCGCGCCGGAGCCGTAGCTAACCATCAGAATGCGGTCGCCCGGCTCGGCCACGTCGAGGATGGCTGTCAGGCCGATCATCGTCGAGCCGGAGTAGGTGTTGCCGATGCGCCCGCTGAGCAGGCCGGGAGCGATCTGCTCCGGGCTGAAGCCCAGCAGCTTGGCCGCCCGCTGCGGGAATTTGACGTTCGGCTGGTGAAAAACCGCCCAGCGGTAGTCGGCCGCCGTCGTGGCCATCAGTTCCATCAATTTCTCGGCCGCGCCGGTGACATGCTTGAAGTAGGCCGGTTCGCCGGTGAAGCGGTCGCCGTGCGACGGGTAGTTGGCGTGCTCGCGCCGCCAGAAGTCGGGCGTGTCGGTCACGAAGGAGTAGGAACCGTTGATAACGGCTACCGCCTCGTCGCCGGGACCGATCAGGATGGCCGCGCCGCCGGCCGCGGCGGTATATTCCAGCGCGTCACCCGGCCGGCCCTGGGCCGTGTCCATGCCGATGCTCAGCGCGTAGCGGGCCATGCCGGAGCCGACGAAACCCATCGCCGCCTGCATCGCCTCGGTGCCGGCCTTACAGGCGAATTCCCAGTCGGCCGCTTGCGTATTCGGCACGGCGCCGATGGCCTCGGCCACGATGGTGCTGCTCGGCTTGACGGCGTAGGGGTGGCTCTCGCTGCCCACCCAAACGGCGCGAATCTCGCGCGGGTCGATTTGCGCCCGCTGCAGCGCGTCACGGGCTGCCTCGATCGACATCGTCACTACGTCCTCATCCAGGCCGTTGACCGCCTTTTCTTCGATGGGTGTGCCGCCCGTGCCGCCCTTCCACATCCGCGAAATCTCCGTCGCCGGCAGCCGGTAGCGCGGCACATACGCGCCGTAGCCGACGATCCCCACCGGCCGGTCGGGTTTTAATAATCCAGTGTTGTTCTCAGACATCATTTTCCTCAATTACTATAAATCAAACGCCGATGTCGCAGATAAAAACGCTGATTCTTGCAGTTTAAATATCTTCTTTTGATCAGCGTTTATCTGCGTTGAAATCAGCGTCTATCCGCGTTCCATTCTTCCATTCCCCGCCAGTAACTCGCGCGCGCGGTCGACGCGGATATTGCCCTCGGCCACCAGCCGATCGGCGATGGCCTGGACCTCGGCTTCGGCCGCCCCGGCGGCCAGCGCCACCTGCCGGGCGTGCAGCCGCATGTGGCCGCGCTGGATGCCATGGGTCGCCAGGGCCTTGATCGCCGCCAGGTTTTGGGCCAGCCCCACACAGGCCATTACCTCGGCCAATTCCCCGGCCGACTCGACGGCCAGTATTTTTATCGCCACCTGCGCCGTAGGATGGACCTTCGTCGCCCCGCCGACAACGCCGACGGCCAGCGGCAGCGTCATCGCGCCGAATAGGTCGCCGTTGCCGTCCACATGCCAGTCGGTCAGCGCCCGGTAGCAGCCGTTGCGGGCAGCGTAGGCGTGGGCGCCGGCCTCGACGGCCCGCCAGTCGTTGCCCGTGGCGATGCACACCGCGTCGATGCCGTTCATAATACCCTTGTTGTGCGTCGCCGCCCGGTAAGGGTCGACGACAGCGAAGGCGTTGGCCTCGGCGATCAACCGGGCGACATCGCCGCCGGAGATATCGGGCAGAGCCAGCTCGGCCGCCGGGATGGTGCAGCGAGCTGTCGCTGTGCGCCGGTCGGTCAGGTTCGACAGGATGCGCAAATTAGCCCGGCCGCCGGTTAGTTCGGCCACGCGCGGGGCGATGGCTTCGACGGCGGTGTTGATGGCGTTGGCCCCCATCGCGTCGCGGGTGTCGTAGAGCAGGTGGACGACCAACATCGGCCCCACGGGCGTGTCGGGGAACGGTCGCGTCTCGATGGCGCGCGCGCCGCCGCCTCGCCGGACGATACTCTGGCTGCTCGAATCAGCCAAGACCAGCAGTTCATCTCTGTGGACCAGCAGCGCCAGTTCGGCCGCGGCCAAATCCGCCACATCCAGCACCTGAATCTGGCCGATCATCACCGGGTCGGACGACTCCGTTTGAAAGCCGCCGCCGGCGCGAATGAGCTTGGCCGCATGGCTGACGGCGGCCAGCACGCTCGGCTCCTCGACGGCCATCGGGATGAGATAATCGCGGCCGTTGATCAGGAAATTGGCGGCCACGCCCAGCGGTAGGGCATAAGTGCCCAGCGCGTTCTCGATCATCAGGTCAGCCTGGCCCGGCGATAGACCTTGACCGGCCAGGACCGCCTGCTCATCTTCGTCCAGACCGGCCCAATCGGCCACGACGGCCACGCGCTCCGGTAGGGGCATCTTGTAAAAACCCGGCAGGCGGGATGATTTCACGGTGGTGATCGCTTCCATCAAACCAGTTCCTCGACGAAATAAACCCGTTTGGGATGATACTGGTTGGGACTATACCGCCGGTTTGCTGCCAAAATCTATCGACCTGCTCGAAAGAGCGGAGGATTAAGATTTAATCCATTAACAAGCACTTGCGACAGGAATCGTTGGGGTCGAATTCCAGGTAGGCGATATCACCATGCAACCCGATGATGTTCCCGTCAAGATCGGGCTTGCCGCCGATTATCAGCCTTTGGGGAACGGAATCGAATTGATAATTATTGGGTCCCACTTCAAGATTTCGTGGTTGGAGCGGGACCGCGTCGACCCGAAATTTGAAAACACTGGTATCGGGGTCCGGCCCGTCGTCCTGGTGCACCCGAAGGCGATGCCAGTCTTCAAAGGGGTTAAGACCGAACGGGTATCGGGCGAGATACGGCCGGCCGTCAATCTCCCACTTGACCTGATACGCGAGATGCTGATCGGGAATATGCACGCGCTGTTCGGTTAACATCACCGGTTGAACGATTGGTTGCTCTATTGGATCGCCGTTCTCGTCGACGAAAGGCTTTTGCTCAAGATAAAAAAACGGATACTCGGGCATATCAACGCTTTCAGGCAGTCTGACATCCGCCCGGATGCTGATGTTCTCGCCATCGAACGGTATAGATGTGCCACTGCCAGGCGTGCCCAGGCAGTTAATCTGAAATTCCCTTATATCATGCGTATCACATTCAATGTAGCCGCCACGGAACTCGGCGTGGTCGTGAGTGAGATTGACATAGCCGACGATTTGGGGTTGCAGGTCGACGATCAACCGCTCGTTCCGGCGCCAGTAGTGGGTGTCAGCCTCGACAAGCTCCCAGCAGGTGATCTCCTGCTGGAGCCTGATATTGGAATCGACCACGTCAAAGACGATCCGCCAAAAAACAAACTTGTCACTCATGATTCACCTCCATCCCACAAACCAAATATAGTTCACGTACGGAGAAGTCCCCCGCACACATGAGGTCATTATAAACGCTAAAACGCCCGCTGAAATCCCGATTTTGCTTGCCCATCTCCCGCTCCGACGTAACCCAAGCAGTCCTGTTTGCGACGCGGTTCACAATCCAACAAATTGCTCCACGACGGTGCCAGCACCCTGAGGCGGCGGAAACGGGCTAGACACACCTCTCTTGTTCACCTATACTGTTTTATATCGATCCGGTGGGCGCTTGGCCTGGAGGTGGCCCCCGAGAACAAACGATTATGCCCCGGCAAAAGAAGACTACTCCGACCACAGCCTATACCGCCGCTGTCCGCCTGGCCCTCGAACATTTCGCCGACGCCGAATGGTTGGGCCGGCACTCGCCCCTGGCCTCACCCTACTTCCTGGGCGGTCTCGCGCCATCCTCCGGGCAAGATGCCCCTGACCGGCGCGGTGCCTTGCTCCAGGCGGCGCTACTCGCCGCCGCGACCGAGATGTGGGGCGGCCCCTTGCCCGGTTCGCGCCAGGCGCTGGCGACGGCCGTCGACGAGGAGCGCCTGATCCAGGGCAGCAAATCCTCCCGCTATCGCTACTACCTGCTGGAATTGCGCTACCTGCGCCGCCACTTCCCGCCCCATACCTTCCCGACCGCGGTCGAGTCCATCCCGGCCTTCGTCAACGTCAGCCAGACCCGTTTCTTCGTTCACCTCGAGGAAGCGATCGACGAATTGGCCCGGCGCTTGCGGCAGCGGCTCAAACCCGCGCTGCGGTTGGAACTGCCGGCGCTGGCCGTCGAGCCGGTCGGTCGGGCCGAGGCGTTGGCCACCCTGGAGGCGGCGCTGTTGGCCGGGCGGGCGGTGGCCGTCACCGGCATAGGCGGGGTGGGCAAGACGACTACCGGCGCGGCCCTCGCCGCTCGCTGGCCGGGCCTCATCTTTTGGCACACCTTCCGCCCCGGTCTCAATGACGACCTGGACGGCGTCCTGTTCAATTTGGGCCATTTCACCCACGTGGCCGGCGCGCCTTCGCTCTGGGCGCAGTTACTGGCCGGCCAAGGCCGCAGCGCCCCGCCGGCCCAGGCTCTGGGCCTGTTGCACCTCGATCTGGATACAATAGCCGGGCGGCAGCCGCTGCTTTGCTTCGATGAGGTCGATATGCTGCAAACCTCGGCCGGTGACCCGCGCCGCCGGCAACACGCCCAGGTACTGGAATTTCTGGAGGGGCTGCGGGGGATGGCCCCGCTGCTCTTGATGGGCCAGCGCGTTTACATCGACACCGAGGTCCACATCTCGCTAGAGCCGTTGCCGCCGGCGCAGACCGTCGAACTACTCTGCCGTCTGGGGGTAGAGGCCGACGCCGCCACCCTGCATCAGATCCGGGAGTTCACCCGTGGCAACCCCCGCCTGTTGGAACTCTACGCCGCCCTGCAAGCCAGCGGCGACAAGGCCGTCGATATTCTGCAAATGCCGCACGACCCGACTGCCCAGCCGCTCTTCAGTCGCCTCTGGCGCCGCCTTGACGAGGGCGAGCGCGCGCTGTTGAACGCCCTGTCCGTCTTCCGCACCTACGCACCGGTCGACGCCTGGCCCGATCAGGCCGTGGCATTGGCCAGCCTGACCGCCCGTAACCTGGTCAAGGCCGACCTGGGTGGCGGTGTAGCCTTGTTGCCGTTCTTCCGCGAGCTGGTCAACAACACCCTCCCGCCGGACCAACGCCGGGCGCTACAGCGTCAAGCGGCCCTGATCCGCGCCCAATATGGCAATTACACCGCCGCGGCTTATCACTTCGCCGCAGCGGGCGACCCGGCAGCGGCCGTCCGGATTTGGTACGACCACCAGGAGGAGGAGATCGTCGCCGGGCAGGCTGCCGCCGCCGGCGAAGTCTTCCGGGCTATCGACCCGGCCCAACTGGATGGTTCGCGCCGTGCCGAACTGGTCATCATCCACAACCGCCTGGCCTTATTGGCGGGCGAGGCGGAGCGCGTCCTGGAGGGTATGGAGCGGTTTAGCTGGGATCCGGAGGTGGAGACCACCGCCGAGGCCTTCGGCCACTGGGCGACGGCGCTCGACAACCTCGGCCGGACGGATGAGGCCCTTGGCAAGTACGACGAGGCCATCGCCACGCTGGCCCGGCTGACGGTCGAGATCGAGCGCTGGCGCTTGCGGCGCGGCCTTATCCTGAGCGAGATCGATCTGCAGGCTGCTCGCCACGAGGTCGCCCTGGTCCGCTATGACGCCGAGCGCCTGCAGGGAATCATCGACCTGGCTGGCGGCGCTTTTGAATCAGCCCGCGGACATCTCCTGGCTTCGCTGGCCATCGCCGAGGCGGCGGCCGACAAGTATCGCATCGCCCGCGCCCACCATGCCCTGTTGCTCGTCGCCGGACGGCAGGGACTGATCGCGGAAGCTCAGACCCAAGCCGAGCAGGCACAGGCCTTCTACGGCGAGATCGGCGACCGGCTGCAACTGGAGGGCGTGCGTGCCGAGTTGGCCGGCATCTATCTTAACGTGAGCCAATTCGAGGCGGTTATCGCCCCGGCGGAGGAGGCGCTGCGCTACTTCGAGCGTATCAAGCACGAACGCTGGATCGCCGCCCTGAGCAACAACCTGGCCGAGGCCTACATGGAGACCGGGCGGCTGGACGAGGCCAGGGCGATGGTCTTTCGGGTGCGGCAGATTGAGTACCCGCCGTCGCAACCCTATGCTCTCTACACCCTGGGCCATATCCATGACCGCGAGGGTCACCCCGACCACGCCGCGGCCAGCTTCGCCGAGGGTATCGCCATCGCCCGATCCAACGAGGATCCGTTCATCGAGGCCTATCTACAGCGGGCGCTCGGCGCGCTCTCGATCCGCCAGGGACAGCACTCCGCCGGTATGGCACACCTGGAGGCCGCTATCAAGTTATTCGGCGAGATGGGATTGGCTGGCGAGGCGACGGAGACGGACGCGATCCTGAAGACTCCGGTCGTTTGAATACGCCGCCTGTTATAACTTGCTATCGTTATCGTATGAGTCCGCCTGACACCATCATCTGGATCCACGGCGACAACCTGAACCCCGGCGGCCCGGCGCTGGCCGCTTATCCCGGCGCTCCGGCGATCTGGGTCTGGGACGACGAGTTGCTGCGGGCATGGCGCATCAGCCTGAAGCGTGTCGTCTTTATCTACGAGTGCCTGCTGGAATTGCCGGTCGTCATCCGGCGCGGCGACGTGGCCGAGGAGATCAACCGTTTCGCCGCCGAGCACGGCGCGAACCGGGTAGCGACGGCCGCCAGCCCCAGCCCGCGTTTTGCCGAAATCTGTGACCGCTTGCGCGCCACCGGGCTGGCCGTCGAGGTGCTGGACGAACCCCCATTTGTGGCAACCGACCGGCCGGTCGACCTCAAGCGTTTCTCGCGCTATTGGGCCGTCGCCCGGCAGAGCGCGCTGCGGCCGCGCCACTGAGCGGTAAAACGACCGATCTAGTCGTGGACCGTTCGATGGGGCACGAATCGCCCACCGACCATCGACGGCCCTTCGATATCCCAACTCCACGATATAGCCGGCTTGATTCGCAAATAATGGCCACGGCCAAATGGGCCGTCCATCTCCAGCGGTTCGGCCGTCCCGTAGATGCGAATCCCGCGCGGCCGCCATGGCTCCACTGAAGCCAGATCATCGATGATCAGCGCCACGCGGCTCTGCCCGGCGGCAATGTTTTTGTATTTGCGTGTCCCCGGTAGGTTCATCCCGCCAATGATAAAATTCGTGCCGTCAAAGCGATAGCCGACGGCCGCGACGTCTGGTTGGCCGTCAACGGCCACCGTCGCCAGCCGCGCCAGCGGTTGCGATTGGATATAAGCCAGTTCTTTTTCCGTAAACATCAATTCTGCCTCACGGGTTGTACCTGCGATGCCACCGGCTGAATGTTTTATCCTCCAGCCGGTGGTCATCTGTTGCCCGGTGTCTCAATTGAAGTGGAGGGCGAGCCAGGCACTGTCGTTTTTGGATATTTAGCCCCAATTGCCGCTACCCGGCTCAGGCATGGGCAGGACGGGCAGATGTTCCCAACCCGTCTCGCGCAGGTACTGCTCCAGAGTGCGCAGGCCGGGATAGCGACGGCGCAACATGGCGATATCGGCTGTATACCCTTCGCCGTTGAAGAACGCCCCCATTGCCATCTGCTCCTCAGTCGGCGTGAAATCCTCCGACATAGCCGGGAAGGTTACGGCGACCGGCCGGCCAATCACCCGGCCAAAGGTGGCGGCGATCTGGCCTTCGGTTAACTCATCACCGGCTAGCTCCACCGTCCGGCCGATAAACTCCTGGGGCGCAGCAAAAACCAGGGCCGCAAAAGCGCCGATATCGTCGACGGCGATGAGCTGGAGTGTCTTGTCAGGTCGCAATCCCCAGCTCTGGAACTCACCGTTGGAGATCTGCGGTCGCGTCCAGTTGTAGTTATCCATGAAGGCCACCGGCCGGATGATGGTTGCCAGTAGGCCCAGACTGTGAATGTGCTGTTCGATCTGCCACTTGCTCTCGAAATGCCTCTGCCCCTGGCCGCGGTCGGCCGCGCCAACCGAACTATACACAAAATGGCTGACCCCGGAAGCGGCCGCGGCATCAGCCAGCTGCCGGCCCTGGCGGATCTCCCCGTCAAAGCCGACATCGGGCAACCAGAAATTCTGGACGCTGAATACGCCATAGACACCCCGCAAAGCCGCATCAAGCGACGCCGGCTCGTTCAAATCGCCCGCCACCAGTTCGATGCCCCGCGCTGCCAGCGCTTGGGCGCTGTCCTTGCTCGTATCCCGCACCAGAGCACGTACGCTCCAGCCGTCCGCCAATAAGTGACGGGCCACAGCCCCGCCCTGCTGCCCGGTCGCTCCCGTTACCAGAATCACCTTTTTTTCCATGTCGATCTCCTTCAACGATTGTGAGATGGCGTAAATTGATTAGCCGGCTAACTTATCGCTCAAAAAAAGAGGCCTATGACAAGCTTGTCAACACACGGGCTAGCAGGCCACGTAGTTCATCTACCTCGGCTGGTGAGAGACCGGCTACCATCACCGTCTCTAGATCACCCCAAATGTCACAGACTGGTGCTTCCAGCGCCCGGCCGGCAGCGGTCAGATAGACACGCGAGATACGTTGATCGTTCAGGTCCGGCTGCCGTTCAACAAGAGCCGCTTTTTCCATCCGGTCGAGCATGCGGGTCAGCGTGGACGGTTGAACGCCCAGGCACTCAGCCAGTTCCGACTGTGTCAACCCGTCGCCAGACCAAAGGTGGTAGAGGAGGAACTCTTGACCAGGATGCAGGTCGACGCGGATCAGCAGCTCCTGGGCTTTGTTGCGATGGGCGCGACAGACCTGGACGAGCAATTGCCCGGCCGACGGACCGATGGTGTCGTGGTTCAAATGAGCCATAATTAATTAGCCGACTAAATAAATTATGACCGATCATCGGGCGCTTGTCAAGACCTTTCTTTGGACGTGCTTTATGCAGGGGCGGCGAGAATCGAGAAAATCGACCGGCGGTCGCGAATCATCATGATGCAAACCCTGTAGGGAACCGGATTTATCACACTTCCCTATGATGGGGAGGCCTGATCCTCTTGCCACCAAATTTGTTATCATCTCCGTTATAAGTGAACACATTGGCTGACTCTATCAATCTATGCCGCCTTGCCGTCGATGACGGCGAGCGCGTCCACATCCTGACCGTCGCGCCGGGCACAAACCTGCGCCGGGCGTTGCTGGACGCCGATCTGTCTCCCTACGCCCCGCTGACCCGTCGGGCCAACTGCGGCGGCCGCGGGCTATGCGCCACCTGCGGCGTGGCCATTGATGACGCGCCCGACCCGGCTCACTGGCACGACCGGCTGGCGGCCCGCTTCGGTTACCCGCGCCTGAGCTGCCAGGTGACAGTCGAGCAGGACATGACCGTACGCCTTTTGCCGGACAAGCGGGTATGGGGCAGGCGATTGGTTGAGTAGGGGTGATGAAACGGGATAACCTATTGGTTAGCATCTTGCGGTCTTGGGTCGGCGTCACATACCCCCGACACTTGCCTCAATCATCAAGCCGGATACAATCCCTGCTTCACTAGAACGTTTGTTTTTGCCGGCTTCGCTATTGATTACCCCACACCGCCGGCATGAGACAGCCCGTGAGCAAACGCGAATTCCGGCTCGAAAACGAGCGCACCTACGACCATAGCGGTCCCGTCCGCTGGATCGCCTCCCACCTGGCCCGCTACCCCTGGCTGCCAGTCGTGGCCATCCTGGCCGCGGTCGTCAACAACTTCGCCGCCAGCTACATCCAGGTCCTCATCGGCCGCGGCTTTGACCTGCTGAACACGCCCGGCTGGACATCACAGACGCTCTTGCTGCTGGCGCTGGCCGTTTTCGCCTCGGCCGCGCTGCAGGGTCTCTTCGGCCTAGCCCGTAACTCCTGCTTCGAATTCATGGCCCAGCGCGTGGAGCGCGATTCGCGCGACGAACTCTACGGCAGCCTGCTGGGCAAGAGCCAGACCTTCCACAACCGCCAGCGCATCGGCGACATCATGGCCCGCGCCACCAACGACGTGCGCACGCTCAACATCATGTTCAGCCCCGGCCTGATGCTCATCACCGACTCGCTCATCGGCATCGTCGCCCCGATGGTGCTCATCACCCGGATCGACTCACGACTGTTGCTGGTGCCGGCGATCTTCCTGATCCTGTTCATCATCACCATTCGAGGCTACGCCCGGCGGCTCAGCCCGGTCAGCGAGGGGCTGCGGTCGTCGTTCGGTACGATGAACGCCGGGCTGGCCGAGACGGTCAACGGCATCGAGGTTGTCAAGGGCAACGCCCAGGAAGCCCAGGAGCAGGACAAGTTCATCGGCAACGCGACTGTCTATCGTGATTTTGCCATCCGTGAAGGTCAAATACAGGCTCGCTATTTACCGATGCTGGTTTTCAGCCTGTGCTGGGGCCTGGCCTTTCTCCATGCCATGTTGCTCTGGCGCGACGACGCGTTGACGCTCGGACAAGTGGTCAGTTACGTCGGACTGTTCGGCTTTCTGCGCTTCCCGACCTTCGTCTCTATCTTCTCCTTCCAGCTGGCTCAATTAGGCGTAGCCAGTGCCCGGCGCATTCTGGAGATGATCAACACCGAGACGGAGCTGGACGAGAACGAGGCGGGCGTGGCCCGACCCATCGAGGGCGCGGTCGAGTTCCGGGGCGTGAGCTTTGGCTACGAGCAGGAGAACGGGGCGGCAAGTGGCGAGGAGCAAGTGGCTGGTGGCAACGGCCAGGTGATGGGCGAAGAACGGGCCTTGCATGTGCTGAAGGACGTCTCCTTCATCGCCAATCCCGGCGAGACGGTGGCCATCGTCGGCCAGACCGGTTCCGGCAAGAGCACCCTGACCCGGCTCATCAACCGCATCTTTGACGCCGACCGAGGCCAGGTGCTGGTCGACGGCGTCGATGTCCGCGACTGGAACCTGGAGTCGTTACGCTCGCAGGTCTCGACCATCGAGCAGGATGTCTTCCTCTTCTCGCGCACCATCGCCGAAAACATCGCCTTCGGCGTGCCCGACGCCACGCCGGAGGCCATCGAGCAGGCGGCCAGGGAGGCCCAGGCCCACGACTTCATCATGAACTTCGAGCAAGGGTACAAGACCGAGGTCGGCGAGCGCGGCGTGACCCTCTCCGGCGGCCAGCGGCAGCGTCTGGCCATTGCCCGCGCTTTCCTGACCAACCCGCGCATCCTGATCCTCGACGACAGCACCAGCGCTATCGATAGCGCCACCGAGGATCGCATCCAGCGGGCCATGTACCGCATCAGCCGGCAACGGACGACGTTCCTGATCACCCACCGCCTGAGCCAGATCCGCTGGGCTGACCGGATTCTGGTCATCAAGAACGGAACGATCACCGACCAGGGGACGCACGAGGAGTTGCTGGCCCGCTCGGCGGACTATCAGCGGATTTTTGCCAGATATGAGTGATTGAGCAGAAGCCCGAGGGCAAGAAAATTGGATCATGACCGAAAAAGCGATAGTTCCAATTGAGCAAAAGACAATCCTCTTTTACGATGATGAGATTACAGCTGTACGCACGGGAGATGGGCGTGTCTTTGTACCCATAAGGCCGATTGTTGAGCGTCTTGGCCTGAGCTGGAGCGGCCAAAGAGAGCGTGTCATCCGAGACAAAGTTCTCTCAGCAGAGGCGGCAACTGTACGTGTAACACGTACAGAAGGCGATCGGCAGATAGCCAGAGAGCTGTTTTGCATCCCGCTTGATTATCTAAGCGGCTTTCTGTTTGGAATCAGCGCCGAGAGAGTAAAACCGGAGTATCAGGAAGATGTAATCCGCTATCAACGGGAATGTTACAAAGTGCTTTCAGAAGCTCTCTCAGAGGGGCGACTGATTACTGATATTGCCTTCGATGACTTGCTACCGACGGCTGACCCCAACGCAGTCCAGGCCTATCAGATCGCCCAGGCAGTGTTAAGATTGGCCAGAAATCAGATCATGCTCGAAGCACGGCTAACCGGCCGTCTGGATGAGCACGAAAGCCGGTTGGTTACTTTGGAGGCCACTCTCGCTTCGCCAGACAGGCTTGTAACGCAAGATCAAGCCAGCCAGATCAGTCAAGCAGTGAAGGCGGTAGCCTTGGCGCTGGGTAAAGTGAGCGGCCGCAATGAGTTCGGCGCTATCTATGGCGAACTCTATCGAAAGTTTGGCATCACGTCCTATAAAATGCTCCCGGCCCGGCGATTTGAAGAGGCCATGAAGTTTCTGACTGATTGGCATGAGAGCCTGACCGGCTCAGGCGGGCCATTTTAGGTACAAAACAAGGTATAAACCAAAATGGGCTTCATTCTCGACGGCCTCGAAACCGAAAGCTACGACCGGCAGTATAGCGACCGCGACCTGCTGAACCGGATCATCAGCTACTTCCGGCCCTACGGCGGCCGGATGGTCGTTATCGCCGTCATGATCACCCTCAACTCGCTGATGGGCGCGCTCGGTCCCATCGTCATCGCCCGCGCGGTCGGCTTGCTGGAGACCAACCCGACGACAACAACGATGGCTCTGGTGGCGTTGGGTGTCAGCCTTATCGGCGCGTCGGCCTGGGTCTTCAACTATATCCGCCAGATGATGTCGGCCCGCGTCACCAGCAACGTCGTCCTCCAGTTGCGCGAGGACGTCTTCGCCGCCACCGTGAGCCACGACATGTCGTTCTATGACGAGATTCCGTCGGGCAAGATCGTCAGCCGGGTGACCTCCGACACGCAGGACTTCGCCGAGGTCGTCAATCTGACGCTGAATCTGCTGAGCCAGGTGCTGCTGGTGGTCATCCTGTTGGCCTACTTGCTGACGATCAACGTCTTCCTGACACTGCTCATGGTGATCATGGCCCCTTTCGCCGCGGCGTTGGCTCTCAGCTTCCGGCGACTGGCCCGTCGCGTGACGCAGAACGCCCGTCGCGTCACGGCCATCATCAACGCCCAGATTCAGGAATCGATCAGCGGCATTCTCGTCGCCAAAAGCTTCCGCCAGGAGCCGGCCATCTACGCCACCTTCGACGCCAACAATCGCCAGGGCTATCGCGTCGGTATCCAGCGCGGCCTGACGCTGTCGGGTATCTTCCCCATCCTGGGGCTGGCCTCCGGCCTGGGCACGGCCGTCCTGTTCTACTTCGGCGGCCTGGCCACGCGCGGACCATCCGCCATCACCGTCTCGGAGTGGTATCTGTTCATGCAAACGGTCGGTTTCTTCTGGTTTCCCGTGGTCGGTATCGCCTCTTTCTGGAGCCAGTTCCAGGACGGCCTTTCGGCCGCCGAGCGCGTCTTTGCCCTCATCGACCGCGAGCCGAAGGTGAAACAGACGGGGAACGAACCGGTCGGGGAAAGAATTAGGAATTACGAATTAGGAATTACGAATTCAGAGTCCACAGCGGCACTCGTCACTCGTCACTCGTCGCTCGTCACTCCCCCCACCGCCGGCCATATCGAATTCCGCCATGTCCGCTTCAGCTACACCGGCCGCGAGGTGGTGCTGCCCGATTTCTCGCTCGACATTCGCGCCGGAGAGACCATTGCCCTCGTGGGCCACACCGGCGCGGGCAAGAGCAGCGTCGGCAAGCTCATCACCCGCTTCTATGAGTTCCAGGGCGGCGAGATCCTCCTCGACGGCCGCGATATTCGCCGTCTCGACCTGGGCCAATACCGGCAGCAGATCGGCCTGGTGCCCCAGGAGCCGTTCCTGTTCGACGGTACGGTGGCCGACAACATCCGCTACGGCCGGCCGGAAGCCAGCCGCGAGGCTGTCGAGCACGCCGCCCGCGCCATCAGCGGCGGCGAGTGGCTGGCGTCGCTGCCGCTGGGACTGGAAACGGAGGTCGGCGAGCGCGGCGGTAACCTGTCGATGGGCCAGCGTCAGTTGGTGGCCCTGGCCCGCGTGGTGTTGAAGGACCCGGCCATCTTCATCCTCGATGAGGCCACGGCCAGCGTCGATCCCTTCACCGAGGCCCAGATCCAGGAAGGGTTGCAGGAGATCATGCAAGACCGGACCTCGCTGGTCATCGCCCACCGGCTGTTCACCGTGCGCCACGCCGACCGGATCATCGTCATGCGCGACGGGGCGATCATCGAGCAGGGCAAGCACGAAGAACTGCTAGCCGCCGGCGGCCACTACGCCGAGCTGTATAATACCTACTTCCGGCACCAGTCGCTGGAGTATCTGGAGTCGTCTGCCTCGTGGCGGGATGCGTCCGGGAAAGCCTAGAAATCGGGGAACTCAACAGTGTACCGATCAACGCGGTCAAGGTGACGCCCGACAAGGCGCCTCGCCGGTCTTTCACATGTCTGAATTGCTTGTATTGTGGCTGCCGTGATCTACGGCCCGATTAATTTCTCCAACTCGCGCAGCTGATCTTTGATCGTCGTCGTCGTCTTCTCCTGTTCCTCCAGCAATTGCCGCAATTCCTGCAGCCGGGCGGCTGGCCCCTCAAGCGGCGTCACGCTTTCGTCCACGGGCTTCTCCCGTGGCGAGAGGAAGGTGTTGGCCAGGAAACTGGTGAAGACGCCAAACAGAGCTACGCCACTGGTCATTAGCAGCACGCCGACGAACCGGCCCCAGTTGGTGGTCGGGAAGCGGTCGCCGTAGCCGACGGTCGTGATGGTCACGTAGCTCCACCAGATGGCATCGGATGGCGTTTGGATGTTGGCGTCCGGGTTGGCCCGTTCCACGTTGAGCACCAGCACGCTGGCCGTCTGGATGATGAGGAGGCCCAGGAAGATGGTCAGGTAGAGGATGCTCCCGGCGCGATCGTAGAGCAGTTGTTCCTTTATCGCCTTCGGACCGATATCGCGCATCAACCGATAGACGCGAAAGATGCGGAAGAAGCGCAGGATGCGCAGGGTGGGGATGGTGGCCAGCAGGTCAGCCCAGCCCCAATTCTTGAAGAAGTAGCCGGATTTCGATTCGGCCGAGGACAGGCGATAGAAAAAATCGGCCACGAAGATGACCGTGATAAACGCCTGGAAGATGGTGACGACCTCTTTGGACGGATCGCTCAGCCCCGGTAGCCAGACGAGGAACATGTCGACGATCGACATGATCGATAGCAGGGCAATAAAGACCTCGTAACCCAGATTCTTCAGTTCCTTCTTTTCGGATGCAGTGGTCATGGCGTCACTCTCCTGTCTTAAATCCCATATAAAAAGGCCGGCGATCGCCGCCGATCTACAGCCAACTATCCATAGAGTATCCCAAATTATAGTTTAGAGTGTCCGGTAGCGGTCCAAAATGACCATAAAGGTGCTATTAGGGTGCAACATACGGGCAAAGTTTCCGCGGACACCGACAGGTTGCGGGAACAGACCCGCCATCCCTCGAACGCACGGCCGGCGACCGGCATGTCTGCACCATTCTTACACCCTTTTGGCAATGCCGGTCGGCGGCGACTCGTGTATACTAGGAAGAAGCGGAAACCGGTTTATTGGGCTCGTGATTTGATATTGCCTGATTCCCGGCCGGTCTAACCTGAACCCCAGCCCGAACTGCAGGAATCCGGCACGTCTATCAGCCTCGCGCCCCGTGGTTTGTGAATCTAATCGAATACCTTAAGGAGATAACTCGTGAGCAACCAACCCGACCGACATTCCCGTTCCATCCTGCCCATCCCCGACCGAGCCTACGCGGGACTGGTGAAGTACGATGCCAAGGACCCCGAATCGAAGTTTCCGCCTATCGAACCGCTGCGGCCGCCGCCCGGCGCGCCCAATGTGCTCATCATCCTGATCGACGACGCCGGCTTCGCCTCGTCCAGCGCCTTCGGCGGTCCGATCAACACGCCGGCGGCCGAACGGCTGGCCGCCGGCGGCCTCAAGTACAACCGCTTCCACACCACCGCCCTCTGCTCGCCCACGCGCTCGGCGCTGCTGACCGGCCGCAACCACCACACCGTCGGCATGGGCGGCATCACCGAGCTGGCCACCTCTGCGCCGGGCTACACCTCTATCTGGCCGGATACGTGCGCGCCGCTGGCCATGACGCTCAAGCTCAACGGCTACTCCACAGCCCAATTCGGCAAGTGCCACGAGGTGCCGGTGTGGGAGACCAGCCCGATGGGGCCGTTTCGCCAATGGCCGTCCGGCGGCGGCGGGTTCGAGTACTTCTACGGCTTCATCGGCGGCGAGGCAAATCAATGGTACCCGGCGTTGTATGAAGGGACCATTCCGGTAGAGCCGGCCAAGACGCCGGAAGAGGGCTATCACCTGACTGAGGACATGGCCGACAAGGCCATCAACTGGGCGCGCCAGCAGAAAGCGCTGATGCCCGACAAGCCGTTCTTCATCTACTTCGCGCCCGGCGCGACCCACGCCCCCCACCACGTGCCGAAGGAGTGGGCCGACAAGTACAAGGGCAAGTTCGACCAGGGCTGGGACAAGCTGCGCGAGGAGATCTTCGCCCGGCAAAAGGCACTGGGCGTCATCCCGGCCGGCGCCGAACTGACCGCTCGCCCGGCCGAGATCCCGGCCTGGGACGACATCGATCCGGCGCTTAAACCCGTTCTGATCCGGCAGATGGAAGTCTATGCCGGGTTCATGGAGCACACCGATTACCAGGTCGGGCGACTGGTTGACGCCCTCGAAGACCTGGGGATCCTCGAGGACACGCTTGTCTACTACATCGTCGGCGACAACGGCGCCAGCGCCGAAGGCACGATCAACGGCACCTTCAATGAGTATTTTACCCTGAACGGCGCATCGGCGATGGAGTCGGTCGAGTTCATGGTCTCCAGGGTCGACGAGTTCGGCAGCCCCACCTCCTATAACCACTACGCCGTCGGCTGGGCGCACGCCATGGATACGCCGTATCAATGGACCAAGCAAGTAGCATCGCATTGGGGCGGCACGCGCAATGGGACGATCGTCCACTGGCCGCGGGGCATCGAGGCGCGAGGCGAGATCCGCGCTCAATTCCACCACGTCATCGACGTGGCCGCCACCGTGCTCGACGTAGCCGGCATCCCTGAGCCGACGATCGTCAACAGCGTGCAGCAGAAACCTTACGAAGGCGTCAGCATGGCTTACAGTTTCGACGACCCGGCCGCCGCCGAGCGCCGCGAGACGCAGTACTTCGAGATGTTCGTCAATCGCGGCATTTACCACAAGGGCTGGACAGCCTGCACGCGCCACAGTGTGCCGTGGCGGTTGGACATGTCACTGCCCGCCATCGATGACGATGTATGGGAGCTGTACAGCCCCGACGACTGGACCCAGGCCCGCAACATCGCCGCCGAGAATTCGGAGATGTTGCGCGAGCTACAGCGGCAGTTCCTCATCGAGTGCGTCAAGTACAATGTCCTGCCGCTCGATGATCGGCGGGTCGAGCGCTTCAATACCGAAATTTCAGGCCGTCCGGCGCTCATCAAGGGCAACTCGCAACTGCTGTTCAGCGGCATGGGACGTCTCAGCGAGAGCGCCATCATCAACCTCAAGAACAAGTCGCACAGCGTGACGGCCGAGGTGGTCCTGCCCGACGGCGAGGCCAACGGCGTCATCATCGCCCAGGGCGGCGCGTTCGGTGGTTGGGCGTTGTATGCCAAGGAAGGCAAGCTGAAGTACACCTATAACTTCTTCGGCGTGAAGCTGTTCCCGACCGAAGCAACCACGCCGCTGCCGCCGGGCAAGCACCAGGTGCGGATGGAGTTCGCCTATGACGGCGGCGGGCTGGCTAAGGGCGGCCAGGTGATACTCTACTGCGATGGCCAACAGATCGGGCAGGGGCGAGTCGACGCGACGCAGCCGCTGATCTTCTCGGCCGACGAGACGTGCGACATCGGCAACGAGACCGGTTCGACCGTGTCGCCCGACTACACGGCCGAGACAAGCAAGTTTAACGGCGTCATCAACTGGGTGCAGCTCGATGCGGGCGCGGATGATCACGATCACCTGATCTCGCCCGAAGAGCGCCTGAACCTGGCCATGGCCCGGCAATAGCCGGCAATAGCCGCAACAAACGTCGCCGGCGGCGACATCGCTCGACAGTTGACATTTAGAAACCGGGTTTCAGCCCGAAACCCGGTTTCTGTGTAACTTTCTCCCCGGATCCCTGTTATAATTCGGGTGAAACTTCCGCGCGCGGTAAAGGCGAACAGGCGTGCAAGCTATTCTCTCGACTCATCAGGCTCCCAAGAAGGCAATCGACACAACCCTGATAAGGGCGAAGCTCTCCCCACCGCAGCCGGCGGCTGATCAGATCATCAGGCAGCGGTTGGTCGACGCGCTGGACCGGCAAGCGCCGGCCGGCCGGTTGATCATCCTCTCCGCGCCGCCCGGCTACGGCAAGACGACTCTGGCGGCGCAGTGGCTGTCGACGCGAGACGTGCCCGGAGCCTGGCTCACGATCGATGACCTGGACAACGATCTGGGGAGTTTTGTTGGCTATCTGGTCGCCGCGATGAAGACTGCTTATCCCCACGCCGGTCGCCACACCGGCAGCTTAATGAACGCGCCGCAAGCGGTTCCCCCATCCGCCCTGGCCGATGCGCTGATCGAAGACCTGGCCTCTCTGCCGGGAGCGCTGGTATTGGTATTGGATGACTATTACCGCGTCACAGACAGCGAAGTTGAGGCGTTCATGGCGCGGCTGGTCCAGTTCCTGCCGACGAATATCCAGATCATGCTGACAACGCGCTCTGATCCCGCGATGCCCCTCACGCGCTTGCGCGGCTTAGGTCAAATCGCCGAGTTCCGCGCCGGCGATCTCCAGTTTTCAAACGACGAGACGCGCCGGCTGCTCAGCAACCTGACCGGCGAGCCGGTGGACGACCAGGCCGCGACGCTCCTCGGCCGGCGGATGGAAGGCTGGGCGATCGGGCTGCGGTTTGCCGCGCTGGCCCGCCGCGAGAACGAAAGTCTGCTATCACTGGCGCAGCGGTTTGCGCGCGAAGGCCAGGGCGTCACCAGTGATTATCTCCTGGAAGAGGTACTGGCGAAACAGCCGCCCGACGTACAGGACTTTTTATTACGGACCGCGATCCTGGAGCGGCTGAGCGAACGGCTATGCACGGCGGTGACGGGCCAGGCTGCCGGGCGAGGAATGCTGGACCGGCTCTGGCGCGCCAATCTGCTCATCACCCCCCTGGATGACCAGCGAACCTGGTTTCGTTACCACTCCCTCTTCCGCGAGCTTTTGCTGCGCTGGCTCTACGAGTCTTATTCAACTGAAACCGTGGGGGCACTGCATCGCCGGGCCGCGGTCTGGCTGGGCCAGGAGGGGCAAATCGGCGAAGCCCTCAACCACGCTGTCGCGGCGAACGACAAGGCCCTGGCTGTGCGGCTGGTCGAAGAGAACATCCACGCGGTGCTAAACCGCGAGCAGTGGTGGCG
>Ga0114939_10000498_pt1 | contig 32519 bp, 27 predicted proteins | sample AshMeaCrysSpring_FD_87196 | JGI IMG/M metagenome (GOLD analysis project Ga0114939, IMG submission 87196) | Groundwater microbial communities from Big Spring, Nevada to study Microbial Dark Matter (Phase II) - Ash Meadows Crystal Spring | ecosystem: Environmental > Aquatic > Deep subsurface >...
GTCGACGCCCGTTTCCGCCAGACGCTCGGCGGCAAGTAGGAGAGAGGGCCAGATCCCTTTTCCAGCGCCTTCGGTCGCATCATCGAGGCGCCGGAGCAGGGTATGGGGTGTGTTTCAAATATTTTTCGGCCGAGTCAAATTGCTCCGGGGATCGCAGTCCTGGCCTATGTCGACATAGGTTCGGGACTCGACGCCAATGGCAATCTCATTCGGCCGAAAAATATTTGAAACACACCCCATACCCTGCTCCTTCACCGCGATTCTGCAGCTACGTTCGCCGGAAAAGGGATCTGGCCCTCTCTGTTACTTCGGGCCGGCGACCTTCTTGCGGGCGTGCTGGGCTTCCTGCGCGTGGATCTGCGCGTAGGCGTGGTGCGCAGCGGCCTCGGCCTCGCCGACCTTGATGGGCAGCCCCATGTCCTGCAGGACGGAGCCGAGCGCGGACAGGCACAGCATCACGTTCTCGGGCTTGCAGGAGTAGCCCATGATCCCGATGCGCCAGATCTTGCCGGCGAGCGGGCCGAGGCCGGCGCCGATCTCGAGGTTGAACTCGTTGAGAAGGGTCTTGCGCACCTCGCCCTCGCGGTCGCGGATCGCCTCGGGGATGTGCACGGCGTTCATCTGCGGAAGCCGCGCGCCCTCCTTCACGAGATAGCGCAGGCCCATCGCCTCCAGCCCCGCCTTGAGCGCGAGGTGGTGGCGCTGGTGGCGCGCCCAGCAGTTCTCGAGACCCTCCTCCTTGATGAGGAGGAGCGCCTCGTGCAGGGCGTAGAGGCTGTTGGTGGGCGCGGTGTGGTGGTACGTGCGCGTGGTGGCGCCCCAGTAGCCGAGCAGCAGGTTCATGTCCATGAACCAGCTGTGGATCTTGTCCTTGCGCGCCTTGACGTGCGCGACGACGCGGTCGTTGAACGAGACCGGGGACAGGCCCGGCGTGCAGGACAGGCACTTCTGGCTGGCGGAGTAGACGGCGTCCACGTCCCAGTCGTCGACGAGCACCGGAGAACCTGCGAGCGAGGTGACGGCGTCCATGATCACCAGGGCGTCGTGCCGGTGCGCCACCGAGACGAGGGCCTTCGCGTCGGACTGCACGCCCGTGGAGGTCTCGGCGTGCACGAAGCCCACGACCCGCGTGTCCGGGTACTTCCGGAGGGCGTCCTCGAGCTTGGCGGGGTCGCAGGGCTCGCCCCAGGCGTCCTCCACGACGACGGGAATGCCGCCCGCGCGCTCGACGTTCTCGATCATGCGCCCGCCGAAGACGCCGTTGCGGCAGACGATGACCTTGTCACCCGGCGCCACCATGTTCACGAAGCAGTACTCCATGCCGACGGAGCCCGGTCCGGAGACGGGGAAGGTGAGGGCGTTCTTGGTCTGGTAGACGTAACGCAGCAGGGACTTCAGCTCCTCCATCATCTCGACGAACACGGGGTCGAGGTAGCCGATGGCCGGCAGGCTCATCGCCGCCATCACGCGCGGGTTGATCTCGGAGGGCCCGGGGCCCAGCAGCGTGCGCTGCGGCGGGTGGAAGGAGTGGATCTTCTTGGTCGAGGCAAGGTACTTGAGGGTCATGTCTGTTTCCTGGTGAGGCGCACGATCGCGGCCGGCGCGGCCGCCACCGGCTCCGGGTCGAACCCGGTATCGCCGTCGGGATGCGGGATGCCGTCCGCCACGAGGTTCGCGAAGTCGAAAAGCCTGCGGTCCATGAGGTGGGAGGGCGTCACGCGGGTGAGGGCGCTGAAGATGGAGATGACGCGCCCGGGGTGCTTTCGCTCCCATTCGCGCAGCATCGCCTTCACCTGCTTTCGCTGCAGGTTCTCCTGCGACCCGCACAGGTCGCAGGGGATGATGGGGAACCGCCGGTCCTCGGCGTAGGCGGCGAGGTCCTTCTCCTCGACGTAGGCCAGGGGGCGGATCACCACGTGACGCCCGTCGTCGGAGACCAGCTTGGGCGCCATGGCCTTGATCTTGCCGTTGTGGAAGAGGTTGAGGAAGAACGTCTCGAGGATGTCGTCCCGATGATGGCCCAGGGCGATCTTCGTCGCGCCGAGTTCCTTGGCCACGCGGTAGAGCACCCCCCGGCGCAGCCGCGAGCACAGGCTGCACATGGTCTTGCCCTCGGGAATGACGCGCTTGACCACCGAGTGCGTGTCCTGCACCTCGATGCGGTGGGGAATGCCGCGCGAGGCGAGGTACTCCGGCAGCACATGGGCGGGGAATCCGGGGTGCCGCTGGTCGAGGTTCACGGCGACCACCTCGAAGGGTACGGGGGCGCGGTCGCGCAGGTGCACCAGGACGTCGAGCAGGCCGTAGCTGTCCTTCCCGCCGGAGAGGCACACCATCACCCTGTCGCCCGCCTCGATCATCGAGAAGTCGGCGATCGCCTCGCCGACGAGGCGGCGGATGCGCTTCCTGCGCTTGGCGGCCTCGAAATCGGCCTTGCGCGTGTCGCGTGCGGGGGCGGCGGTGGACATGAGGGAGGGCTAGAGGACGATCGAGCGGCCGCCGTCCACGGCGAGGATCTGGCCGCTGACGTACGGGGCATCGAAGAGCAGGTATTTTACCGCCCCGGCGATGTCCTCCGGTCCGCCCGTCCGGCGAAGGGGCGTTTGTACCGTGATGCGTTCGCGCTCCGCCGGCGGGAAGGAGTCCCCGTCGTCGGGCCACAGGATCGCGCCGGGGGAGACGCCGTTCACGCGCACGTCCGGTGCCAGTTCGACCGCGAGTGCCCGGGTCAGGCCTGCGAGGCCGGACTTCGCCACGGAATAGGCGAGGAAGCCGGGAAGCGGGCGTTCGGCGTGGATGTCCACGATGTTCACGATGCACCCCCGCGACCGGCGCAACGCCGGCGCGACCGCCTTCGAGAGGAAGGCGGGCGCGCGAAGGTTGCTGCCCACCAGGTCCTCCCAGTCGGCGGGGTCGAGATGCTCGAGGGGAGTCGGATAGAAGGAGGAGGCGTTGTTCACCAGCGCGTCGAGGCGGCCGAAGGCCGCGCATGCCGCCTCCGCCATGGCGGGCAGCCGAGCGACGTCGAGGAGGTCGCCCTGGACCACGGAAGCCGACCCCGGGCGAAGCGCCTCCAGGCGGGCCGCCAGGCCGTCGGCGTCGCCCCGGGAGCGGTTGCAGTGGATCACGACGCGGGCGCCCGCGCCGTGGGCGGCGAGGACGATGGCCGCGCCGACGCGCCGCGCCCCCCCCGTGACGAGAACCACCTTTCCGTTCATGGTGATATAGTCCCCCAACAGTCGCCTCGCCGGCCTGTTGGCGAGAGAGGCGAGAGTTTAACGAAAACCGCGAACGAGACGACGGCACGCCCGATCACGATGCCTCCCCCGGTGGACATTCCCCTTCCCGCCCCCTCGCCCGAGGCCGCCTCGCATTCCCATGAGCTGGCGGAGAAGATCGCGCGCGAGATCGGCGAGCGCGGCGGCTGGATGCCGTTCTCGCGCTTCATGGAACTGGCGCTGTACGCCCCGGGCCATGGCTACTACACGTCGGGCTCGCGCAAGTTCGGCGTCGATGGCGATTTCGTCACCGCGCCCGAGATCTCGCCGATGTTCGCACGCTGCGTCGCCATGCAGGCGCGGCAGGTCCTGGAGCGCACCCAGGGCAACATCCTGGAGCTGGGGCCCGGCACAGGCTCCCTGGCCGCCGATCTCTTCGGGGAGCTGAAGGCGGACGGCGTCGCGCCCGAGCGGTACTACATGCTCGAGGTGAGCCCCGAACTGCGCGAGCGGCAGCGCGCCCGCATCGCCGAACGCTATCCGGCGGACCGGGACCGGTTCGAGTGGATCGACCGCCTGCCGGCGTCCTTCGACGGCCTCGTCCTCGCCAACGAGGTGCTCGACGTCCTGCCCTTCTCGATCGTTCGCCGCTTCGGCCGCGAGATCGTGGAGCGTGGCGTCGTGGTGACGGACTCCGGGTTTGCCTGGGAGGATGCCCCCCTGCCCGACGGCGACCTGCGCCGTCGCGCCATGCGCGCCATCCCGGACGTCGACTACGAGTACCTCACCGAGATCAACCTCGCCGCGGAGGGGCTCGTGCGCAGCGTCTCCGCGATGATCGCCCACGGGCTCGCGCTGTTCATCGACTACGGCTTCTCGCGGCCCGAGTTCTACCACCCGCAGCGGTCGACAGGCACGCTGCGCTGCCACTACCGGCACCGCTTCCACAACGACCCTTTCTTCCTGCCCGGCCTGCAGGACATCACCGCGCACGTCGATTTCACGGCGATGGCTCAAGCGGCGGAGGCGGCCGGCGCCGAGGTCATGGGCTACACCACCCAGGCCCACTTCCTCATCTCCTGCGGGCTCGCGGTCCTGGTCTCGGAGGGCCACCCCGACATGACGCTCTCGCGCCTGAAGGCGACGAGCGCCGTGCACCGCCTCATCAGCCCGTCGGAAATGGGCGAGCTCTTCAAGGTGCTCGGCATCGGCCGCGGCATCGAGCATCCGCTCATCGGCTTCCAGTCCGCCCGCCCGCTTCCCCTCGGCATACCCGAGTAGCAGGCCCCTTTCGGCTAGAATGGCCGCCGCTGACCCAGAGCCCGGCCACGGGCGTTTGCCGGGCGACAGACAATCGAGGGCGGGCGAGCCCCGCAAGCCAAGGAGAGAGGAACCATGAGGAAATTCATCGCCGTCACCGCCGCGCTGGTCGCGGCATTCGGCCTCGGCACCGCCGGCGCCCAGGACAAGAAGGTCCGCATCTCCATCGGCACGGGCGGCACGAGCGGGGTGTACTACCCCCTCGGCGGCGGCCTCGCCGCCGTGCTGTCGAAGCACGTGCCCGGCGTCGACGCGACGGCCGAGGTGACCGGCGGCTCCATCGCCAACCTCCAGCTGATCGGCGGCGGCAAGTCGGAGCTCGGATTCACGATGGCCGACTCGGCCTGGGATGCCTACAACGGCCTCGAGAAGTTCAGCGGCAAGAAGGTCGGGGTGCGTACCCTGGCCGTGTTCTATCCCAACCGCATGCAGGTGGCGACGCTCGACGGAAAGGGCATCGAGAAGATGGCCGACCTGAAGGGCAAGCGCATCGCCACCGGCTCGCCGGGATCCGGCACGGAAGTGATGTCGATGCGCCTGCTGGAGGCCTTCGGCATCGACCCCAACAAGGACGTCACCCGCGAGCGGCTTTCGCTGGGCGAGTCGGTGAGCGCGCTCAAGGACGGCAAGGTCGATGCCCTTACCTGGGTGGGCGGCGTGCCCACGCCGGGCCTCACCGACCTCGCCGCGACACCCGGCAAGAAGATCAAGCTCATCGACCACGGCGACGGCGCAGAGAACATGCGCAAGAAGTACGGCCCGATCTACGTGAAGAACCGCATCCTCGCCAACGCCTATCCCGGCGAGGCACGCGAAACCTCCAACGTCGACGTCTGGAACCTCCTGGTCGTGCCGGAGAACGCCGACGAAAACCTCGTGTACCAGATCACGAAGACCCTGTTCGAGAAGAAGGAGGATCTCGTGAGGGTGCACAAGGACGCCGCTTTCCTGTCGCTCGACACGCAGTTCACGGGCGCCTCGCCCATCCCGTTCCACCCGGGGTCCCTGCGCTACTTCAAGGAGAAGGGGCTCAAGGTCAACTGACCCGGCGCCGGCCGCGCCGGGGCCGGCGTCTGGCCGGAGAACCGCTGCCCGGGGGGCCCGTTCGCGGGCCCCCGGCTTTCGCGACGGCGCAGGCAAGTCCCTGATCGGGAACGGCTTCCCGGCAAGATTGCTGCAGTGCAATATTTTTTTCTCCGATGCCCTTGACTTCCCTTTAAAGTGGCCTAAAATTCGAGTTTGTGCGGTGCAGCAAATCGGCCGCCGCAACCCAAACCCGACGATCCCCATCCAGGAGCCACACATGTTCAAGGTCGACCAGTTCAGCGCCGCCAACGAAGCCGCCATCAACCAGTTCGCGCACTTCGCGCAGCTTTCCCTCGCCAACCTCGAGAAGTTCGCGGAAATCGGCCTCGACGCCGCGCGCGACTCCGTCGAGCAGGCCACGGCGCACGCCGCCGCGCTGGCCGGCGCGAAGGACGTGCACGAGGTCATCGCCATCAACTCCGCCGCCCTCGAGCCGGTCATGAAGCGCGCCTACGCCTACTCGCGCACCGTGTACGAGACCGCCGCCGAGACCAACGCCGAGATGAAGCAGGTGTTCGAGAAGCGCGCCGCCGAACTCAACACCACGGCCGTCGCGTCCCTGGAAGAGGCCCTCAAGTACGCGCCCGCCGGCTCGGATCAGGTCGTCGGCAACGTGAAGTCCGCCATGGCCGCCGCGAAGAACGCCTACGAGAACCTCGCCGCGATCAACAAGCAGCTCTACGACACGGTCGAGAAGTCTGTCGAGCAGAACGTCGCGACCGTCCAGGCCGCCGCGAAGGCCCCGAAGGCGCCGGTCCGCAAGGCTGCCGCGAAGCGCAAGTAATCCCCGCGCCCCGCAAGGGGTGCGGCGCAGCTCTCCCAGAATGGCCCCCGCCGCAAGCCGGGGGCCTTTTCTCATCCGGACGCGGCCCTCGCCGCGAGGGCGGACTGGATGCGCGCGGCGCGGGCCGCATGGATGGCCGCGGCGACCGACCTCGGGCTTTCGCGCGCGACGGCCGCCGCATCCACGGCCAGCGCGGCCTTCCGTGCCGCCTCGATCGTCTCGCGGGGCACGCGTCGCGAGAGCCCGCGCGCGGCGAGGTCGCAATCGCAGACGTCCATCAGCCGCCAGAGGCGCTCCGGCCGGCGGAAGGCGTCGGTTCGTTCGAGCAGGCCGAGCAGGGCGTCCGGGCCGAGGATGCCGGCCCCCTCCACGGCCGCGCGCTCGCGGGCGGCGAGCGTTGCGAGGTCGCGGCACTCGCCGGGGGCGTTCAGGCGCTCGCACAGTGCCGTCACCGCGGGCACTTCGAGGCCGACCGTCAGCAGGGCGAACCGGACCGCCAGCCCAGGCGCGGCGGCCGCGCGCAGGCGGGCGGCGACGAGGCCCTGCCCTTGGGCGGAGACGGTGGCGTCGATTTCGGGAAGCACCCGTTCGAGGGCGCCGCAGTCGCGCAGCACGGCCAGCATGCGCGCGGGGTGTGGCTCCTGCAGCCCGCGCGCGATTTCCTGCCAGACGCGCTCGGGCACGAGGTGGTCCGCCTCGCCCGCCTTCACCATGCCGCGCATCAATTGCAGCGTTTCGGGCGCGACGGCGAAGTCGAGTCGCGCCGCGAACCGCGCCACGCGCAGGATGCGCACAGGGTCCTCGGCGAAGGCTTCGCTCACGTGGCGCAGGATGCCCCGCCGCAGGTCGGACGCGCCGCCGTAGGGATCGACCAGCGTGCCGTCTTCCGCCCGCGCCATCGCGTTGATGGTCAGGTCGCGGCGGCGGAGGTCCTCCTCGAGGGTGACCGAGGGTTCCGCGTGGACGACGAAGCCGCGATGGCCGGGGGCGGTCTTGCGCTCGGTGCGGGCGAGCGCGTACTCCTCGTGCGTCTCGGGATGCAGGAAGACGGGGAAATCGGCGCCCACCGCGCGGAATCCGCGCGAGGCCATCTCCTCCGGGGTTGCGCCGACCACCACCCAGTCGCGGTCCGTGACCGGGCGCCCGAGCAGCTCGTCTCGTACCGAGCCGCCGACGGCGTAGACCTTCACGGCAGTCCCGTCCGGGTATCTTGGTCGGGCCGGTCGGCGTAGGGCTCGTCCTCGGCGACGAACTCGCGCTCCCGCAGCGCTTCTTCCACCCATGCGCGAACGCCGGGGGCGGCGCGCAGCGCGTCGCAATAGCGGGCGGCAGCCGGCCCGCAGGCGACGCCGTAGGTCGCGAAGCGAAGGGCCACCGGCGCGTACATGGCGTCGGCCGCGCAGAAGCGGCCGAACAGGAATTCACCGCCCGATCCGAAGCGCGCCCGGGCGTCCGCCCAGAGGCGCTCGATGCGGTCGATGTCGCGTCGCACCTCCGGCGTCATGCCCTTGCCCGGGTGGCTCGCGCGGACGTTCATCGGCATCGCCGCGCGCAGGCTGCGGAATCCCGAGTGCATCTCCGCGGCCGCGCTGCGGGCGAAGGCCCGCGCCGCAGGATCGGCGGGCCATACGCCCTTGCCGGGGAACCACTCGTGGACGGTCTCCAGGATGGCCAGCGAGTCCCACACCGCGGTCTCGCCGCGCCAGAGCACGGGGACCAGGCCGGACGGCGACCAGCGCCCGATGCCCCCTTCCCATGCGGCCGAGTGAAAGGGCAGGCGCACCTCCCCGAACGCGATGCCCAGCTGCCGGAGCAGCACCCACGGCCGCATCGACCACGACGAGTAGTTCTTGTTGCCGATGACCAGCGTGAGCGCTTCCATGTCAGCGGTGGTCCTGCCGGTAGTCGGCGTAGCGGGCGCGCAACCCCGCACCGGCCATGTACTGGGGAACGACGGCCTCCATGGCTTCCGGCGCGAAGCCGAAGACGGGCGGAAAGCCGCAGCCGCACACGCTGTCGATCGCCATCGACCGCAGGTTGTCGCGCGTCATCACGGGGCCGGGCAAGTGCTCGAGGACGAGCGCCTGCGCCTGCGCCGCCCATGCGGGAAGCGCGATGACGCGGCGGGAAAGGCCTTGCAGGCGGGACACCCACTCGACGATCTCGCGCAGGGCGTAGACGCCCGGCCCGCAGAGGTCGTAGGACTGGCCGAAGGTGCGCCGGTGCGGCAGGCAGTCCGCGACCGCGCGGGCGACGTCCTCCACCCAGACGGGCTGGAACTTCACGCCGGCGCCCGCGAGGGGCACGACGGGCAGCGGCCGCACGAGGCGCGCGAACAGGTTCAGGAAGCTGTCGTCGCGGCCGAAGATCACCGAGGGCTTCAGGACCGTGATCGCGAGCCCCGCCCCTTCCGTCCGCAACGCATCCTCGCCGCGCCCGCGCGAGCGCAGGTACTCGCTGGGACCGTCCGCCCGGGCGTGCAGCGCGCTCACGTGCACCAGGCGCGCCACGCCCGCAACGCGGCACGCCCGGGCCAGGCGCGCGGGCAGTTCGACGTGCACCCTCTCGAAGGTCTGCGCGCGGGACTGGTGAAGGATGCCGACGAGGTTGACGACGGCATCGACGCGGTCCATTGCCGTCACCAGCGCCTCGTCGTGGTGGGGGCTGCCGTGCGCGATGTCGATGGCGGGCAGCACCGCGAGGGGCCGCGCCTTGAGGCGGTCGCGCGTCAGGGCGCGCACGGCAACGTTGCGGGCGGCCAGCTGCGCGCAGACCGAGCGGCCGACGAAGCCGCTGGCGCCGAGGACGAGGACCCGCTCGATCTTCACGGTTCTGAACTCAGGGAATGGACGCGGTGTTGGTGCTGTCGGCCGGCGAGCGGCCCGGAACGGTGCCCATCAGGGCGCGCAGGCTCGCCATGCGGCCGGTGAGGCGGTGCTTGTAATGCCAGGCGTTGGCCATCACCTTCTTCACGTAGTCGCGCGTCTCGTCGAAGGGAATCGACTCGGCGTAGATGGCGCCCTCCAGGGGGCGCGCATCGCGCCAGCGCTTCGCCCGTCCCGGCCCGGCGTTGTATCCCGCCATGGCAAGCACCGGATCGCCCAGGTCGGCGAGAACGCGATGGAAGTAGTACGTGCCCATCGCGATGTTGGTCTCCGGGTCCACCAGCAGCGAGGGGCGGTAGGGGTCGATGGGAATCTGGCCCGCCACCCAGCGCGCCGTGGCGGGCATGAGCTGCATGAGGCCCGTGGCGCCGACGCGCGAGCGGATGGCCGCGTTGAAGCGGCTCTCCTGCCGGATGAGCCCGAACAGCAGCGCCTCGTCGACGTTCCACTGTTTCGCCGCGGCGGCGAGCGCCTCGCGGTGCGGGATCGGGTAGCGGCGCGCGAAGTCGTGGATCGCGGTCGTGCGATCGGCGGTGCCGATCGACCGGTCGACGAGCCCGGCCTGCAGCGCCAGCTCGGCGGCGGCCAGGTACTCCCGGTCGTCGCGGTTGCGCAGGCCGTGCACCCATTCCCGGAAGGCCTCAGTGTTCATCTCCAGCCGGTAGAGCGCGAGCGCCCGGCCCACGGCGGGGACCGCGCGGATCTTCGCGATGTCCTCCTCCGGCACGGTCCGAGGCGTCCAGTCGGGGGCCTCGGGGACACCCAGGTCCTCCGCAGCGAGCAGGCCGTAGAAGTGGCGCTCCCGAGCGAGCGGCCGGAGCAGGGCTTCCGACGACTCCGCGGCACCCTTCCGGGCAAGGGCGCGGGCAAGCCAGTAACGCCAGGCGGGATCGCGTGCCAGGTCCGGCGGCATGAGATTGATGGCTGCCCGGACGGCATCCCAATCGCCGGCACGCAACGCGGCCCGTGCCTTCCACTGCAGCTGGCCCGCGGTGAAAGGCCCGTCGCCGGCCTCGGCGAACCATTCGAGCGCGCGCGGGTGGTGCTGCATCGCCGCGGCCTGGCCGATCTGTGCCCAACCGTAGCGGGAGTCGTCCGCACCGAGAACGCCCGCGTGCGCCTTCAACTGCGCCGCGGCCTCCTCGGGCTTGGTGCGTGCCAGCCGGATGACGCCATACAGCAGGAGCTCGTGGGTCGCGCGCGTGGGAATCTTCGACTTCTCCCCCGCGAGATAGCGGGCGGGATCGGCGCCGGCCCTCTCCAACGCTTTCTCGTTCAACTGCTCCCGGTTGGGCAGGAAGGCGTTGGCCCGGCGCACGTCCTTCAGCAGGTTCGCGGCGAGGAGCTTGCGCACGCGCTCCCACACTTCCGGCGAGCCGATGAGGCGCTCCGCGGCGGCCGCTTCGAAGGCCGGCGTGCAGGACGGCGGCGCCTCCCGCCCCTCCAGCCAGAGGCTGCGCGCTTCATTCAGCGCCTCGGCGTCGTTGCGCTGCATCCGTTCCTGCAGGGAATAGCAGGCCACTTCCGGGTCGGCGGCCGCCAGTGCGGGATGCTCCTGCCGGAAGAGGTCCCACTGCGCGGTCGCGCCCAGCTTCTTCAGCCACTCGCGCCGCAACTGGTCCGCCAGCGGGCCGTCGGCATTCGCCGCGAGGAAGCGGCGGACGTCCTCGGCAGGCGCCCTGTCGAGCGTGGCAAGGAGGTGCCAGTAAGCCGGATAGGCCGCCAGCGGGTGGCCGGCCGTCTTCGTGCTAAGCGACTCGAGCGCCTTCAGGTTGCCGCGCTGCGCAGCCTCGCGCGCCGCGAGGATGTCGGTGTCCGAGGCGTGCAGCGTGCCGGCGAGGAGCAGGCCTGCCGCGAGGAGTGTGTGCTGAAGGATGGCCAACGGGGCGGCGGGAGTGGCGAGTCGGGCTGGCGGCCATTATAGGGTCTGTCACCGCGGCGCACCGGCGGCGGGCGATCCGCTTGGGCAGCGCTGTCTTCGGCCAGGCGCCACAGCCCGGTGATTCCCGGGGCGAGGGGCACCAATCCCAGCAGACCCACCCAGGGCCCGGGCATCGCCAGGGACACGGCGAGGCGGCAAGGCTTGCGCCGACGAGGGTCGCGATGCCGACATGCTGCCCGACGACGATCGGTCCCGGCCGTGGCGGCTACTTCAGGGCGGGCAGCACCCAGATCAGCATCGCGAAGACGTAGCAGATGGCGCAGGATATGAGCGTGAAGGGCACGCTCCAGCGCAGGAATTCGCGCAACGAGACCTTCCGGTTTTCCTCCCGCTCGCAGATGTTCGCCGCGACGTAGAGCGCAGGGGCTCCCGCGATCGTCAGGTTGCTGCCGAGGGTTCCGGACCAGAGCAGCATCCACCACAGCGGCCACGGGTCCACGCCCTGCTGGCCGAGGTCGCGCACGGTGTAGAGGAAGGTCAGGATGTAGGCGTCGTGCTCGACGATGCCGACGATGGGAATGGTGACCCAGTACAGGAGCGTGGCGCCGAGCGCCATGTTCTGCGCGAAGATGGGCGCCATGGCGTGCGCGAGCTTCTCGAGGATGCCGGTCTTCTCCATGCCGCCGACGAGGGCGAAGAGGGCGATGTAGAAGAAAACGGCGCGCCAGTCCAGCTCCTGCACCACCTCCTCGAAGCTGGGCTTCTTCACGCGGTCGCCCAGCAGTTCCAGCACCAGCACCAGCACGAGGGCGCCGGTCATGGCGATGAAGCCGAGCTTCACGCCGAGGTGCTCGCGAAGGCTCATCGCGACGATCGTGGCGACGAACCCCGCGACGACGATGGTGGCGAAGAGCTTGTCGGGGATCTTCGCATCGCCCATGCTCTCGCCCCCCGCGGCCACGGCCTTGGCGCCGCTGCCGAACTGGCGGAAGAAGAGCCAGTACATGATGCCGAGGGTGATGGCGAAGGTGAGGAGGAGGATCGGGAACGAGCTGGGCTTGCCCTTGTACCAGATGAAGTCGAAGAACTCCGCGCCGGAGACGCTGTGCATCATCTGCGGCGGCAGGTCGCCCAGAAGCATGGCCGAGCCCATGAAGTTGGCGCTGAAGCCGATCATGAGCACGAGCGGCGTGAGGGGCAGCCCGAGGTGGCGGGCGAGCGGGATGGCCACCGGCGCGAACATGAGGATGACGACCACGTTGTCCACGACCATGGACACCAGGCCGGCCAGCATCGACAGGATCACGATCAGCATCCCGCCGTTGCCGCGCGACATTTCCAGCGCCTTCACCGACAGCCATTCCGGTATCCCGGACTTGCCGAAGTAGCCGGCGATGGTCCAGATGGAGACGAGGATCGCCATGACGTTCCAGTCGACGATCTTGAAGGCGTCGTCCTCGCTCATGAGGCCCATCCAGATCATCACGGCGACGCCGAGCAGCGCGGCGGCCGTGCTGTCGATCCAGCCGGTGATGACGATGACGATCGTCACCGCGAAGATCGCGAGCGCGGCAATGGTCATGGCTTCCATCGGGTGACTCCTCCCCAGCGTATTGCTCTTCATCAATGCCCGGAACCGCGCGGGACGCCCGGCGGGCGAAAGTCTGAAATGTACCAAATGATCGCGGCGGGACCGCCGGGGGGGCATTGACCTAGGCCAAGCATTGCCCGGGTTCGTTCGCTTACACTGGCGTCACGACAAGAAGCGCCAGCCGCAACGGCCGGGGCGCGCCCCAGAGGAGTTGGCATGTCCTACGGTTCGATCCTGGTACCCATCGACGACCACCCTGCTGCTGCTGGCAGCATCGCCGCCGCGCTCCAGCTGGCTGCCGTCTTCGGCGCCCGCGTCCAGGGCGTGGCGATCGTTCCCCCGCTCAAAGTGGCCCAGCGCCTGCGGCCGCGCCAAAGCGCCGCTGCCCTGATGAAGAAGGAATGGGAGCACGACAAGCAGGAGGCACGCGCCGGCATCAAGCGCTTCGAGGCGCAGGCGAAGAAGGCGGGCGTGGCCTTCGCCGAGGGCCTGTGTGTCGAGGGCGACTTCGTCTCACTGATGGCCCGCCACGCGCGGACGGCGGACCTGGTGGTGTTGCCGCTGCCCGGCGAGGACGACATCGGCGTCCTCGGGGGCCACGCGGTCGAGGCCGCGCTGCTGGCCGTGGGGCGGCCGATGCTGCTCGTCCCGCAGAAGGGGCTTCCCAGCGGATTTCCCAGGAAGGTGCTCGTGGCCTGGAACGGCAGCCGCGAAGCGGCGCGCGCCCTGACGGATGCGCTGCCCCTGCTCTCCCGCGCCAAGTCCGTGCACATCTTCACCGCCGGCCCCGCCAACGACGAGGGCCCCATCCACGGCGCCAAGGCGGCGATCGGCTACCTGGCCAGCCACCAGGTGCAGGCAGAGGCGATGCACGCCACCGCCGCCGACGACCGCGTCGGGGACGCGATCCTCGCGCGCGCCGGCCGGCTGGGCGCCGACCTCGTCGTCATGGGCGCCTACGGCCGCCCGCGCTTTGCCGAGCTGATCCTGGGCGGCGCCACCCGCGCAATCCTGCGCAGGGCGGCCGTTCCCGTCCTCATGTCGCACTGACGGACGGCGGCGATTGACGCGGGTCAAGAGACTCGCGGCCCAGCGCGGTTCTAGAATGCACCATCGCCGGAGAGCGACGGGGCACGCGTGCGCGGAATTCCGAAGGACGCGCGTGCCCCGTGCAGTCTAGAATCCCGCAGTCCCTGACGCCGTCGTCCCCCTAGAGAGGAGAAACCCGATGAAGCAACGCAAGACCCTGCTGGCCGCCGTGGTGGCCACCGCCCTGTCCGCATTCGCGCCTGCATTCGCCTGGGAACCCGCCAAGACCGTCGAGTTCATCGTGCCCGCCGGCACGGGCGGCGGCGCCGACCAGATGGCGCGCCTCATCCAGTCGATCATCGCCAAGAACAACCTCATGAAGCAGTCCATGGTGGTGGTGAACAAGGGCGGCGGGGCCGGCGCGGAAGGCTTCCTGGAGGTGAAGGGCGCCAAGGGCGACCCGCACAAGATCATCATCACCCTTTCCAACCTGTTCACCACGCCGCTGGCGACGGGGGTTCCGTTCAACTGGAAGGACCTCACCCCGGTGCGCATGCTGGCGCTGGACCAGTTCGTCCTCTGGGTCCAAGCCGAGAACCCGGCCAAGACGGCCAAGGACTACGTCGAGGCGGTGAAGAAGGCGGGCCCCGGCAAGATGAAGATGGGCGGCACGGGCTCCAAGCAGGAGGACCAGATCCTCACCGTGGCGCTCGAGAAGCAGACGGGCACCAAGTTCACCTACATCCCGTACAAGGGCGGCGGCGAGGTGGCCACGCAGCTGGTCGGCAAGCACATCGACTCCAGCGTGAACAACCCGATCGAGGCGGTGGCGCAGTGGCGCGCGGGCAACCTCCGCCCATTGTGCGTCTTCGACGACACGCGCATGCCCTACAAGGAGAAGGTCACCAAGGACATGAGCTGGGGCGACATTCCCACCTGCAAGGAGGCCGGCGTCAACACCGACTACGTGATGCTGCGCGGCATCTTCATGCCCTCGGGCGTCACGCCCGAACAGGTGAAGTACTACGTGGACCTCATGGAGAAGGTCCGCCAGACCCCGGAGTGGAAGAAGTTCATGGAGGACGGCGCCTTCAACCAGACGGCGCTCACCGGCAAGGAGTACGCCGACTGGGTGGCGAACGCCGAGAAGCTGCACCAGGGCCTGATGGCGGAGGCGGGGTTCCTCGCCAAGAAATAGCCCTTGACGGCCCGCGGGCGGCGCATGCCGTCCCGCGGGCCGGTTTGCCCGACGCCGATAATAAGAGGGGAGACTCCGGAGCATGGAAGACAACAAGCCGGTCGCGTCCGTCCGCGTGGCCGAGGTGGTGATGGCCGCGCTGTTCCTGGCGTTCGGCGCCCTCGTGATGTGGGACAGCCGCCGCCTCGGCGCCGCCTGGGCCGACGACGGCCCCCAGGCCGGGTACTTTCCCTTCTACATCGGCCTCTTCATCGTCGTCTCGTCGGTCGCCAACATCTTCCGGGCGCTGAACCTCGGCGAAAAGGGCCGCCAGGCCTTCGTGGAGTGGGGGCAGCTGCGCATGGTCCTGCTCGTCATGGTGCCGACCGTCGTCTACGTCGCGCTCATCGCGAATCCCCTCTACAGCCTCGGCATCTACCTTGCCTCGGCCGTCTTCATCGCCTTCTTCATGTGGCACCTGGGCAAGTACAGCTGGACGAAGATCGCGCCGGTGTCGCTGGGCGTGGTGGTGTTCTTCTTCCTCATGTTCGAAGTGTGGTTCAAGGTGCCGCTTCCCAAGGGCCCGATCGAAGCCGCGCTGGGCTTCCGCTAGAAGGCGCCGACCATGCAAGAGATCCAGTCCCTGATGGGCGGCTTCGCCGTCGCCATGTCGTGGTTCAACCTCGCGCTCATGGTGGCCGGCGTCAGCCTCGGCGTGCTGATCGGCGTGCTGCCGGGGCTCGGCGGCGCCAACGGCGTGGCCATCCTGCTTCCCCTCACGTTCACCATGTCGCAGCAGCCCGGGGGCGCCACCTCGGCCATCATCCTGCTGTCCTGCATCTACTGGGGGGCGCTCTTCGGCGGCGCGATCACGTCCATCCTCTTCAACATCCCGGGCGAGCCGTGGTCCGTGGCCACCACCTTCGACGGCTATCCGCTCGCGCAACAGGGCCGGGCGGGGGCCGCCCTGACGGCCGCCTTCACCTCGTCCTTCATCGGCGCGCTCGTCGCGGTGATCCTCATCACCTTCATCTCCCCGGTCATCGCGAGGTTCGCGCTGAAATTCGGGCCGCCGGAGTTCTTCTCCGTGTACCTGCTCACCTTCTCCGCCTTCGTGGGCATGGCGAAGGGGACGCCCTTCAAGACGATCGCCGCCATGATGTCCGGATTCGCGCTGGCGGCGGTGGGCATCGACACGGTCACCGGCCAGCTGCGCCTCACCTTCGAGATCCCGGAACTCCTCAAGGGCTTCGACTTCCTGATCGCGGTGATCGGCCTCTTCGGCATCGGCGAGATCCTGCTCACCATCGAGGAGGGGCTCGAGTTCAAGGGCACCAAGGCGAAGCTCAACATGCGCGTGGTCCTGGAGACGTGGAAGGAGCTCCCGCGGTACTGGAAGACTTCCATACGCTCCTCCGCCGTCGGCTGCATGATGGGCATCGTGCCGGGGGGCGCCACCCCCGCGTCCTTCATGGCCTACGGCCTCGCCAAGAAGATGTCGCGCGACGGAGAGGATTTCGGCACCGGCAAGGTCGAGGGCGTCGTCGCCCCGGAGACGGCCGCGCATGCCGCCGGCACGTCGGCGCTCCTGCCCATGCTCACGCTGGGCGTGCCGGGCTCGCCGACGGCCGCGGTGCTGCTGGGGGGGCTGCTCATCTGGGGCCTGCAGCCCGGGCCGCTGCTGTTCGCCGAGAAGCCGGACTTCGTGTGGGGCCTCATTGCGTCGATGTACCTCGGCAACATCGTGGGCCTCATCGTCGTGCTGACCTGCGTGCCGCTCTTCGCCGCGATCCTCCGTGTTCCTTTCTCGATCATCGCCCCGGTGATCCTCGTGATCTGCGCCATCGGCGCGTACACGGTGCACAACTCGATGTTCGACGTATGGCTGATGATCGCCTTCGGGCTCCTGGGCTACGTCTTCAAGAAGCTCGACTACCCGATGGCGCCGCTGGTGCTGGCGCTGGTGCTCGGCGACCGCGCGGAGGACGCGTTCCGGCAGTCGATGCTCGGTTCGCAGGGCAGCCTCGGCGTCTTCTTCTCCAACCCGCTCGTGGGCATCATCACGGGCGCCTCGCTCCTGCTGCTCTTCTGGCCGCTGATCTCGAAGGGGATCGCGATCGCGCGCGGCGGGCGGTAGGCGACAACCCACGGGCAACCCAGGCATGCAAGGGAGTCTGACATGGCGGTAATCGCGTTCACCCAGGAAATGGCGACGCTGGGCTCCGACGTCGCGTTGGGCGTCTGCGAGGCGCTCGGCCTCGAGATGGTTCGTCACGAGGTGGGAGACAACGTCGCCGGCAAGATGCATGTGAAGAAGAGCCTGATCCGGCGGCTGCGCGAGGGCAAGGCCGGCCCCTTCGAGCGCTGGACGGCGGACGAGAGGTCGATCTCCATCTTCACGGCGGAGGAGATCTACGAGCTGGCGGTCAAGGGCAACGTGCTCATCCGAGGGTGGGGCGCCACGATGCTGCTGCGCCCGGTGTCGCACGTGCCTTGCGTGCGGATCTGCGCGCCGATGGAGCTGCGCGTGCAGCGCCTGATGGCGAGGCTGGAGACCGACGACGAGAAGCTCGCGCGCCACGAGATCGAGGTCGACGACCACGCCCGCTCGTCGCGCATGTCGGAGCACTTCGGCGTGCACTGGGGCGACCCGGCGCTCTACGACATCACGCTGAACACGGAGCGCGTCCCCGTCCCGACCTGCGTCGACATGGTGGTCGCGCTTGCGCGAAGCGACGCCTTCCGGGAAACGCCGGAGTCGCAGCGCCACCTCCAGGACCTGGCGCTCGGCGCCAAGGCCCGGGCACAGCTCAAGGCGAACCCGGCCACAGCGGACATCAGCATCCACGTCGAGGCACGGGACGGCAGGATCACCCTGCGCGGCATCGTCGCGAACGAGCGCGAGCACGCGCTCTGCCACGAGGTGGTCGGCTCGGTGGCCGGCGCCGCCGGGGTCGAGGACGAGCTCACCACGATGTCCGGGCGGATGAAGCTCTTCCCGCAGCAGCCGCGCAAGTAGGCCGCGGGCGGTCCGCCCGCGGTTCAGATCTTGCCGGCGTGCTTCAGGCGCGAGAGCGTCTCGGCGGACAGGTTGAGGTAGGAGGCCAGCTCCTTCTTCGGCACGCGCTCCACCAGTTCCGGGTGCTTGCGCAGGAAGCGGTGCACGCGCCCCGGCGCGTCCAGCAGATGCAGCGTGATCGTGTGGGCCATCACCTCGCTCATCAGGAACATGACCTCGTATTCGAAGTCCTCCATGAGCTCCGCGTTCGCCTCGAGGAAATCGGCCCACTGCGGCAGGGGCATCTTCGCCACGCGCGCCTTGGTGACCGCGCGGATCGAATAGGGCGCCGGCGTGCGCAGGCGCCAGGCGGCGTAGCTCGTCTCCATGTCGTCCTCGCGCGCGAAGCGCAGGATCATCTCCCTGCCCTCGGGGTTGGAGACCACGCGCTTGAGGACCCCGTCGAGGACGAAGTACTGCTCCATGTCGTGCGCGCCCTGGGTAAGCAGCACGTCGCCCTTGCGGTAGTCGACGACCGCGAGGAGCGGCTCGAGCGCGCGGAACGCGCTGGCCGGAAGCCGTCGCAGGACGATGTTCCGGTGCAGTCGCTCGCCGATCTCGGCGCGCTCGGGATGATTGACCAGCAGCGTCATGGGCTCTCGCGCGCTTGACCGGCATCAAGGCGACGCGGCCGCGCGACTCACTAGCATTCTATCGCGAATTCCTTCGGCGGCCGCCCGGCCGGGCGTGCCGCCGACGAACACCCGAACGAAGGCGGGCCCCGCCACCGGCGCGGCCACGAGCCTTCCCCGCGAGGAGACCGCCATGGCCACCGTCATCGATTCCGCTGCCGCTTCCCCGGCCGCCCCTGCCCCGGCGCAGGAGACGGCCGACGGCTTCCAGCTGGTCATCGACGCCCTGAAGTTGAACGGCATCGACACGATCTTCGGGCTGCCCGGAATCCCGATCACCGACCTCACGCGCCGCGCGCAGGCGGCGGGGATGCGCGTGCTCTCCTTCCGCCACGAGCAGAGCGCGGGCTATGCCGCCTCGATCGCCGGCTTCCTCACGCAGAAGCCGGGCATCTGCCTCACCGTCTCGGCGCCGGGCTTCCTGAACGGCCTGAACGCGCTGGCGCACGCCACCGTGAACTGCTTCCCGATGATCCTCATCAGCGGGTCGAGCGAGCGCGAGATCGTCGACCTGCAGCAGGGCGACTACGAGGAGATGGACCAGCTCGCGATCGCCAAGCCCGTCGCCAAGGCGGCCTACCGCGTGCTGCACGCCGAGGACATCGGCGTCGGCATCGCGCGCGCCATCCGCGCCGCCGTCTCCGGCCGTCCGGGCGGCGTCTACCTCGACCTGCCCGCGAAGCTCTTCGCCCAGACGATGGAGGCGGCGGCCGGGCGCCACTCGCTCATCAAGGTCGTCGATCCGGCGCCGCGCCAGATTCCCGCCGCCGACGCCGTGCAGCGCGCCCTCGAACTGCTCGGGCAGGCGAAGCGGCCGCTGATCGTGCTGGGGAAGGGGGCGGCGTACGCGCAGGCGGATGCGGACATCCGCGCGCTGGTCGAGAGGACCGGCATCCCCTATCTGCCGATGTCGATGGCCAAGGGCCTGCTGCCGGACACCCACGAGCAGTGCGCGTCGGCCGCGCGCTCCTTCGTTTTGCCGGAGGCCGACGTGGTGCTGCTCATCGGGGCGCGCCTCAACTGGCTGCTCTCCCACGGCAAGGGCAAGACCTGGGGCGGCAAGGGCCCGAAGGCGTGGGGCGCCCAGAAGTTCATCCAGGTGGACATCTCGCCGCAGGAAGCCGACAGCAACGTGCGCATCGAGGCGCCGCTCGTGGGCGACATCGGTTCGTGCGTCTCTGCCCTGCTCGCGGGCATCGGCCCGGGCTGGCCCCGGCCCCCGGCCGAGTGGCTGGGCGCCGTCGCCGAGCGCAAGGGCAGGAACATCGCCAAGATGGCCGAGACCCTGGCCCGGGATCCGGTGCCGATGAACTTCCACAGCGCGCTCAGCGTGGTGCGCGACATCGTCAAGGCGAACCCGGACGCCGTCCTCGTGAACGAGGGCGCCAACGCGCTGGACTTCACGCGCAGCATCGTCGACATGCACAAGCCCCGCAAGCGCATCGACGTGGGCACGTGGGGCATCATGGGCATCGGCATGGGCTACTGCGTCGCCGCGGCCGTGACCACGGGCGAGCAGGTCATCGCGATCGAAGGCGACAGCGCCTTCGGCTTCTCGGGGATGGAGGTGGAGACGATCTGCCGCTACAACCTGCCCGTGTGCATCGTCGTCATGAACAACAACGGCGTCTACAAGGGCACGGACCGGGACCCCACCGGCCGGGACCCGGCGCCCACCGTGTTCGTCAAGGGCGCGCGCTACGAAATGCTGATGCAGGCCTTCGGCGGCGTGGGCGTCCAGGCCGCCACACCGGCGGAGCTGCGCCGGGCGATGGAAGACGCGCTGCGCTCGCGCAAGCCCACGCTCATCAACGCCCTGATCGACGAGACCGCCGGAACGGAAAGCGGCCGCATCACGGCCCTGAACCCGACCGCCAAGAAGCAATAGGACTTCCGACAAGGAAGCCGCCGTCGTTCAACACAGAGGGCACAGTGGGATCACAGAGGAGCACAGGGGCTGTCGAGTTAAAATTGGCTTCTCCTCCGTGATCCCTCTGTGCCCTCTGTGCCCTCTGTGCTCAACATCCCTCCCAGCCGGAGCCCCCAATGGAAGCACTCAAAGGCGTAAGAATCCTCGACATGACCCACGTGCAGGCGGGTCCCACCTGCTCGCAGCTTCTCGCTTGGATGGGCGCGGACGTCATCAAGTTCGAGCCCCCGCAAGGCGACGCGACGCGCGGCCAGCTGCGCGACATCCCCGGCACGGACAGCCTCTATTTCACGATGCTCAACTGCAACAAGCGCTCCATCACGGTCAACATGAAGAGCGCCCAGGGCAAGGAAGTCTTCGTCGACCTCCTGAAGAAGTGCGACATCATGATGGAGAACTTCGGCCCCGGCGTTCTCGAGCGCCTCGGCTTCACGTGGAAGAAGATCCACGAGATCAACCCGAGGATCGTCGTGGGTTCCATCAAGGGCTTCGGCTCGTCCGGACCCTATGCCGACTTCAAGGCCTACGAAAACGTCGCGCAGGCCATGGGCGGCGCGATGAGCACGACGGGCATTCCGGACGGGCCGCCATACGTGACGGGCGCGCAGATCGGCGACTCGGGCACGGGCCTGCACCTGGCCATCGGCCTTCTCGCCGCCCTGCACCAGGCCAACCGCACGGGCGAAGGGCAGTATGTCGAGGTTGCGATGATGGACGGGGTGATGAACCTCTGCCGCGTGAAGTTCCGCGACCACCAGCGCCTCACGCGCCAGTCGCTGTCGGAGTACTCGGTGCCCACCTACAAGGACATGGGCGACGTGCCGCGCGCGGGCAACGACTCCGGCGGCGGCCAGCTCGGCAACGCCATCCACTGCAAGCCGCACGGCGCCAACGACTGGCTCTATGTCGTGGTGCAGGAGGCGGTCTGGGTCGCGCTGGCCAACCGCATCGGCCCGGACGTCCACATGCCCGACCTCGCGACCGACCCGCGCGTCGCCACGATCGCGGAACGACGCAAGAACCAGAATCTCGTGTGGACGCTGCTCAACAAGTTCGCCGAGAATTACACGAAGCGCGAACTGATGGCGATCCTCAATCCGCTCGATGTGCCCTGCGGGCCGATCATGTCCACGAGTGACCTGGCGACCGACGAGCACATCCGCGGCCGCGACATGTACGTGGAACTCGACCACCCGCAGCGCGGCAAGTGGTTCAACGTCGGCATGCCCATCAAGCTGTCGGCGTCCCCCGCGAAGATCGAGCGCAGCCCCCTGCTGGGCGAGCACACCGACGAGATCCTCACGACCGTCCTCGGCTACGACGCCGCCAAGGTCGCGGCGATGAAGGCCGCGGGCGCCTTTTCCGCCCCCCCCAAGAAGGCACCCTGATGAAGATCGCGATCATCGGCCAGCAGGATTTCGGCAAGGCGGTCCTCGAGGCGTTCCTCGCGCGCGGCGACACCGTCGCGGGCGTCTTCTGCGCGCCCGAGAAGGAGGGCGGCAAGCCCGATCCCATGAAGATCGCGGCCCAGGAGAAGGGGCTGCAGGTCTTCCAGCTCCCGTCGCTCAAGGCGCCGGAGGCCACGGCGGCCATGAAGGGTCTCGATGCCGACATCGGCATCATGGCCTTCGTGCTCCAGTTCGCGCCGCAGGACTTCGTGAACATCCCGAAGCACGGCACCATCCAGTACCACCCGTCGCTGCTGCCGAAGTACCGCGGGCCGAGCTCCATCAACTGGCCGATCACCAAGGGCGACACGAAGACCGGCCTGACGATCTTCCGGCCGACGGATGGCCTGGACGAAGGCGCGGTGATCCTCCAGAAGGAGACCCCGATCTCCGAGAACGACACGCTCGGCACCGTGTACTTCGACAGGCTGTTCCCCATGGGCGTGGCCGCCATGCTCGAGGCGGCCGACCTCGTCGTGGCCGGCAGGCACAGGGAGGTCGTGCAGGACGAGTCGCTCGCGTCCTACGAGGGCTGGTTCCGCGCCGCCGAGGCGAGGATCCACTGGAACAACCACGTCGACTGGATCCACAACACCATCCGCGGTTCCGACCCGGCGCCGGGCGCGTGGACGACCCTCGGCGGGAAGAAGCTGCAGCTCTTCGGCTCGCGCAGGCACCTGGTCCGCACCTTCGGGTCGGTGAAGGGGAAGATCGGCGAGATCGCCGAGGTGGGGGCGGAGTCGATCCGCATCACCGCTCAGGGCGGACAGATCGAGGTGTCCAAGGTGAAACCCGAGGAGGGCAAGAAGATTTCCGCCGCCGATTGGGCGAAGGCCGCCGGCTTGGGCCCGGGGACGATTCTCGGAACCTGAGGCGCCGCAAGTCCAACCGACGACGCCCCGCGGAAGCGGGGCGTCGTTCTTGCGCGGCATGCTGCGCGCAGACATTGCAGACATCGACAAGGAGACCCTGAAGTGCCCCATGCGATCCGATTCCACCAGACCGGCGGCCCTGAAGTCCTCCAGTGGGAGGAAGTGACCGTCGGCGACCCCGGCGCCGGCGAGGCGCGCGTCGCCCACAAGGCCATCGGCCTCAACTACATCGACACCTATCACCGTACCGGCCTCTACCCCATGCCCATGCCCTCGGGCATCGGCCTGGAGGCGGCCGGCGTCGTCGAGGCGGTCGGCCCGGGCGTGACGGAATTCAAGGCGGGCGACCGAGTCGCCTACTGCAACGGACCCATCGGCGCCTACAGCGAGACGAAGATCCACCCCGTCGACCGGCTGGTGAAGCTCCCCGACGGCATATCCTTCGAGCAGGGCGCCTGCATGATGCTGCAGGGCCTCACGGCGCACTACCTGCTGCGCCGGCTGCACGTCGTCCCGCAGGCAGGGGACTTCATCCTGTGGCACGCGGCGGCGGGCGGCGTGGGCCTGATCGCCTGCCAGATGGCGAGGGCCTACGGGCTCAACCTCATCGGCACGGTCAGCTCGCCGGAGAAGGCCGCGCTCGCCCGCGAGCACGGCGCCGCGCACACCATCGACTACACGAAGGAGGACTTCGTCGCGCGGGTGGGCGAGATCACGGGCGGGAAGAAGTGCCCGGTGGTCTACGACTCGGTCGGCAAGGACACCTTCATGAAGTCGCTCGACTGCGTGCGCACGCGAGGCCTGCTCGCGCTCTTCGGCAACGCCTCGGGCCCGGTGGACGCGCTGAACACGGGCCTTCTCGCCGCCAAGGGGTCGCTGTACGTGACGCGCCCGACGCTCATCTCCTACACCGGCGTGCGCGCCGAGCTGGTCGCCGCGGCCGCCGAGCTCTTCGACCACGTGCTGGCGGGACGGGTCAAGGTCGCGCCGCGCCAGTCCTATGCCCTCAAGGACGCCGCGCAGGCGCACCGCGACCTCGAGGCGCGCAAGACGACGGGGTCCACGATCCTCGTGCCGTGACGAACCCGCGGTCTGGCGGTGCTCAGCGCACCTCGTAGCTTTCGAGCTCCGTCCGCTCCTTCAGGAGCACCTTGCCCTCGCTCGTGGTGTTCGTGACCTCGGACACGACGTAGCGCTTGACCATGCCGCTGTACCACAGCGTGGCGTGGTGCGTTCCCGACCGGCTGCTGCCGAGCTGGCGCCACTGCGCGTGGCGTTCCACGCGCACGGCGCGGATGCGGCCCGCCGCCGTGTCGAGGTCCTCCTCGCCCGTCACCTTGAGGGTGACCTTCGTGTCGAACTTGCGGTCCCCGGCACTCTGCACGTACTCCGAGGTGAGCGATGCCCCGGGCACCATCGGAAAGACGTACCAGATCGACGGCGGGTGGTAGTCGCTGGCCGTTCCGTTGGCGGCGATGCTGCGGATCCAGTTCCCGGTGCGGTCCGAAATGGCGCCGCCGCTGAAGCGCACCTCGCCGGCGCGGACTTCCGAGACCTTCACCGTGAGACGCCGGGTCGCGCCCGACTGGAGGTCGGTGACGCGATAGCGCCAGGTATCGCCGACGGCGAACTCCGGGGGCGCGCCCGTCGAGCGTGGCGCCGGGGCGGAAGCAGGCGAGGACGAACTCCCCTTGCCGGACGCCGGCTTCGCCGACGCCACCTTGACCTTTTCCGGCGGCGCGTTCATGAAGGAGAACGCGGTTTCGAGCGAGGTGCTCTCCCAAGGCACCTGCTGACCCGACGATTCCTTGCGCACGGCGCCGCGCACGGACTTGAAGACCTCCTCGACGGGCGCTCCCGCCTTTCGCATCTCGCGCAGCAGGTGGTGGGTGTAGAGACCGTTGCGGCCGGCGCCATCGGAGGAGACGGAGCCGGGCGCCGTCGCGAATGCGATCAGCGTGCCGGGCGGCGCGTCCACCTGTGCGAGGCCTTTCGCGGCGGGCTGGAAACGCTTGCCGAAGGGATTGTTTCGGCAGGCGTCCAGCACGACGAAGTTCACCGGATTGCGGGCCGAGTCCAGTTTCTCGAGGACCGCCGCGAGGTCCAGCGCGGCGAACGCGACCTCGTCCTCGCGGGCGATGTCGGCGTCCACCGGCAGGAGGTAGTTGCGTCCACGCACCTGCAGGCCGTGGCCGGCGAAATAGAACAGGCCGGTCGACGTGCGGCCGAGCCGGTCGCCGAACTCGCGCAGGGCAAGATGCATCTCGCGCAGGGTTGCGTTCTCGAGGCGCATCACCGTGAATCCGCTCGCCTCCAGTGCCTTGGCCATGTCGGCGGCGTCGTTAGTCGGGTTGGGCAGCGGCGCCTCCCGGTAGGCACCATTGCCGATGACCAGGGCGAGGCGCCCGGCCGGCGCGGCTTGCGCCGCGCCCTGGGCAGCCGCCGGCGCAGCCTTGGGCGCCGACGACTGGGCACGCGCGGGCCCGCTGGCGGCCAGCGCCGCCAGGGCGAGGAGTGCCACGCAGCGGTGAAAGATGCGCATGCCGCGGATTGTATACAAAGCGCCCGCCCGGGCTTGCTACACTCCTGCCTCCCCGTCATCGCCCCCGCACGATCCCCCCATGGCCCTGCTGCTGAAAGAGAAGGACGTCGAGCAACTCCTCACCATGCCCCTCGCGCTCGACCTCGTCGAGCGCGTCCATCGCGAGTACTCCGCCGGAAACGCGATCGACGTGCCGCGCGAGCGCAGCCGCCTGCCCAAGGCCGCGCTGCACATCCTGCAAGGGGCCGTGCCGTCGGCCGGCGTCTTCGGCTACAAGGCCTACACCTCCAGCCGCGAGGGCATCCGCTTCATCGTCTACGCCTTCAACGCCGAGCGCGGGAACCTCGACGCCATTGTCGAGGCGAACCTGCTCGGAATGACGCGCACCGGCGCGGCCGGTGGCGTCGCCGCGAAATACCTGGCGCGCCCTGACGCGAAGGTGGCGGGCGTCTTCGGCGCCGGATGGCAGGCCCAAGGGCAGATCGAGGCGCTGGCCGCGGTGCGCCGGCTCGAGCGCGTCAAGGTCTACTCGCGCAAGGCCGACAAGCTCGCGGCGTTCTGCACGCGGATGGCGTCGAAGGTGGGCCTCGACGTCGTTCCCGCGGCCTCTCCCGAGGAGGCGGTACGCGGCAGCGACATCGTGGTCACCATCACCACGTCCGCGACCCCGGTCTTCGACGGCGAATGGGTGGAGCCCGGCACCCACGTCAACGCGGCTGGCTCCAATTCGCTGCTGCGCCAGGAAATCGACGAGGCCACGGTGCGCAAGTGCTCGCCCATCGTGGTGGACTCGCGGCCGACCGCGCTCAAGGAGGCCGGCGACCTGCTGCCGGCGCTGGAGAAGGGGCGGCTGCACATAGGCCAGGTGGCGGAGATCGGCGAGGTCATGAACGGCACCCGCGCCGGGCGGACACGGCCGGACCAGGCGACGCTCTTCGAGTCGCAGGGCATGGCGATCCAGGACCTCATCATCGCCGCCGAGCTCGCGCGGATGGCGCGGGCGCAGGGGCTCGGCACCGAAGTCGACGTCGGGGGCTGATCGGGACGGCCCGCCGGGGTGGCGCTCTCCGAACCGGAAGCGCGGCGCGAGGCGTTGCACCGCCGCGCCGGGGTCAGATTCCATTTTTCCTCGATGACCGTGGTCAAGCCGGGCGCCCGGACCCCGGCTGATAGAATGGCGGGGCTCTCCCAACCCGCCCCCCACGACAATGAACATCCACGAATACCAGGGCAAGGAACTCTTCCGCAAGTTCGGCGTGCCCACGCCGCGCGGCATCCCCGCGTTTTCCGTCGACGAGGCGGTCAAGGCCGCCGAGTCCCTTGGCGGCAAGGTCTGGGTCGTGAAGGCGCAGATCCACGCCGGCGGCCGCGGCAAGGGCGGCGGCGTGAAGGTCGCCAAGTCCCTCGACGAGGTGAAGGACCTTGCGGGGAAGATCCTCGGCATGACGCTGGTCACGCACCAGACCGGACCGGAGGGCCGCAAGGTTCGCCGGCTGCTGATCGAGGAGGGCGCCGACATCCGCAAGGAACTCTATGTGGCCATCGTGGTGGACCGCGTCACGCAGCGCGCGACGATCATGGCCTCCAGCGAAGGCGGCATGGACATCGAGGAGGTCGCGGCCCACACGCCGGAGAAGATCCACCGCGTGGCGATCGATCCGAAGGCGGGCCTGAACGACGCGCAGGCCGAGGACCTCGCCCGCAAGATCGGCGTGCCGGAGGGTTCGGTCGCCCAGGCGCGCGACCTGCTGAAGGGCCTGTACCGTGTCTTCGACGAGTGCGACTGCTCGCTCGCCGAAGTGAACCCCCTCATCGTCACCGGCGACGGCAAGGTGGTCGCCCTCGACGCCAAGCTCAACTTCGATTCCAACGCGCTCTTCCGCCACCCCGAGATCGTCGCCTACCGCGACCTCGACGAGGAGGATCCCGCCGAGATCGAGGCGTCCAGGCACGACCTCTCCTACATCTCGCTCGACGGCAACATCGGCTGCCTGGTGAACGGGGCGGGGCTCGCGATGGCCACCATGGACACGATCAAGCTCTTCGGCGGCAACCCCGCCAACTTCCTCGACGTGGGCGGCGGCGCCACCACCGAGAAGGTGACCGAGGCCTTCAAGATCATGCTGGCGCGCCCGGGCCTGAAGGCCATCCTCGTGAACATCTTCGGCGGCATCATGAAGTGCGACACGATCGCGAGCGGCGTCGTCGCGGCGGCCAGGCAGGTCACGCTCAGCGTGCCGCTCGTCGTGCGCCTCGAGGGCACGAACGTGGATCTGGGCAAGAAGATTCTCGCCGACTCGGGCCTGCCGATCATCTCGGCCTCCGACATGGGCGATGCCGCGGCCAAGGTCGTTGCCGCGGCCAAGGGCTAAAGGAACCGTCATGAGCATCCTCATCAACAAGGACACCAAGGTCATCACGCAGGGCATCACCGGCAAGACCGGCCAGTTCCACACGCAGATGTGCGTGGCCTACGCCAATGGCAGGAACTGCTTCGTCGCGGGCGTGAACCCGAAGAAGGCGGGCGAGTCCTTCGAGGGCATCCCCATCTACGGCACGGTGGCCGAGGCGAAGAAGCAGACGGGCGCCACCGTTTCCGTGATCTACGTTCCGCCGCCCTTCGCCGCCGCCGCCATCGACGAGGCGGTGGACGCTGAACTCGACCTGGTGATCTGCATCACCGAGGGCATCCCGGTGCGCGACATGATCCGCACGCGCGACCGCATGAAGGGCAGGAAGACGCTGCTCCTCGGCCCCAACTGTCCGGGCACCATCACCCCCGGCGAGATCAAGATCGGCATCATGCCCGGCCACATCCACAAGAAGGGCCGCATCGGCGTCGTGTCCCGTTCGGGCACCCTGACCTACGAGGCCGTGGGGCAGCTCACCGCGCTTGGCCTGGGCCAGTCCTCGGCCGTGGGAATCGGCGGCGACCCGGTGAACGGCCTCAAGCACATCGACGTGCTGAGGCTCTTCAACGACGACCCCGAGACGGATGCCGTCATCATGATCGGTGAGATCGGCGGCTCCGACGAGGAGGCGTGCGCCCGCTGGATCAAGGACCACATGAAGAAGCCCGTCGTGGGCTTCATCGCGGGCGTCACCGCGCCCCCCGGCAAGCGCATGGGCCACGCGGGCGCCATCATCTCCGGCGGCAAGGGCACGGCGCAGGAAAAGCTCTCGGTGATGGAGGAGTGCGGCATCAAGGTGACGCGCAACCCGGCGGAGATGGGAAAGCTGCTCAAGTCGGTGATCTGAGAACCCGCGAGGCGCTGCGCGGCCGTGCCGCGCACAAGGGCGCGCGCCGCATCGGCCAATTCGCCGAGGGTGACCTCGCCGGCTTTCGCAAAGCGGGCGCCCATTCGATGCGGGCGCACTGCTTGTGCCATTCACGCCGCACGTAGAATTCCGCGGTGCTTGCCCGACAACCGCGTCCCACGCCCGTTCATGCCAGACCCTCGAGACGCCTGGAGACGATCGCGGTCCATTGCCAAGTACCGCAGACGAGCCGTCGACTACGACCGGACCAGCGGCCCGACTTGGCCGATTCGCGTGCGGGCGATCGATGCGCTTCAGTTGCGGCCGGGCGATCAGGTACTGGACGTGGGTTGTGGCACGGGGCTCAGCCTGGGCTTGCTGGTCGAGGCCGTCGGGCCCGGCGGTAAGGTCTTCGGCTTCGACCAGAGCCCGGACATGCTCGAGCGGTCGCGGGCCCGGCTCGCGCAGGCCGATTGGCCCAATGTCCATCTTTCATTGACCAGCGCCGAGGACTTAACCTTGCCCGGTCCGGTGGATGCCTTGCTGTTCCATTACACGCATGACATTCTGCGTTCGCAACCCGCAATCGAGCGCGTGCTCGCGCTGGCCAAGCCCGGCGCGCGCGTGGCCATTGCCGGCATCAAGTACTTTCCCGGCCTGCTGTGCATCCTGAACCCGTGGGTCTACCTCAAGAATCACGGCTACAACGGGGCGCCCGGCGAGTTGAAGTCACCCTGGGACCGAATCGCCCCCCTGCTGGTCGACTGGACATTCACCCAGACCCAGTGGGGCATGGGCTACATCGCAACCGGGCGCCTGCCGCCAGTGGCCGGCCCTGATCCAACCGACATGACTGCACAGTCATGAACCGGCCCGGGAGGCCGATGACGTGGGCCGCGGCACTGCAAGGACTGGTTGCTTTGCTGGTCCTGAATGGACTGCTGAGCTTCGGGCCGTGGTGGCCGACGCCGGGCATTGTTCCGCAGGCCCGACTCGCCCCGGAGTTCGTCGGCCTGTGGCTCATCCTGCTATGGCTGGCCGCACGCCAGTCCCAGCCGTCGCACCGCTCGATTCAGGCCCTGTCGGTCATCGTCCTTTGCCTGATTCTGGGCCGCTACGTCGATGTCACCGCCCCCAGCCTGTTCGGCCGACCCGTCAATCTGTACTGGGACGTGCCGCAGCTTCCCCGATTTCTGTGGGTTTCGGCGATGGACCACCCCTGGTGGCAGACCGCTGCCGTGACGGCCGCGATCGTCGCCGTGGGGTGGCTGCTGCTTGCAGTCGTTCGACTCTGCCTGAGAACGGCCCTGCAGTCCCTGGTGCCCTGGGCCTTGCAGTCGGCCTGGGCATGGCTGATCAGCTTCGGTGCCGCCCTTTTGGCGGCGGCTCACCTGGCGGGCGTTCAGGGCACGGCCCGCTATGCATCCAAGGCAGTGCTTCCCACCTATGGAGAGCAACTCAGGCTTCTTTGGGACGCCCACGCGCCCGGCCAACTGGCGCGGGCACTTCCCGCCATGACGCCGACGGAAGACGCCCTGGCCACGCATGGGCCGCAGGCACTCGCGGCGCTGGCCAACCGCGACGTGACGTTCATCTTCCTGGAATCCTTCGGTGCGGTTCTCTATGACGACCCCGTCGCGAGGCTCGCCACGGACCCCTCCCGCCGTGCGCTGCAAGACGTCCTGATCGCCAGCGGCCGACATGTGGTCTCGGGCTTCTTCCGATCGCCCACCGTCGGCGGCGCGTCCGACCTTGCCCATCTTTCACTCCTGTCGGGCATAGACCTCTCGGATCCCCGCCGCCACAACCTGCTGCTGACCACCAGGCGCCCCACGCTTCTGCACCTGTTCAAGCAGGCCGGCTACCGGTCCTTCGGCCTGTATCACGCGGTCTCCTGGCCCTGGCCGGAACATGTCTACTATGGCTTCGACCACTACATCGATGGTCCGGCGCTTCGGTACCAGGGCCCGCCGATGACTTTCTGGAAGATTCCAGACCAGTTTGCCCTGGCCCGCTTCGAGCAGCAGTTCCCGCGAACGCCAGGCAGCCAGCCGAGAGTGGTGTTCTTCCCGACCATCAGCTCGCACTTCCCCTTCAGTCCGATCCCGCCCTACCAACCCGACTGGCAGCGCGTCCTGACCCCTGCGCCATTCGACTCGGAGGATCTGGATGCCGTCGCGGCCCACAAGGTGAACTGGCTCGACATGCGCGCCGACTACCTGACCAGCGTGAAGTATGTCTATCAATGGCTGGCCGGCTACCTCGAGCTGCCCGAACCTCGGGAAACCGTTTTTGTACTGGTGGGTGACCATCAGCCAACGGCCAACATCACGGGCGAAGGCCGATCGTGGGATGTTCCCGTGCACATCATCAGCCGTGATCGCCGGATGCTCGACCGATTCAGGGCGCAGGGCTTCTCGGACGGGCTGTGGCCGGACCGCGCGGTTCTCGGCGGAATCCATCACCTGACAAGCCTTCTGCTCAATGGGTTTGGTCCCGGGCACGTCCTGCCCTGACCGCCACGATCGTTCCAAACACGCAAGGCTCGCGAAGCCATGAAGTCCCCGATGCCCATGCCTCGATTGCCTCCCCGACCTTTGGCTTGGGCCATCGCGGTGGCGGCTTGCCTGTTGATTGCGGGAATGAATCTCGTCCTCTGGCAGGTTTTCCATACGCAAGTCCGGCCGCCCGACCACACCGGTGCCATCGCCGGGCTGTCCTACAACGGAGCCAACCGATGGCAAAGCCCGGCCCATGGCGAGCGTCCCTCGGCGGCAGACATCGACCGAGACCTGGCGCTGCTGTCCCGCCACACTCGCCGCATTCGCACGTATTCCGCCGCCGACCACCCGGAGCTTCCCGCCCTCGCCCAGAAGCACGGATTGCAGGTCATGCTGGGAGCATGGATCGATGATCGCCTGGCCGACAATCAACGCGAGCTCGCGGCAGCGGTCGCGCTTGCCCGATCCCATCCCAACATCCCTCGGGTCATCGTGGGCAACGAAACCCAGCTGAAGGCGAGGCTGCCGCCCAACCGCCTCGCCGCCTACCTGGACCAGGCCCGGTCGGCGCTCCGTTCAACGCCGGTCCAGGTCTCTACGGCCGAGCCGTGGCATGTATGGCTGGAGCAGCCACAGCTGGCTCAGCACGTGGACTTCATTGCCATCCACGTGCTGCCCTACTGGGAAGGGGAGTCGATCGACACCGCGGTCAAGACCGCGCTGCAACAGATCGCAAGGGTGAAGGCCCGCTTTCCGGACCGGCCTGTCGTGGTCGCCGAAATCGGCTGGCCCAGCAACGGTCCACGCCTGGGCAATGCCCAGGCCTCGGCGGCAAGCCAGGCCCTGTTCATCAGAGGCATTCTGCAGGAAGCCCGGTCTTCGGGCCTGGACTACTACCTCATCGAGGCCTTCGATCAACCCTGGAAGATCGCGACGGAAGGGCGGGTGGGTGCGCATTGGGGGCTTTGGGACACGTGGCGCAACCCGAAATTCGCCATGACCGGCCCGGTCGACAAGGATCCCCATTGGCGAGGCAAGGCCTGGGTGTCGAGCCTGCTGGGTGCCGCCGTCATGCTGCCCTTCCTCTTCGCCTTCCGGCGAATGCGGCTGGCCGGACGGGTCACCTTCTGTGCGGCCGCCCAGGCCGTCGCTTCGCTGAGCGTCGTGCTGCTGTCCATTCCCCTGGCCCACTACCTGACGCTTTCCAACCTGCCGGGGCTCGCGCTGGTCGCGGCCGCCTTGGCCTTCATCGGCGCAACCTTGCTTGCGCAGGCCTTTGAGTTCTCGGAACTCTTCTGGCCCGGCA
>Ga0114939_10000499_pt1 | contig 32519 bp, 39 predicted proteins | sample AshMeaCrysSpring_FD_87196 | JGI IMG/M metagenome (GOLD analysis project Ga0114939, IMG submission 87196) | Groundwater microbial communities from Big Spring, Nevada to study Microbial Dark Matter (Phase II) - Ash Meadows Crystal Spring | ecosystem: Environmental > Aquatic > Deep subsurface >...
CCCGGGCGGGTTCCATTAACGCCAAGCGCGCCGCCGCTGTCTATAGCCGCAACGGGGGGGACGCCGATAACCCGGATGGGTGATGGGTCGGGACGGGGGCTGCGAACGTCCCGATCGGGCGCAAGGTTGTCGGCCCGCCGTCGAGCGGCGATAATCCCCCAATTGCCGGCCGAGGCGGGGCCCAGACCTCCCGGACGGTGCGCCGGACGGCCCGGCCTCGCGGTCGTGCCATCCCAAGGAGGATTCGGCGGGTGCTGCACTTTCCTGAACGCGTCCCGCAGGGCGGGCATGGCTCGTTCGGCACGTCGGCGGGGCAAGGCGCGGGCGCGGGCTTCGCCGCGGACGGGGAGAACGACGCCCAGGACTGCCGCGCAGTCGATTTGTCGGGCATCCTCGAGCCGATGCTCGAGGCCGTGGTGCGCCTCGCGGGCGCCACCGAAGCGATTGTCCGTCCGCTGACCGCCGATGGAAGCGCCGGTGCGCCGGTCGCAAGCGTGGGCGGACGGGGCGGCGTCGCGTCGGCGCCGTGGTGCGCTGCCTGCGCGGAAACCGTCGACGCCGGCAGCGAGTGCGTGGTGCGCCACGTCTGCGGCCACCCCGACCGGATGGTCGCCGCCGAGATCGCGCAGGTCTGCAGTCACATCACCGCGGTGCCGCTCGAGCACCGGGGCCGGGTGGTTGGGACGCTGTCGCTCAGGTTCGATGCCCCCGGCCGCCTGCCCGATGCGATGGCCCCGATGCTCAAGGCCGCCGGGGATCTCCTGGGGGTCACGCTGGAGAACGCCCGCCTGACGCGCGAAAACCTGCGGATGGCCCTGATGGCCGAGCGCCAGATGATGGCCAACGAGGTCCACGACTCGCTGGCGCAGGGGCTCACCTTCATGCGCATGCGGATGAGCCTGCTCTCGGACGCCATCCGGCAGCGCGACGAGCTGCGTGCGTTCAAGTACTGGTCCGACGTGGACGGCTCCCTCACCAGCGCGCACCGGCGCCTGCGCGAGCTGATCACCTATTTCCGCAGCCGCATGGACCCTCAGGGGCTGGTGCACGCGCTCGCGGAGACCGCGGACCGCTTCTTCGACCGCACCGGCGTCGTGCTCTCGTTCCACAACCGCGTCCCCGACCTCTGCATGCCGGCAGACCGCGAGGTCGAGGTGTTCCACATCGTCCAGGAAGCGCTCGCCAACGTCTGCCGGCACGCCCAGGCCCGCCACGCCGCGATCACGATCGACCGCCGGGGCGCGGGCTACGAGGTGGCGGTGGTCGACGACGGCGTGGGCATCGCCGCGTGCGCGGACGGGGGCGACAGCGACGACCCCGGGCACTACGGGCTGCAGATCATGCGCGAGCGCGCGCAGCAGCTCGGCGGCGCGCTCGCCGTCGAAGAGGCCCCCGCCGGCGGGACGCGCATCCGGCTCTTCGTACCCGCGGAACCGCCGCGCAATGGAACCACCGATGAGTGAACCGATTCGGGTCGTCCTGATCGACGACCACGGGCTGTGCCGCAGGGGCCTCGCCGAGCTTCTCGAGCAGCGGGCGGGCATCAGGGTGCTCGGCACGACGGGCAATCCCGACGAGGCCGTCCGCCTCCTCTCCGAGACTCGGCCGGATCTCGCGGTCATGGACCTGCGGATGGCGCCGACCGACGGCTTCAGCCTGCTCAATCGCCTGCGCGCCGAGGGCGTCGACACGCCTGTCGTCGTGCTGACGATGAGCGACTCGCAGGAGGACCTCGCGCGCGCGTTCCGCATGGGCGTGCGCGCCTACCTCCTCAAGGACATGGATCCCGACGACGTGATCGACGCGATCCGTCGCACGGCGCGAGGCGAGGTCGTGGTTGCGCCGACGATGGCGCTCAAGCTCGTCGACCTCTTGAAGCCCGGCGAGCCCAAGGCATCGCGCGAGAGCTGCATGAAGCAGCTCACGGAGCGCGAGCGCGAAATCCTGCAGCACCTCTCGAGCGGCAAGAGCAACAAGGCGATCGCGCAGGCGCTCGACATCAGCCACGACACCGTGAAGCTGCACGTGCGCCACATCCTGTCCAAGCTCGGGCTGACCTCCCGCGTCGAGGCCGCGGTGTACGCGGTCGAGCACCGCGCCGCGATGGCGTCGTCCGACCCGCACCAGAAGGCGTCAGGGTTGTAGCGGCGCGAGCCGGGAAGCAGGGGCCCCGCGCAAAGCGCGGGGATGCGACCGGGCGAGTCGACGCGGGCGGCCGACGACGTGACGCGTCGCATCCGCCCGCCGGTGCAGGAGGCCGCGGCGCGAGCCGGGAAGCAGAGGGAACGCGCGACCAGCGAGCAGGGCCCCGGATTGCGATCGGGGATGCGAGCGGCCGGGAGCGCGTTCGGAGGCCGACTCGATGCGACCACGATACGCGGAGGCCGCACACGGAGGCCGAACCGCGAAGCGCGGGGGATGCGACCAGGCGAGTCGACGCGTGTGGCCGACGACGAGACGCGTCACATCGGAGTGCCGACGATGGAGGTCCGGCGCCGACGCCCGCAGCCGGCGCGCGGTCCTTTGGCCCTGATGGGGTCGAGGGCGCGGGCTCTGCCGCGGTCGTCAGCCCGCGTTACGACGGCGCGGCCGGGCGCCTTGCTCCGTGGGCGTGGCGTCCGGCGTGAACCAGTTGAGCCGCTCCCGCAGCCGCACCACGCCGCCAACGATGATCAGGGTCGGCGGCCGGAACCCGGCGGCGGCGATCGCGTCCGGGAGGGTGGCGAGCGTACCGGTCAGGACGCGCTGCGTGCGGGTCGTGCCCTGCTGCACCACGGCGGCCGGCGTGTCAGGCGGAAGGCCGTGCTCGACGAGCTTCGCGCACAGCACCGGCAGGCCGACCAGCCCCATGTAGACGACCACGGTCTGGCGCGGGCGGGCGAGCGTGGCCCAGTCGAGATCCATGGTCCCGTCCTTGAGGTGCCCGGTCGCGAACACGCATGACTGCGCGTGATCGCGGTGGGTGAGCGGGATCCCGGCGTAGGCCGCGACGCCGAGCGCCGCGGTGATGCCCGGAACGACCTCGAAGCGGATGCCCTCGGCGGACAGCGTGTCGATCTCCTCGCCGCCCCGGCCGAAGACGAACGGGTCTCCTCCCTTGAGCCGCAGCACGCGCTTTCCACTCCGCGCGAGCGTCACGAGGAGCGCGTTGATCTCCTCCTGGCGTAGCGTGTGGTTGGCGCGCTCCTTGCCGACGTAGATGCGCTCGGCGCCCGCCGGGAGCAGCGCGAGCACCTCCGCCGACACGAGGTTGTCATACAGCACGACGTCGGCGCGCTGCATCAGCTTGAGCGCACGCAGCGTGAGCAGGTCGGCTTCGCCCGGGCCGGCGCCGACGAGGTAGACCTCGCCCACCGCTCCGCGACGCGGCGCCGGCTTGCGATCGCGACCGTCGTGGACGCGCAGCACGGGGGTTCGGGACATCGCGAGCCTCCTCCTCAGCGCGGGCCGCCGCCGTTGCCGGCGGCAGCCGTCGGGGCGTCGTTGGGATTGATGAAGATGAAGCGGAAGTCGCCGGTCTCGAGCTCGACGTAGTCGAGCGTCATGCCCTCGAGCAGGACGCGGTGCGCGGGCGCGACCACCAGCGCGACGCCCTCAGAACTCAGCACCAGGTCGTCTTCGCGGGCGTCGTCGAAACCCATCGCGTAGTGGAGCTCGCCGCGCTCGTCGCGGCGTGCGGCGATGCGCAGCCCCAGGTCTTCGGAGCCCGACTGCGCGGCAGCGACCCGGATCTGCCGGGCAGCGCTCTGGGTGACGGTGATCATCGCGGGTCCCGCCTCGTTCGGATCAGTGCTCGCCCTTGGTGCGCAGCAGGCCGGCGAGCCGGTTTCCCTGCTTCTGCGGCCCGCCGCGAGGGAACATGTCGTGGAGCGCGTGGTTCGAGCCGCGCTCGGCGCCCCAGCGCCCAGTGAACTCGCGGATCATCACCCGGACCTGCGCCTGCACGCCGTGCTCGGCCTCGAACTCGCGCAGGAAGCGGATGACCTCCCAGTGCGCCGGCGTGAGCTCGAGGCCTTCCTCGCGGGCAAGTGCGCGCGCGAACTCCTCGGACCACTGGCGGCGGTCGACGAGGTAGCCCTCGCTGTCCGTCTCGACGCGCCTTCCGGCGACCTCGACCCCGTGACGGGCAGCACGCTGCGCATCGGCGACCATCGCACGTCTCCCGGTTCTACGACACGGCGGCTTCGCGCGGACGAGGCGGCGACAGCCAGACGATGTTGCCCTCGCGACGGCGACGGTAGCCGCTCGCGCGGATGAACTCGACGAAGCGCGCGGGCCAGTCGCGCCCCCCCGTCGAGCGCAGGTGCGAAAACGACCCGAGCACGTTGCCGACGACGATGCCGTCGCGGGTGCCGTCGATGCCGTGTCCGCGGCGGACGCGGTAGCCGAAGCGCGCGTCCGCCGGCAGGTTCTCGAGCGAGGCGTGGTGGAACTCGTGGGCGCGAAGCTCGCCCGCCGTGCCCGGCGCAGCGGGCCACGGGAACGCTTCGGTCTCCTCGAGGTGGACGTAGCCCCGTCCGACCGGCCGGTCCCGCATCACCGCGTCGCCGGGAATCGCGCCGACCATCCGGTACGTCTGGCCGCCGACGCTGATCGACCGGGCGAGGTACATGAGTCCGCCGCATTCGGCGTACACCGGCAGGCCCGCGTCGATCAGGTTGCGCAGGCGGGTGCGCAAGGCGGCGTTGGCCTCGAGCTCGCGCGCGTGCATTTCCGGAAAGCCGCCGCCGATGAACAGGGCGTCGACGTTGGGCAGCTGCGCGTCCGCGAGGGCGTCGAAACGCACCAGCGAGGCGCCCGCGGCGCGCAGCGCCTCGAGGTCCTCGGGGTAGTAGAAGCCGAAGGCGCGGTCCTGCGCGACGCCGATGCGGATGTCTGCCGGCGCGGTCGGCTCGGCACCGTTCGCCGGCACGGCGGGCGCAGGCGGCCGCGTGGCGCCCGGGGCGGCCGATACGCGCAGCAGCCGGTCCACGTCGACCTCGCGCTCGATCGCCGTCGCGAGATCGGCGATCACCTGCTGGGCCTGCGTCGACTCGTTGCTCGGCACGAGTCCCAGGTGGCGCTCGGCGATGCCGAGTCGCTCGTCGTGATGCACGGCGCCCAGCACCGGGACGTCGGTGTAGTGCTCGAGGACCATGCGCAGCTTGGCCTCGTGGCGCGCGCCGCCAACCCGGTTCAGGACCACGCCTGCGATGCGCACGTCGCGGTCGAAGGCCTGGTAGCCGAGGACCAGTGGCGCGACGCCGCGCGTCATGCCGCGCGAGTCGATGACCAGCACGACCGCCAGGTCGAGGAGCTTGGCGAGTGCGGCGTTGCTGTTGCTGCCGTCGACCGCCATGCCGTCGTGAAGGCCCTTGTTGCCCTCGACCAGCGCGACGTCCGCGCCGGCGGCGTATTGCCGGAAGGTCGCGCGGATCTCGTCGTCCGGCGAGAGGTACGGGTCCAGGTTGCGACAGCGACGACCCGCGGCGGCCGACAGCCACAGGGGGTCGATGAAGTCAGGCCCCTTCTTGAACGGCTGCACGAGCAGGCGCCGCCGCGCGAGCGCCGCCGCGAGGCCGATCGCCACCGTGGTCTTTCCCGACGACTTGTGCGCCGCCGAGACGAGGAGCCGCGAAGGCAGGCCCGCGCCCACGATCAGCGCCTCGCCGACGGCGCACGCAACGGGCCGCAGCCGCCCGTGCCCAAGGTCGCTGATCCGCCGGTCGCACGAGGCGCGCTCATCGCGAAGGCCCGGCAACCGCGGGCTGCAGGTCGTCCTGCGGCAGGAAGCGCAGCACGCGCACGCCGATCACCGTGACGAGGAAGGCCACGCCGAGGCCGCCGAGGCCGAGCGCGACCTCCGGAAGGCTGGGCGCGTAGACGGCCACCTGCCCGTCGCCGAACGAGCTCGTGACCTCGTAGCCGGGGAAGATCTCGAGCGGCCACGCCTGGCCGCCCACGATGAACACGTAGAGGAGGGCGAACGCGCCCGCGCACACGAGAAGCGAGGCCGCGAGCATGGAGCGCGGGCTGCCGAAGCGGGGGTGGTAGATCAGGAGCAGCGGCACGAGGCTTCCGACGACGACGTAGCCGCCCCAGAAGAGCAGGGGATAGATGCCGCCGTCGACGAGAATGAACCGCTCGAACGCGGCCTGCTTCGCGAAGTACAGGTTGGTCAGGCGGTAGACGGCGACCATGTAGAGCACGGCCACCACGAACAGGCCGAGGAGGTTGCGCATCCGCTTCGCGATCGAATCGGGCAGGGCGCGCTCGTTCCAGACGTACATCGCCGACTGCACGACCAGGAACACCGCAAGACCCCAGGCGAACGACATGACGATGAAGAGCGGGGCGAGGAGCGCGGTCCCGTAGGCCGGCCGCGCGACCAGGAAGGCGAAGATCGAGCCGGTGCCGGTGGTGAGGACGATCCGCCAGGCGAACGCGGCGAGCCCGGCCGGCTTCGACCACTTGGAGAGGTGAGGCTCCATCAGCGTCCATAGGTAGACGCCCACGATGGCGAACATGCCCGAGTACAGGAACACGTTCCAGGCGAACACCGACCTGAAGTTGTAGTGGGTCGCCGCGACGACCATCCGCTCCGGCCGGCCGAGGTCGAGCATCAGCACGAACAAGCCGCCGACCAGCAGGGCGAGGCAGAGGAGGCCCGAGAGCGGCGCGCGCGCCTTGTAGACCGCCTGGCCGAACACCGATCCGATCGACGCGACGTTGAGCACCCCCGACGCGGCGACGATCATGAAGATCGCGAAGACGTGCGGCATGCCCCAGACGACCTGGTTGTCCATGCCGGTGATCGCGTGCCCGTGCGTCTCCATCGCGTGGGCCGCGAGGAGGCCGGCGAGGACGACGGCGCCGCCGAGGGCGACGAGCGCCCAGAACCAGCGGCTCTGGGCGCGGGCGAAGGCGGCGCGGTTCATCGCGGGCGTCCTGGCGCGCCTTGCGCGAGGTGCGGCAACGGCCTTCGGGAGCGCCGCGGGGCGCGGACACGGGTCGCCATGGCGCTAGATCCCCTGGTAGCGTACGCCGGTGTCGAGGCGGAGGTCGGCGCGCAGCCGGGTCGTCGCCACCGACGCGATGCGCTTCGATATGTCGCTGCCCGGGTCGTTGAGGTCGCCGAAGAGGATCGCGTGGTGGCCGCTCGCCGCGCAGGCCTCGACGCACGCCGGGAGCCGGTCGCGGTCGATCCGGTGGACGCACATCGTGCACGACTCGACGCAGCCCTTGCCGCGCGGCACGTCCGGCGACTGGCCGGTGACCGGCTCGTGAACGAACGAGCGCGCCTTGTACGGACAGGCCATCATGCAGTAACGGCAGCCGATGCAGGTGTGCCGGTCGACCAGCACGATGCCGTCGGCGCGCTTGAACGACGCGCCGGTGGGGCAGACGTCCACGCACGGCGGCTCGGCGCAGTGCTGGCACATCACCGGCAGCGACAGGGTTCGCCCGCGCATGTCCTTGAGTTCGACCTTGCGGATCCACTGCGACGACGTCGCCGTCTTGGTCGCCGGCAGGCCGTTCTCGCGGTTGCACGCCTCGACGCAGGCGCTGCAGTCCGGCGCGCAGCGGCTCGCGTCGACCAGCAGTCCCCAGCGCTTGGTGCGCGAAGCCGGCTCGGAGGGGGGCCGCCCGTGGGCGAGGTCGAAGAGCGTGATCCCCGGCGCGATCGTCACGCCCGCCGCACCCAGGCCCCAGGCGAGGATCTGCCGCCGCGCGTGGTCGACGCCCTTCATCGCGTCGCCCCCGCGGCCGAGGCGGCCTTCGCGCGGTCGGCGTGGCACTCGAAGCAGTCGAGCTTCACGGCGGCGTACGTGTGGCAGCCCTCGCAGAACGCATCGCGGCTGCCGGTGACGCGGCCGGTCTTCGGGTCGGCGTGGCAGTTCACGCAGTTGGCGAGGCTGTGCCGGGTCGTGCGGATGCCCTCGTGCACCGTCAGGTCGCGCTGGTGACGGATCAGCTCCATGTGGTTGCGCCGCATGAATTCGGTGTCCTCGACGCACTTGCCGGGCGCCGCGGCGGCGACCGTGGGCTTTGGCACGCGCGACGACCCGCCTGCCGCGGGCGCGTCGGCCGTGGCCGGTCCGGCGAGCGCGAGCAGCGCGGCGCTCGCCGCGAGCAGCCCGCGCACCGTCGACGCCAGGGACCCCGTGCGCCGCATCCCGCTACTCGCCGAGCCCCATCTGGATGTAGCCCGTGGGGCAGACGTCCTTGCAGATGTGGCAACCGATGCACTTGTCGTAGTCGGTGTAGACGTAGCGGCCCGTCGTGGCTTCCTTCTTCGGCACGCGAGCGACGGCCATCTGCGGGCAGTAGACGACGCAGTTGTCGCACTCGAAGCACTGGCCGCAGCTCATGCAGCGCTTGGCCTCGGCGATCGCCTCGGCCTCGGACAGCGGTTCCAGCCGCTCCTCGAAGTTGCCGAGAGCGGATTCCTTGGTCAACGTGATGAACTTGCGCTTCACGCGCGGCGTGAAGCCGAAGTGGCCGAGGAAGAGCTCCTCGTGCGGGATCACGTAGCGGTCCGAGCGGTTGTCGAAGTTGTGAATGCCCGCGGTCGAGCGGTCGGTGCCGTGGATCGGCTCGTGCACCTCGGTGAACGTGCGTCCCGACTCGACCATCTTGCGCATCAGGTCGAACTGGTGCACGTCGATCTTCGGGCGCTTCTCCTGATCCTCGCCGCGCAGGAAGCGGTCGATGCCCTCGGCGGCGATCGCACCGTGGCCGATCGCGGTGGTGAGGAGGTGCGGCCGCAGCACGTCGCCGCCGGCGAACGTGCCCGGCTTCCCCGTCACCTGGTAGTTGCGGTCGGCGACGACGGCGCCCTTGCCGCTGTCGAATTCCTCGAGTCCCGTGAAGTCGACCGCCTGCCCGATCGCGGAGACGATGAGGTCGGCGGGGATCTCCTCCTCGGTGCCCTCGAGCACCTTGATCTCGAGCCGCGGGCCGACGAACTTCGCCTCGCACTTCGCTACCTTGAGCGCGATCGCGCGCCCCGCGGCGTCCTTGACCACGCCTACCGGCGCCATGCCCCCGCGGATCGCGATGCCCTCGGCCTGCGCCTGCTCGATCTCGTGCTTGTTCGCCTGCATCTTGTCGACGCCGAACACCGAGGTCAGCACGACCTCGGCGCCCTGCTTCGCGGACACGCTCGCGACGTCGTGCGCGACGTGCCCCGCGATCGCGAGCTCCGGGAAGTCGGTGGGCTTCGCGTTCCCGATGTGCCCGAGGCGGCGGGCGACGGTGGCGACGTCGATCGAGGTGTCGCCGCCGCCGATGACGACGACGCGCTTGCCGACGTGACGCAACCGCCCGTCGTTGAACGCCTTCAGGAAGGCCGTCGCCGTGACGACGTTGGGCGCGTCGCCGCCCGGTGCCGGCAGCGGCCGGCCGGACTGCGCGCCCATGCCGAGGAACACCGCGTCGAACTCGCTTCGCAGCGCCTCCAGCGTGACGTCGGTGCCGACGCGGGTCTTCATGCGCGTCTCGACGCCCATGTCCAGGATGCGCTGGATCTCGGCGTCGAGCACCTCGCGCGGCGTGCGGAAGCCCGGAATGCCGTAGCGCATCATGCCGCCCAGGTGCTCGTGCTCGTCGAAGACCGTCACCGCGTGGCCCATCTTGCGCAACTGGTAGGCGCAGGAGAGGCCCGCGGGGCCGCCGCCGATCACCGCGACCTTCCTGCCGGTGGACGTCCCGGGCACGGCATACCCGAGCTTCTGGGCGATCGCGTACTCGCCGAGGAAGTGCTCGACGGAGTTGATGCCGACGTGGTCCTCGACCTCGTTGCGGTTGCAACCGGTCTCGCAGGGCGCCGGGCAGACGCGGCCCATCACCGAGGGGAAGGGGTTGGCCTCGGTCAGCCGTCGCCACGCGTACTCCTGCCAGGGCATCTTCGGCTTGCCGTCCGCGCCGAGCGGCGGCTTCTCGATGCCGCGCACGATGTTGAGGTAGCCGCGGATGTCCTCGCCGGCTGGGCAACTCCCCTGGCAGGGCGGCGTCGACTGGATGTAGGTCGGGCACTTGTGCGTCCAGCTCGCCTGGAAGATCTGGTCGCGCCAGGACTTCCACTGCGCGTCGCCGTCCTTGTAGCGGCGGAACGTGAGCTTCTGCTCCTGAGGGCCCGGGGTGGTGGACATGCTCTTCTCCGTCGAAGTGGGTCGCGGGCCTGTCGAACGATCAGTGCGTGTCGCCCAGGCGAATCGCCGTGCTGACGAGCTGGTGGACGCCGCCGACCATGCCCATCTTGAATCCGTAGTACGGCAGGACCTTGGTGAACTGCGCCTTGCAGATCGCGCAGATGGTCGCCATGAAGTTGACGCCCTGTCCGTCCGCCACCTGCCGCAGCGCCTCCATGCGCGGCAGCGCGCCCTTGACCCGCAGGTCGAGGAGCTCGTCGGTGAGGAGGCCCCCGCCGCCGCCGCAACAGTACGTCGCGTCGTGCGTCGTGCCGGGCGCCATCTCGACGTACCTGTTCGCCACCGCGCGGATGATCGCGCGCGGGATCTCGAACTGGCCGCCCGGGGCGTCGCCCATGCGCGAGGCGCGCGCCACGTTGCACGAGTCGTGGAACGTCACCACGCGGTGGTCGTTGGCCTCGCGGTCGAAGCGCAGCGCGCCGCGGCCGATCAGGTCGTGGGTGACCTCGCAGATGTGCATCGGCTGCCGGTAGCGCGAGTCGAGCTGCTGCTGGAGCATCCGCGCGAAGGGATCGTCGCCGCCGGCGCCGATCCCGGCGAGGGTGTTCCACATCGAGTACGCGACGCGCCAGGCGTGGCCGCACTCGCCGACGACGATGCGCTTGACGCCGAGCTCGAGCGCCGCCTCGCGGATGCGCAGCGCGATGGTGCGAAGCTGGTCGTAGCTGCCGATGAACAGTCCGAAGTTGCCCGCCTCGGAGGCGTGGGACGACAGCGTCCAGGAGATCCCGGCGGCGTGGAACACCTTCGCGTAGCCGATCAGGCTGTCGACGTGGGGCTCGGCGAAGAAGTCGGCGGAGGGCGTCACCAGCAGGACCTCGGCACCCTTCTGATCGAGCGGGAAGCGAACGTCCGCGCCCGTGTCCTCCTTGACATCCTCTTCCAGTCCCTCGAGCGTGTCGGCGAGCGCCGGCCCCGGCAGCCCGAGGTTGTTGCCGATGCGGTGGACCTTGCCGATGATCTCGTTGCTGTACTTCTGCCCGAGGCCGGCGGCGTCCATGATCTCCTTGCCGGCCATCGTGATCTCGGCGGTGTCGATGCCGTAGGGACAGAACACCGAACAGCGCCGGCACTCGGAGCACTGGTTGTAGTAGCTGTACCACTGATCCAGTACTTCGCGGGTGAGCTCGCGCGCGCCGACCAGCTTCGGGAACAGCTTGCCCGGCAGCGTGAAGTGGCGGCGGTAGACGCTGCGCATCAGGTCCTGGCGCGCCACCGGCATGTTGAGAGGGTCGCCGGTGCCGAGGAAATAGTGGCACTTGTCGCTGCACGCGCCGCAGTGCACGCAGGCATCGAGGTAGACCTTGAGCGAGCGGTACTTGCCGAGGAGCTCGCCCATCTTGTCGAGCGCGCGCTTCTGCCAGCCGTCGTCGAGCTCGCCGGGGAAGCCGATCGCCTGCTGCATCTTTTCGGTGGCGACGTACGGCTTCGACGCGGCCATCGCGCCGGGCGCGAGCGCGGGGGGCACGCCGGGGTACTCGCGTAGCGGGGGCGGCTTGATCTCGGCGGCCATCGGTCAGAGGTCCGGGTCGAGTCGCGCGGCCCAGGGCGCGAGGTGACGGCGCTCGCGCGGGTCGTCGGCCTGGTTGCGGGTCGGCGAGAAGAAGATCCCCGGCGCGTGCAGGAGCTTGCTGAACGGGAACACGAGCATCAGCAGAGCGACCAGGCCCAGGTGCGCGAAGACCAGCGGGTCGGCCGGAAGCGGCTGCCAGTCGAGGTAGAGCAATCCCAGCGTAAAGGCCTTGACCGCGACGACGTCGGTGTGGACCAGGTACTTCATCGCGAGCCCCGTGGCAGCGATGGCGATCAGGAGCGCGATCATCAGGTGATCCGACGGGGTCGAGATGAAGCGCACGCGCGGGACCAGGACGCGGCGCGCCCACAACCCGGCGAGGCCCGCGGCCATCGCGAAACCGCCGTACACGCCGAACGGCTGCAGGAACGCAACCCAGCCCCACACCGGCTCGATGAAGTAGCGAAGGTGCCGCAGCAGCACCAGCGCCAGCCCGGCGTGGAAAAGCCAGCCGAACGCCCAGGTCCACAGGTTGCTGCGGAACAGGCTCTCGAAGAGCGCGACCTCTCGCAGCATCCGCAGCGCCACGCCGCCGCGGCTCACCGGCGCGGGCGTGGTCGGGATCTTGAGCGGCGCGGGAGTGCGCGCGTAGTCCCGCACTCGGTACGCGACGCCGCCCACCAGCACCGCGGCCGCGACGTACAGCAGCACGGTGAAGAAGGCGGTCATCGGAGGGCGACGGTGCGCAAAACGGGCGCGGGGCGGGTCGCGGGCTTCGCTATGGCGGGGGCGGCCGCGCCGCCTACACGCAGCCCGTCGGCTTCGGCAGGCCGGCGATCTTGCACGCCTGCTTCGCGGGCCCGTAGGGGAACAGCTCGTAAAGGTACTGGCTGTTGCCCTTGTCCGGGCCGAGCTGCTTGCCGATCGCCTTGGTCAGCACGCGGACCGCGGGGGCGATCTGGTACTCGTCGTAGTACTTGCGCAGGAAGTTCACGACCTCCCAGTGGTTCTCGGACATGTCGACGTTCTCCGTCTGCGCGATGTGCTTCGCGACGTCCTCGTTCCAGTCGGCGAGATTGACGAGATAGCCCTCCTCGTCGGTTTCGTAGGACTTGCCGTTGACTTCGATCGTGGCCATGGGTTCTCCTTGTATGGCGCCCTGCGGCGCGGTGGGTTCTAGAGCCAGGACTGGCAGTTGCGGTGCTCGGCGACGAGGTCGACGAAGCCGTCGTAGCCCACCGGCGTGACGCCGTCGATGAGCCGGTCGGCGATCGCGCGGGCCTCGGCGTCGGGCAGCAGCACGTAGACGCGGAAGCGGTCCTTCGCGGCCGCCAGGCGCGCCGAAGCCTCGCTGCCGCGGGCCGCGGCGTAGACCGCGTCCTCGATCAGCAGGATGCTTCCCGGCTCGGCGATGCGCAGGCACGCGTCCAGGGATGGGCGCTCGCGCGGGGACTTGTTGACGATGTGAAGCATGGGTGCTCCGTGGATGCGGCCGGGTCAGAAGGACAGGACGACGTCCTGCTCCTCCATCAGCTTGCCGAGCTCCGACGACGAGAGCACCGTGACGTCGACGATGAGGTCGTCCTCGGCGAGCCCGCGCGCGGCGAGCGACTCGCGCTCGACGTAGAGCTTCTCGATGTCGTAGCCCTCGAGCGCCCGGTACGTCGGCGAGAAGTTCTTGGTCTCGATCCCCTTGGTCTGCTGCCCGCGCTTCAGCTGCCAGACGCCGTCGTCGACGAAGACGAGCGAGACGTCCTGGTCGAACGCGGCCGAGATCAGCACGACCTCGAGCGACTCGAGCGCGTAGACCGTGCCGTAAGGCGCGGTGCGGTTGACGAACATGAACTTCTTGGCGGTGCCTTCCGACATGGCGTTACCGATGGGGTCGTTGGGTTCGACGTGGGGCGCCGGGTCAGTCGCCGAACACGACCAGGCGATCGGCTTGGATGCCCGCCTCGACCAGCTGCCCGAGCCCCGAGATGCGGAAGCCCTGCGCGAGGTTCTCGTCCTTGATGCCGCGGCGCAGCGCCGCCGCGACGCACACGACGAGGTCGACCTTGTGGTCGGCGGCGAGCTTCGACCAGCGGGCGACGACGTTCCGGTCGTCCTGCGGCGGCTCGGTGAGGCGCGTCGAGTTGTTGACGCCGTCGTGATAGAAGAACACGCGCTGGATCTCGTGCCCCTTGGCGAGCGCCGCCCTGCAGAACAGGTACGCGGAGTCGCTCGCCTGGTGCTGGTACGGGCCTTCGTTGACCAGGATGCCGAACTTCATCTCGGGCGCCCCGGGCTCAGAAGCGGATGTGCGTCGACGCGTTCAGGTTGACGCGCGCCCCACGCCAGTCGTCGATCAGGTACTTGGTGAACGGCAGGTCGGTCTTCTCGAAAAAGCGCGGCCAGCCGATGCGCTCGATCCAGTCGGACAGGCGCTCCCAGGGGCGGGCGTCCTCCTTGTAGACGTGGAGGATGCGCTTCACCACCTCGGCGACCTCCGACCAGCGCGGCGGGTTGTTGGGCAGCCCCGCGGCGACCATCTTCATGAACGTCGGCTTGGCGCGGGCATTCGAGTTCTTGCCGCCCACCCAGATCGCGAGCTTGCTGTGCTCGGGATCGTTGATCTGCATCGGGGGGCAGGGGGGATAGCACGCGCCGCAGCAGATGCACTTCTTCTCGTCGACCTCGAGCGAGGGCTTGCCGTTGACGAGCGCCGGGCGGATCGCGGCGACCGGGCAGCGCGCGACGACCGCGGGCCGCTCGCAGACGTTGGCCACGAGGTCGTGGTTGATCTTCGGCGGCTTGGTGTGCTGGACGATGATCGCGATGTCGGCCTGGCCGCCGCAGTTGATCTCGCAGCACGACGTCGAGAGGTGCACGCGGTTGGGCATCTCCTCGCGCCGGAACTCGTCGATCAGCTCGTCCATCAGCGCCTTGACGACGCCGGAGGCGTCGGTGCCGGGGATGTCGCAGTGCAACCACCCCTGGGTGTGCGCGATCATCGACACCGAGTTGCCGGTGCCGCCGACCGGGAAGCCGCTCTTCTCGAGCTCGGCGATCAGCGGCGCGACCTTGGCCTCCGCCGACACCATGAACTCGATGTTCGAGCGGATCGTGAAGCGGACGTGGCCCTCGGCGTACTTGTCCGCGATGTCGCACAGCCGGCGGATCGTGTAGACGTCCATCTGGCGCTGCGTGCCGGCGCGCACGGTCCAGACCTCGTCGCCGCCGTGGGCGACGTGGTGGAGCACCCCGGGGCGCGGCCGGTCGTGGTACTTCCAGTTGCCGTAGTTCTTCTTGAGCAGCGGGTGCAGGAACTGCTGGTTGTCCGGTACGCCGCTCTCGACCGCCCGCCGCATCTGTGCTTGTGCCATCGCGTGTCTCCCTTCGGTCCTCAGGCGACCTTCTTCGAGGCCCGGATCTTCGCCACTTCCTCGTCCCAGCCGTCGGTGCGCACGTACGGGTTGGTGCGGGGGGCGCTCACCATGTTGGCGTCGATCGGGATCTCGAGGGCCTCGAGGAAGTTCACGATCCCGATGCGCTCGATCATCTCCCCGGTGCGCTCGTGCTCGAGCGCGTTCTCGGCGAAGAAGTCGATGATCTTCTGGCCGAGCTCGACCAGCTTCTCGCGGTCCTCCTCGGTCTCGAGCTTCATGAACGGCACGACGACCGTGCCCATCAGGTCGCCGATCTTCAGCGTGCGCTTGCCGCCGACCAGCACCGTCGCGCCCTTGTCCTCGCCGGGGGCGAGCGCGCCGGTCATCACGTTGATGCAGTGCATGCAGCGCACGCAGTCGCGGTTCTCGATCTCGAGCCCGTGGGTGTCGCTGACGGCGACCGTCGTGACCGAGGGCGCGGACTTGAGGTCCTTGACCTCCTTCAGCTGTATCGCCTTGGTCGGGCAGCGGGCGACGACGTCGTTGACGAGCTCGTTCATGCCGTGCTTCGCGAACCACTTCTTCGCCAGCGCGTCGTCGGCGCGGATGTTGTCGCGCCAGGTGCCGATGATCGCCATGTCGGCGCGCTGGATCGAGTTCATGCAGTCGTTCGGGCAGCCCGAGAACTTGAACTTGAACTTGTACGGCAGCGAGGGACGGTGGATGTCGTCGAGGAAGCTGTTGATCACCGCGCGGTGCGCGCGCCCCTCGTCGTAGCACGACTGCTCGCAGCGTGCCGCGCCGACGCAGGACATCGACGTGCGCACCGCCGGGCCGGCGCCGCCCAGGTCGAAGCCGAGCTCGTTGATCGCGTCGAAGGCCGGCTGCACGTTCTCGGTGGTGACGCCCTGGAACATGATGTCCCCGGACTGGCCGTGGAACGCGATCAGCCCCGAGCCGTGCTGCTCCCAGATGTCGGCCATCTTGCGCAGCACGTCGGTGTTGTAGTGCATTCCCGCGGGCGGCATGACGCGCAGCGTGTGGAACTCGGCGGCGTCGGGGAAGAGCGGCTTGCCGGCCTCGTCCTTCGCCTCGGTGAAGCGCGGGATCACGCCGCCGCCGTAGCCGAACACGCCGACGGTGCCGCCCTTCCAGTAGCCCTTGCGGGTGGTGTACGAGTGCTCGAGCTGGCCGAGCAGGTCGACGACGTAGTCCTTGTCCTTCGCGAGGCGCTTCAGGCCCGTCACGAAGCTCGGCCACGGGCCTGTTTCCAATGCGTCGAGCATCGGCGTCTTGTACATGTCCTTCGCCATGACCTCTTCTCCTCGCTGGGGATGTTCGCGGCGCAGCCTTCACACTCCGGCGCGCAATCCTAAGGCTCGCCCTGCCGCCGGCGCCATCACTCCGGCGGGTTACCCTGAATAAGCCCTGCGGCGCGGGGTGTTAACTACCCAGATGGGGTAGGGGAGGCTACTCGCATTGGCTATGGACGGGCGCGACCGGAAAACCGCCCAATAGGCCGCGCGATGGCAGCCGCGGTCGCGAGCGGTTGCCGACGGCGAGCGCCGGGGTGCCAGCGCGCGCCCGCGCCGGTCGCACCCCTGCCAGGACGCACACGATCCATGCCGCAATCGAGCCCCGTCGACCGACTCCAGGTGCCGCTCGGCGGGCAGGAAATTGTCCTGGACGAGATCATTCACGACGGCGGCGGCATGAAGATGTTGCGGGTGCGTATCCGGGAGCGGTCGAGATTCACGGTCTTCGACATCGACCCGATGACCGCCATGCGATGGGGCGCGGCGATGGTGCGCTGGGGCGAGGCGCAACCGGACGCGACCGACGGTCCGGCAGAATGAGCGCGCCAGGCCGGGGGGTCGGGGTGGCGGAACCGGGCGCGCGTCGCGGGGGAGCGGCCACGATGGGCGTCGGCGGCACGGCGATCGACATGAGCTTCGCCCTGGCAGGAACGCGGCTGCCTGCCGAGTACGCTGCGGGGCTTGCCTCTGCCTTGGACACCGCGCTGCCGTGGTTCCCGGGCGAGCCGCGGGCCGGCATCCATCCGCTTCGCGCGGCGGCCTCGACGCAGGGAATGCTCGTGCTGGCGCGGCGGGCCCGGCTGGTGCTGCGCTTGCCTTCCTCCCGGGCGCCCGAGAGCGCGGAGCTGTGCGGGCGCACGCTCGAGGTCGCCGGCGAGCGCGTGACCATCGGCGGGGCGGTCGAGCACGAGCTCGCACCCAGCGGGACGCTCTACGCGCACCGGGTGGTCACGGGCGCGCGCGACGAACTATCGTTCCACGCCGACATCGAGCGCTGGCGCGCGGAGTCCGGGATACGCTGCGAATTCATCTCGGGACGGGCCCGGCGAATCGCCGGCGCCGGCTACGAGGCCGTCGGATTCGGACTCGCCCTGCACGGACTGTCCGCGGCGGATTCGCTGCGCGTGCAGGTCGAGGGCATCGGCGTCGATCGGCGGCTGGGTTGCGGCATCTTCGTTCCGCACAAGGCGATCGCGACGCCCGCGGACTAGGATGAGACGTACCGCATGCTCGCCGCGCGCGCCGCACCCGGCGGGAGCACGTCCGTGGCTTGGGGCGGCCCGGCGCGACTGACATCGAGGCGCGGCGGCGGGCGTGCCCGCGGCCCGGACAGGCGACACCAACGCAAAGGAGGACGGAGCAATGGGTTACACGGTGGGGACCGACACGCTGGAGTGCGACGACCTGGGATACCTGCTCGAGCCCGACTATCGCGAGGAGACGGCGCAGGCGATCGCGGCGGCTGACGGCATCGCGCTCACCGACGCCCACTGGGAAGTGATCCGCTTCCTCCGCGACGAGTACCAGACGCATGGTCAGTCGCCGAATTTCCGTAACATGCTGAAAGGCTTCCAGGCGATCCGGCCGGAAGCGGACAGCAAGTACCTCTACGACCTGTTCCCGATGGGGCCGGCGAAGCAGGGCGCGAAGATCGCCGGACTGCCGCAGCCCTACGGAAAGGGCGGATACTGACTGCCGGCGGCCGGGGCCGTCGGCGGGAGGCGCGACGATGAGCGAAGCAGGCAACCACCGAACATTCACCTTGGACATGCGCGGGACGAGTTGCCCCGCGCCCCTCCTCGGAGCCAAGAGGCTGGTCGACGACCTCAAGCCCGGCCAGGTCCTGGTGCTGCTCTCCGACTGCCCGGGAACGCACGACGACCTCCTCGCCTGGGCGCGGTTCACCGGCAACCGGCTCGCGCGCACCGAGCGCTGTGCCGACGGCGGACACGCCTACCACATCGAGCGCGGGCGCGCCCAGCACCCGCAGGCGAACGCGGAGCTCGACCTGCGCGGCGTGACCTGCCCCGGCCCGATCGTCGAGGCGAAGAAGCTCCTGAACGGCATGCGGCCGGGCGAAGTCCTGCGGCTCGTCAGCAACTGCCCCGGCATCGCCGCGGACGTGCAGGACTGGGTCAGGGCCACCGGCATCACGCTGCGCGCGGTCGAGGAGGTCGGCGCCGGCGAGTACGAGTTCTATCTCTGCCGCTGAGACGCCGGCCGAGGCGCATGCGCATCAAGAGCCAATGGTTCCGGCCGGGCGCGCAGAAGAGCGCGACCGAGATCGCCGGCGCGGCGGCGTTCATCGCCTTCAGGATCGCGCAGAACGCGCTGAAGCAGATGCGCAGCGCCGGCTACGATCTGCCGCCGGGCGCGGCCTACTTCGCGTTCCTCGCGGAGTTCGTCGCATTCCTCACGCTTTGCGCCGACCGCATCGCCTACGCGCGCGGCGACGAGGCGTGGCGAACCGAGTTCACCACCGCGATGGCCCACCGGATCGGCGACTACCTCGCCGACAACGAGTCGGACCTGCTCGGCGAGGCCACGCGAGAGGACTACAAGAGGCGCTTCATCGACCTCTTCAATGAGCGTTCGGGCGACTACGCCGAGTTCCAGTGGACGAGCGAGGGACCGGAGTACGGCTTCATGCGCTGCTTCGGGCACTGCGTGGCCGAGACGATGCAGGCGCACGACCGGACCTGGGCGGTCTCGCAGGTGATCGAGTGCGAGGCACCGGAGGCGGTCGGGCTGCTCGAACGCGCGATCGCCGGATTGCTCGATCCCGCGCCCCGACGGCGCGTCCGCGGCGACGGTGCCGCCCGGGGGGAGTGAATTGGGCCCGAGGGTCGCGATCCGACGCATGCGCACGCCGGCCGGCCCTTTCGGCACGGACGACGAGGCCGCCTTTCGCGCGTGGCGCGGGCGCAAGCTCGACGCCTATCCGACGGGCGTCGGGGACCTGCTCGTCGAGGTACGCGATCCGTGCGCGCTCTCGCCCGGCGAGCTTGCGGCGATGCGCGACCGCTGCCGTCGCGCGAACATGGTCGTGTACGCGGCCCCTCCCGCCGCGGCCGACCGCGGGATCCCGGTGCAGCTCGGGGCGCAGTTCGGCTTGCGGAGCCTCGATCGCAACTGGCTCGCCGACGACGACGGCGTCTCCGAGGTCCGGGTGGCGGATGACCCTGGCCGGGGCGACTTCATCCCGTACACCGACCGGCCGATCCGCTGGCACACCGACGGCTACTACAACCCGCCGCAGCGCCGCATCCGTGCGATGGTCCTGCACTGCGTGCGCAACGCAGCGCAGGGCGGCGAGAACGCGCTCCTCGACCCCGAGATCGCCTACCTGCAGCTGCGCGACGAGGACCCGGCGCACGTGCGCGCGCTGATGCGCGAGGACGCGATGACGATTCCCGAACGGAGCGACGACGGGGGCGTCGCCCGGCCGGCGCAGGCCGGGCCGGTGTTCTCGGTCGACCCGGAGGACGGGCACCTCCACATGCGCTACACGGCGCGCACGCGCAGCATCGAGTGGAGCCCGGATCCGGCGGTTCGCGCAGCGGTGGCGGCGCTCGAGCGCCTGCTCGCCCGCCCGTCGCCGTGGATCCACCGCATCACGCTCTCGCCGGGCATGGGCATCCTGTGCAACAACGTCCTTCATGATCGCACCGGCTTCACCGACGATCCCGCGCGTCCCCGACTGGTCCTGCGCGCGCGCTTCCACGAGCGTATCGGGGGCACGACGGCGGCCGATGTCGTCCCGGACGCCGTGGCGCGGGACTGTGCGCCGCGCGCATGACGTACCGATGAGCCGGACGGGGAGGGCCGATGACGCAGTGGCTCACGCTGTCGCGCGCGGCGCGCCTGATCGGCGTGCCGCGGGGGCTGCTGCAGCGGCACGTACGGGAGGGCCGCCTGCAGGCGAACGACGGGCTGGTGTCGACCGACGGCCTCGCGACGCTGTTCCCGGCCTGGACGGCAGAGAGCTCCGGTGCCTTCGAGCGTGTCGCGAAGGTCAAGGAGGAGGCGTTCGCGCGGCGCGTGCAGGAGCGCGTGCTTCCCGCGCAGGAGGTGCTCGCGCAGCGCCTGTTCGCGCAGAGCCGGGAGCTGGCCGACGTGCGACGGCACCTCGGTCGCTACCACGCGCTGGTCGTCGCGATCCAGTCGCACGTCGAGGCGCTCGCGGCGGCGGCGCCGTCGCCCGCGCTCGATGACCTGCGCGAGCGCGTCGCGGACGGCCTCGCGGACGTTCTCGCCACCGAGTCCGCGGACGCGCTGACGGTCATGGACGACGTGCTCAAGGTGATGTCGGCGCAGGTCACGGTGCGCCCGAGCGGCCGCGTGTTCTTCGTCGAGGGCCGGGACTCGCTGCTGCAGGCGGGGCTCAAGGCCGGCCTCAAGCTCGCCTACGGCTGCGGCAACGGCACGTGCGGGTTGTGCAAGGCGCGCGTCGTCGAGGGCTCCGTGGCGAAGACGATGCCTTTCGACTATCCGCTCTCCGAGGCCGAGCGCCTGCAGGGCCACACGCTTCTGTGCGCGCACACGGCGGCGTCGGGCGAAGTCGTCATCGAGACGCTCGAGGCCGGCGGGCCGCAGGACATCCCGGCGCAGGAGCTCCCGGTGCGCGTGCGGGCGGTGCGCCCGCTCGGCCCCGACACCCTGCTCCTGCACCTGCAGACGCCGCGCAGCGCACGGTTGCGCTTCCTCGCGGGACAGGGCGTCACGCTGTACTCCGGTCCCGACGCCGACGCCGTGAACGCCGCCTACCCGATCGCGAGCTGTCCCTGCGACGACCGCAACCTGCACTTCCACGTGGCGCGCGACGCGCAGGACGCCTTTGCCGAGCGGCTCTTCGCTGGCGCGATCCGCGTCGGCGACACGGTGCGGCTGTGGGGACCCGCCGGGGACTTCGTGCTCGCGGACTCGGAGCGGCCGCTGGCTTTCGTCGCCTGCGACACCGGGTTTGCGCCGGTGGCGAGCCTCATCGAGCACTCAATGGCGGTGGGGGCCGCGGAGCGCGTGTCCCTCGACTGGCTTGCGCTGCGCCCCGACGGCCACTATCTCGCCAACCAGTGCCGCGCCTGGGCCGAGGCGCTCGACGGCTTCGACTACCGCGCGCACGTGGCGGCCGGTCCGGCCGAAGGCGCCGGTGCCGTGGCGGCGGCCCTCGCGCGATCGCTTCCGCTCGCGCAGCAGGACGTCTACATCGCCGGGCCCGCGGCATTCGCCGAGGCGGCCGGTACCGCGCTCGCGGCCGCGGGTGCTCGGCCCGAGCGCACGTTCGTGCTGGCGCTGCGATGAGCCTGAAAAGCCGCCCCGAGGGCGACTCCGACCCGAAGCGCGCCAGCGCGGAGGTTAGTCCAGCAGGCGACGCGCGCCGCGTGGTGCCGATCGTGCCCCAACCCGATCCCGCGGCGGACGCGGAGGCGGGCGCCTGCGCGGGCGCGGAGCCATTCGCGCTGATGGTGATCGGCGACAGCATGGCGCCCGAGTTTGACGACGGCGACATCGTGGTCGTCGAGCCGGACGGGCTCGCGACCGAGGGCGCTTTCGTCGTCGCCGAGGCGGCCGACGGCTGGACGCTGCGGCAGTTGCAGCGCACGCGAAGCGGTTGGCAGCTAGGCGCGCTCAATCCCGCCTACGCGCCCGATCCGATCGCGAACCTTGGCGCGGTCCGCGGCGTCGTGATCCAGAAGAGCCGTCCCGGACGGCGCAGCACGATCAAGCGCTACGTCGACTGACGCGACAGGAGGGGATGCGTGCCGTACTACGTCTACCGGATGTGGAGCTTTCCGATACGCCGGCTCGAGAAGGTCGAGGAGGCGCCGTCGTTCGGCGCGGCTTCGGCCCGGGCGAAGGCGCTGCGCCTCGATCCCGACCTTCCCGAAGGCTGCGCGATCAAGGTGATCTTCGCGGCGAACGAGCTCGAGGCGGAGGACCTGCTGTCGCAGGTGCGGGAACCGAAGCCGGGGCTCGTCGACGACGAGTAGCGGCTTTCGGCCGAGAGCGCGGGCAACGTGGACGAACACGCCTACCGGGACGCGCGCGGTGCGGCGGTGCCGCTGCCGTGCGTCTTCGAGAAGGCGCTCGCCGCGGGATGTGCCCGCTGCGCCACGTCGGTGCGTCGCGCGCTCGCCGAGCGCGAGGCGATCGGTTGCGCTTCGCCGACGGCGCACACCAACTGCGCGACGCTCGCGGCGTTGCTACGCGAGCGCGCCACCTTCGCGCTCCGGCTGCCTCCGACGGGGCCGTTGCCCCACGCGGCCGCGATGCGGCTCGCCTGCGGCGGCCTCGCGGCGCTGCGCGACTGCGCGGCACCGGAGGAGGCCGACGTCCATCGCGCGGTCGCGTCGGCGCAGGCCCGCTACGGCAGCCTCGCCGACCTGCCTTGGCCGCAGGTGGTGGCGGGCGTCGTCGCCTGGCAGGGCCGGCGGCGCGCCGGGGACCGTCGATGAGTCCCGCGATCGAGCGGCTCCGCGAGGCGGTGCAGGCGAACTGCAACGTCACCGATGCGCGCCACGCGCGCGGCATGACGCTCTGCACGTACCTCCTCGAGATGCGCGAGTTGTACCGGTGGGAGTGTCGCGCGCCGTTGACGGCGCCGCTGCCGCGCGCCGAGGTCGGCGCCTGGATCGCCGCCCGCGAAGCGCTCTGGGAGACGCTCGACTGCGCGGAGTACCGCCCGCTGCCCGTTGACGGCGGCGAAGTCGATCCGTGGGACGTCGAGTCGGCGAACCGGGCGATCGCGTCGCTAGGCCTGGTCTACGGCGCGGGCATCGGCCGCTTCGGCAAGCCGCAGTTCTTCCTGGGGGTGCTGGAACGCGAGGAGTGGCGCGAGGGCATGCGTATCCTGGTCGTTGGCCGGGAGCTCGCGCGCGACCTCGCGCCCGCGCCGGCGGCGATGCGGGGAGAGACGGCCGCGATCCGCCTCGAGTCGCTGGCACGGCTGGTCTGGGAGCGGGTGGAGGCCTGGGCGCTGAAGCGCCCCGACGGACCGCTCAAGTCGGCGCTCGACGCGCACGGCTACGTGATCGGCGACGCGGCCGCCGTGGAACGCATCGCGGCCCTCGAAGCCGAAACGCTGATCCTTCACGAGCTGGGCGAGCGGGAGGCGGGGCGCTCGCTCGGGCCCGGATGGGAGGCGATGCTGGCTGGACTCGCGAGCCGCCGTGCCGAGCTCTTCGCGCGCGCGGCGCGAGATCACCTCGCTGACTGCCTGGTGACGCTGCCGACGCTGCTCGAGCGCGGCGCAGCGGCGTCGATTCACCTGTGGTTCGCGAGCCTCGACGGCATGCGACGCCTGCTCTTCCCGCGGGCGCTTCGCGCGTACGCGGCGTGGTGCACCGGCGACGGGGGGCGCGAACTGTCGGAGACGGCCGCCCAAGGCGCGTCCCACTGGCGCAACGTCTGCTCGCACGCGCTCGGGCTGTCCGGGCTTCCTGCGACCGATGCCGAACGTGCCCTCGACGCGCTGGTCGTCGATGCCACGACGCGGCTCTAGGCCGGGGCTTCCCGGCGCATCCGTCAGAGGGGGCCCGCGCCACGGACCGGGCGAGGGGCACGCGCGGAACCGCCGCGCCGCGGCGGGGGCTGCGAGCGGGATCAGCCCGCGTCGACGACCTCGGCGATGAGCGTCCTCGTGCCTAGCAGCGAGTTGGAGACGAGGCAGGCGTGCTCGGCCTTCTCGAGCAGCGAGCGCGCCCTGGCGTGATCGCTGCCCGGCGGGACCGCGAGCGTCGCGTGCGTCGCGTACGCGGTGAAGCGGGTCACCCGATCGACGCGCTCGAGCGTGCCCTCGACCCGGCAATCGAGCCGCGTCCACTCGAGCGCGGAGGCGCGCGCCACGGCGCGGAACGTGAGGATGTAGCAGTCGGCGATGGCCGCGCAGAACAGCGTCTCCGGCGACCACAGGTCTCCGGGCCCGTCGAACTCCGCCGGCGGCGCGGTCGTGAGCGCTGGCAGCCCCGGCGAGGCGACCTCGACCGTGCCGGACGGCGCGCCGCGGGCGGCCGCGACGTAGCGGTGCGGATAGGGTTGCATGGCTTATTCCCGGGTCGGCTCAGCGGGCGGGACAAGCCTTGGTCTCGGATGGCACCTTGCCCACCAGCAGCAGGAAATTCTCGAAGGGCCCCATGTTGCCCATCGCCTCCATCCTCGGGCCCTCGAAGCCCAGCCGGCCGAGCATCATCGCACGCATCGGCCCGTACTCGCCCTTGCCCATCTCGACCCAGCGCGCCGTCTCGGACTTCATCAGGTAGTCGGCGCTGCCGTCGGGCTTCGCGGTCTCGACGCCCCCGCCGTAGACGCACATGGCCTTGCCGTCCTTCAGCGCGACCCGCAGCTCGGCGGTCGGCCGCTCGCCGCAGTCGGTGCGGTAGACCTGCATCACCTTGAAGCCGCGGCCCTTGTCGTTCTTCACCCAGCCGCTTTCGACCAGCTTGTCGGTGAGCACGGGATCGCGGTTCCACGCCTCGCACGCGTCCTTGCCCCACTCGGCGGACATCATCACCGGCGCGGCGAGGATGGGCGCGCCAAAGCCCAGCGCGAACGCCGCGGCCGCCAGTGCGTACAAGCGCATCGTTCTTCTCCTGTGGTGAACCCGGGAACCCGGCGGGAGCGCCGCTGCCAGGAAGCGAGTGCAACGCGGCGGCGGGCACCGCTGCCCGCCGCGTCCGCGAAGACCGCCGTCGATCAGAACGGCCGCGAGTAGGCGAAGCCGAGCGACCACTCCTTCATGCGGATGGTCTCGACGGTGGTGGGAGGCGCGCCGAAGCCGACGAACAGGCTCCCGCCGGTCACCTTCACCTCCGGGGCGTACATGTAGAACATGGAGATGTCGCCGTCCTTGCCCATCGAGTAGGTCCCGCCGACGGTGTAGTGGTCCTCCATCACGCCGGGCGCGAGGATGTTGAACGTGACGTCCTCGGGCCGGATCGGGTTCTCCGAGCGGTTGTAACCGGCCCGGATCGTCCAGCGCGGGTCGATCTGGTACTGCACGCCGAACTTCCAGACGTCGACGTCCTGCCAGCCGAAGCCCGCGCCGTTGCTCCCGCCCATGCAGGCGCTGCGGTCGCCGCCCGCGCAGTTGTAGATCAGCGCGCTCGGGTTGTTCACCGAATTCGCGTCCGAGTAGTAGATCTTCTGGTACTCGAGCGCGAGCAGCAGCCCCGGCAGCGCGCGCCACGCCGCGCCGACGGTGAAGTTCGACGGGATGTCGAAGTCGCCCTCCTCGGCGAAGAGGCCCCGGTAGTCGTCCAACTCGCTCATGCTCATCTTGGTCGCGTACGCGACGCCCACCGACACCGGGCCGAAGTTGCCCGCGTAGCCGATCCGCGCGCCGAATCCGAACGAGTCGTCGTAGCCACGGTTGGTCACGCTGCCCGGCGCCGTGGACAGGAACGGGTTGTCGAACGCCTGCAGCCCGTATGCCTTGAAGCGCTGGTAGGCGAGCGTCGGGGCGATCCCCACCGCGTGGTCGGGGTGGAACTTCCACGCCACGTAGGGGGCGATCATCAGCTGCGTGAGGTTGACGCCGAGCTGCCCGTTGCCGCAGAGCAGGTTGTAGTCGGGATCCACGCCCGGCTGCGGCGGGTTGAACTGCGCGCACGCGCTCATCGGGGTGATCTGGCCGCCCGGGTAGTCGGTGTTCATGCCGCCGTTGCCGTAGACGGTGAGGCCGACCGCGACCGAGGGATTGACGACCCAGTTGACCCCGAACTCGGGAATGACGAAGTTGCGGCTCTCGCTGCGCACCGAGCCGTCGATGCCGGCCATGCCGGAACCGCTGCGCTCGGCGCTGCGATCGGGACTGAACCACGTCGCGCCGACCTGCCATACGTTGCCGAGGAACCCTGCGGTCGCGGGGTTGATCGCGCCGCTGAACGGCTCGAGGGCGACGGCGACGCCGACGCCGCCCATGCCGCTCGCGCGCACGCCGTAGCCATGCGAGAAATAGCCGTCGGTCGCCTGCGCCGCGAGCGGCGCCGCGGCAATCAGGGCCGCAATCATTCTGGTCTTCACGTGATCTCCCTTTGTCGGCGCGCCTTCGCGCCGTTGTGTTGTTCGCCGCTCTTCGCGCAGCCGGTCAGATGAACAGGCTCACGTCGGCATCGCGGGCCATCGGCAGGAACGTCGCGGCGCCGCAGTACTCCTTGACCTCGGGAATGAACTGATCGTGCTTGTAGCCGAAGAGGTCGACGGTCATCTGGCAGGCGATCAGGCTCACGCCGGCGTCGATGCACAGGCTGCGCAGCTCCGCGATCGGGGCGACGCCCGTGTTCTTGATCGTCTTCTTCATCATCTTCGTGGCGAAATGCTCATAGGCCGGGATCAGCGACTGCACGGCATTCGGGATGTTCCACTGGATGCTCTTGAACCACTGCGGGCCCATCGGCATCTTCATCGGCATCGCCGGGTTGCCGAGGGGACTCACCTTGAGCTTGCGCAGGTCCTTCTTGAGGAGCTCGAGTCCGTAGAAGGTGAAGAAGATCGACACGTCCCAGCCGAGCGCCGCGCCGGTCGAGGCCAGGATGAACGGCGGGTACGCCCAGTCGAGCGTGCCCTTGGTGGCGATGATGGTCATCGACGGCGTTTTCGACGCCCTGATCTCGGCGAGCTTCGCCTCGAGCCTGCGCTCGAACAGCTCGTCGATGCGTTGGGCGATCGCGCGGTCGAGCGCGTCGCCGGCCGCGGGTTCCATCGTGGTCTTCGCAATCGTTGCCATGGCCAGTCCTCGTGCGTCGGTGGGGTGCCGCCCGCGGCCCTCGTGCCGGGTCCGCGGCTACTTCTTCTTCAGGAAGAAGACGTAGTCCTTGTTCTCTTCGGCGGCCGAAAGCAGCGGATTGCCGGTCTGGTTCGCGAACGCCTCCATGTCCTTGACCGAGCCGGGGTCGGTCGAGACGACCTTGAGCACCTGCCCCGAGGTCAGCTCGTTCAACGCCTTCTTCGTCTTGAGGATCGGCAGCGGGCAGGAAAGCCCGCGCGCGTCCAGTTCCTTGTCGAATTGCACTTGTCGTCTCCTCTTTCGAATGGGCGGCGCGATCGCGCGTGCGCCCGGCGCGACGGCCAAATTAGGCCATTAAGCGAGCGGGGCCACCCCGGTGTCTATAACCGCGACGGGTAATCCCCTGCTACCCACATGGGGAGGGGTGGATCGGCCCGCCGGCGCTCGCGGGTTTGCGGCACGGCCGCGATCAGGTCTCCGGGTCCCGGCGCCGGGGTCGGGATCAGGCCATCCGCTCCAGGCGCCACATCTGGTACTTCATCGCCACGGCGCTTCCCAGGCAGATGGCGAAGAACGCCAGGAACGAGCCGACGGCGAGGGTCGACAGCCCGGAGATGCCCTGGCCGATCGTGCACCCCAATGCCGTTACGCCGCCGAATCCCATCAGGATGCCGCCGACGATGTGGTTGACGAGGTCCTCCGTGCCCGCGAAGCCTTCCCAGCGGAACGACCGATTGCCAAGTGCCGCGGCGGCGGCGCCTGCGACGATTCCCAGCGCGCCGGCGATGCCGAACGTGACGACCCGGGTCGTGTCCGTCCACAGCATCAGGAGTTCGAGGAGGAACGCGGCCGGAGCGACGAGGGAGAAGGACTCCATGCGGCCGGTGTTGGTGCGGACGAATTTCTCCTCGAGCGTGGCCGGGTCCTCGGCGACGAAGCCGAGGTGCCCCGAGACGTACCAGCCCCCGACCACGACCGCGCCGATCACGACCCCTGCGAAGATCATGCCCCGGGCCTCCCGGAAGTCGCGGTTCGCGAAGACGAAGACCGCGGTCGCGAGCGCGACGAGGTACGGGAGCCAGAGCTTGACCGCGCCGCCGAGCCCGGCGCCGACCGCAAGCGAGCCCAGGTCGGACGTGGCGGCGCCGACGCGGCCCACGTCGATCTGGAACGGGTCGAGGACGAACGCGCGCATCGGCGCAAACGCGCCGCGCAGGGTCATGTAGGCGGCAACGCCCATGAAAACGAGGACGACGAGCGACTTCAAGTTGCCGCCCCCGATGCGGATCAGCGTCTTGCTGCCGCAGCCCGAGGCGAGGGTCATGCCGAAGCCGAACAGCAGCCCCCCGACGAGGTGCGAGAGCCAGGACACCTTCGCCCCGGTGTAGATCGACTTCGAGAGGTCGATGAGCCCGGTGCCCGCGAGCGCCGCGGTCCCGGCCATCGCGACCGCGATCGCCAAGAGCCACATGCGCATGCGGCGCCAGTCTCCGAAGTTCACGACGTCGCTCACCGCGCCCATCGTGCAGAAGTTGAACTGCTGCGCTACGGCGCCAAACACCACGGCCAGCGCGAACGCGAGCAGCGGCACGAGCCAGTTGAGCTGGGCAACGTCGGCCATCCGTCCTCCTCCGGTGCTTCGCAGGGCTTCGGACTTCGGCTGACACGCATCGGCGTGCGCATTTGACCCCGCGCGAATCGCGGGGATTATTGCACGGCCGGTCGCGAAGTCGCACGCACCCTCCGCCGCTTCGACGACCCGACAGGCGATCTGGCGCGGTCGCCGCGGGTGGCGAATCTATGCGCGCGCGCTCATGCGCCGGCGCCGCGCCTCAGGTACCGCTGTGCGAGCGAACGCACGTCGACGCGTGCGCGAAGCCGCGCGGCGAGCAGGTACAAGCCGCCGGCCTTGCGGTGCAGGAACATCGCGTCGACCGGCGGCGTGTGCCACGCGCCGCGATCGGTGCCGAGGTCGAGCGCGGCCGTGCGGATGCGCGCGGGCAGGTCGGAGGCCGCGAAGTCGAAGGCGCCGCGGTGGCGCAACGGCTCGCAGGCCAGCGCGAAGATCTCGACCACCGCCTGCCGCTGCCGCTCGGCGATGTCCGCGCGAAAGTAGCCGATCGCGCGGGCCGCGGCGGCGAGGCCCGCGCGGTCGCCCGCCGCGCCTGCTCGGACGAGGCTGCGGTACGCCTCGACCAGGGGCTCTGGGTACGGGCGCGTCGCGCCGAAGTCGAGGAGCACGAGCCGGCGGCTGGCCGGATCGTAGAGGTAGTTGGCGAAGTTCGGGTCGGTCTGGATCAGCCGGAAGTCGAAGAGCTCGCGGAGGAACAGCGCGAAGAGCATCGTGGCCACGCGGTCGCGCACTTCCTGCGGCGCCTGCGCGAGCGCTTCGACCGGCGCGCCGTCCTGCCAGTCCATGGCGAGCACACTCGGCGTCGTCAGCGACGCGTCGACGTCGGGCAGCGCGAGGCCGGGGTCGTCCGCGAGCAGTGCGCCGTAGCGGCGCAGGTGCTCCGCCTCGTGCAGGTAGTCGGCCTCGGCGTGCAGCTGCCGCTTCGCCTCAGCGAGCAGCGGCCCGACGTCGAAACCGCGCGGCAGCAGGCCCGACAGACGCAGCAGCGTCGCGACGTTGTCGACGTCGCTGTCGATGCTGCGACGGACGCCCGGATACTGGATCTTCACGGCGAGGCGCCGCCCGTCCCGCGTGCGTGCGCGATGCACCTGCCCGATGGAAGCCGCCGCCGACGGTGCGAAGGAGAAGTGCTCGAAGCGCCGATCCCAGCCGGCGCCCCAGTTCGCCTCGAGCGCGGCGACGACCTGGCTCATCGGCATCGGCCGCGCCTGCGCACGCAGCCGCGCGAGGATCCCGGCGAGTTCCGGGGGCAGGAGATCGCCCGCGTCCATCGACAGCAGCTGCCCGACCTTCATCGCCGCGCCGCGCAGCTCGGCGAGTTCGTCGGCGACGCGGCGCGCGTTGGCCGGCGTGAGCAGGAGGTCGCCGATGCGGGGACGTTTCCCTTCAGCGAGCCGACGCGCACCCTCGGCGACGATGCCGCCGGCAATCCCGGTGGCGAGCGAACCGAGCCGCGCGAGGCGCGACCACCGCCCATCGGGGACCGGCGTAGCCGCGTCGGCGACGCCGGTCGCGTCGGGTGGCACCGTGTCCGTGGACCCTTTCAGCGCGGCGCCGGACCCGGCGGTCAGTGCGCCGCCGGCGCCCACGGCCTTCACGTCCTTTCCGATGCGCCGGGCGCATCGGCATCGGGCAGCGGGTAGGCGTCGGCGACGTAACCGGGCCCCTTCATCGCCACGACGGCGAACGCTGCGATCGCGACGGTGAGCACGGCGGTCCAGAGCAGCGTCGCCACGCCGATCGCGTAGATGTCGAGCATCGCGATCCTTGCCGCGGCTTCGGCCTCGTCGCCGGATGACGGTGTGACTCGGGCCACGAGCGAAGGTAGCGAGGCGAGGAGCGTGCCCGCCCAAAGGACCATCGGGACACGACGCAGCACCACGCGTTCGAAACCGGGAGCGCTGCGCGGAAAGCCGGGTAGCTTGTTGAAGAGGTTCACGGCGGCCTGTCGGTCGGGGTAGTACCGATACCGACCGCGTGTCCACGGCGGAAGTTCGCCACTACGGGCGCAAATGTCTACGCGACGTCCTGGACAAAACGTGGCTCCCGAGGTTCGGCCGTGATCGCCTCGGGCGTTGAGGCACCAAGGAGCCTGCCGACCTCCCGGCACGCCTCGGCTGCATGCGCCACCGCCCGGCCGAGGAAGACCGGGCTACGGGTCCGCCGCCGCAGGTGCCGCTACGCGGGCGGATGCCAGCCCGCGTCCGCCCAGAGCTCGCCGCTCACCGCCGAATTGGCGAGCATGAAGCAGATCGCGTCGGCGATCTCGTCCGGCCGGATCAGGCGGCCAAGCTGGGTGTAGGGCAGGATGTTCTTGCCGATGTACTCCTCACCGAGCGCGCGCACCATCGGCGTGTCGGTGTAGCTGGGGTGGATGAGGCCGCAGCGCACGCCGTGGAATACCGCCTCGTTCATGATCGTCGCGGCAGCCCCCTCGAGGCCCGCCTTGGTGCTGGCGTAGGAAATCTGGCCCTTGTTGCCCTGCGAGGACACCGAGCCGATGAACACGATCGCCCCCTGCATGCCTTCGGAGGGACTCCAGCGCTTCAACCCTCGCGCGGCGCGGTCCTCGGCGATACGGCCGATCATCTCGAGCGCCCAGTAGACCGGGGCGATCAGGTTCACGTCGACGACGAGACGGAACTTGTCGATCGGATAGATGCGCGCCTTGCCCGACTCGCGATCGATGCGAACGGCGAGCTCGTCGCGGGTGATGCCCGCGGCCGGCACGCACATCGAGACGAGCCCGAAGCGCTCGCCGATCTGGTCGAACACGGATTTGCGAAACGTCTCGTCGGTCGTGTCCCCGCGGAACGGATAGGCGACCTGCCGCTTCGAGTCGGAGTTGACACCGGCCGCCACGTCCTCGATCGCCTCGCCCATGTCGACGAGCGCGAGCGCGCGCACGCCGCGATGCGCGAGCGCGGTGGCGACTGCGCGGCCGATGCCGCTCGCGGCCCCGGTGATGACCGCAACCTTGCCTGCGAAATCCATGGTGGCTCCCTGATCAGCTTGTGTGCAGTGCATCATTGTAGCCTTTCCCGAAATCGCCGCAATTGCCCGCGGGCATTGCCGCGAACGACCCTTCCACTGTGGATGCTGCAGCGCAACACCCCTGGGCTCGCGGCAGTCGGTTGAACGGCGCGGCGACGCGATGTCGCCCGCGCTCACCGGCGGCTGCCGCGTCGCAGCTCGGCTTTCCGCGCCGCGGTTGATCACCGGCAATACGGGCCAGCGCACGCGCGCTACGATGTACCCGTGGCCGGTGGCGATGGCCGGGCCGGGCGGCCCGGTCCGAAGCCGGCCCGCCGAGGACGGGAGGCATGATGAGAGCCCTGACTCGCTGGCATCCGCTGCGCGAAATGGCGCGATTCGATCCCTTCGCGGATGCGGGGTTCTGGAAGGATTTCCCGACGGTGGGGACGCTGCCCGAGCCCGAGCCGATGATGCGGATGGACGTGACCGAGAACGAGCGCGGCTACCTGGTCAAGGCCGAGCTCCCCGGCGTCGCGAAGGAGGACATCGCGGTGTCGGTCGAGGGCGGTGAGGTGTCGATCAGCGCCGAGGTCAAGCGCGAGAAGGAGACCAAGGAAGGCGACAAGGTGCTGCGTACCGAGCGTTACTACGGCTCGGTTGCGCGTTCCTTCGCGCTGCCCGCCGACGTCGACTACGAGCGTGCCGAGGCGAAGTTCGACAACGGCGTGCTGACGCTCACGCTGCCGAAGGCGGCGGGCGCCAGAAACAAGACGCTGCCGGTGAGCTGACACCGCGGC
>Ga0114939_10000500_pt1 | contig 32518 bp, 37 predicted proteins | sample AshMeaCrysSpring_FD_87196 | JGI IMG/M metagenome (GOLD analysis project Ga0114939, IMG submission 87196) | Groundwater microbial communities from Big Spring, Nevada to study Microbial Dark Matter (Phase II) - Ash Meadows Crystal Spring | ecosystem: Environmental > Aquatic > Deep subsurface >...
AATACAGCCGCTCAAGAACTGGCTAATATCCTTAATCAGACAGAAGCAGTTTTCCCTGGAACTAACCTCAAATTATGCTATAAAATACAGTAGTCTATTCTGCGAAAGGTCAGGAGTTCTGAACATTATCGGGTGTGAGTTTTCGGCGTAAAGCTTCTTTCATAAGAGTCAGGTTCATTAATTAGCTGAACGAAAGTAGTTTCTTTCGCTAAAAGATGAGGTAAAATGGAAAGTGGTTGCAATTCCTTAAAGTGCAATCCTCAATTTTCTTGTTTCCATTGTGCCTCAAGGGCGCTTTTAAAAACATTAAGGGCAAGGCTTACCAACCGAGTTACCCAAGAGTCCCGAATAGATTTCGGAATGAGGACGTTATAATGAAGGCGTAACGCAGCATTATGGTCTTTTAGAAGTGCCCTCAAATAAATGTAAGCCTTTGATAAGTGGCGCCCAATATGTCATCTGCCGGGGCCGATAGCCACTTGTCAAGCACCGTAGCGTACACGTTTTTAAAGTCAACGGAATATTTCAAATCGCCGGCTTCCAGGTCAGCAAGGTTGGGCAAAGGGTTCAGCAATCCCTGCTGGCGCAGGTTTTCTCCAACAAACATCATGTTGTTGGCAGTGCCATGGTCGGTACCGCCACTGGCGTTTTGTGCTACCCGCCTGCCAAACTCGCTAAAGGTGAGCAGGAGTACATCTTTAAACCTGTTCTCCTGTTTAAGATGTTTTGTAAATGCCGCCACAGCATCATTCATTTCGGTAAATAACCGGGTCTGTTGCGGCTGCTGGTTTACATGGGTGTCAAAACTGCCATGGCTCAGGTAGTATACGCGGGTGTCCACTTCCGACATTATAAGTCCTGCAATGGTTTTAAGGTTTTTGCCCAGTTCGGTATTGGGATAGTTGGGTGTGCTCTGCGGCTTGCGTACCTCCTTTGCAAGGTAGTCGGCACTGCTCATAGTATCGGCCAGGGTTTTGTACAGGTAGGCTGCCATAGGCTCTTCCGGATGCTGTATGCTGGCCAGTTGCCTGAACCAGCCGTTTTTCGACACATCCACCATACGCTGCACCTCGGTGAAGGCAAGGCCTTTTTGCCTTTCGCCTTTTAGGGCAAGGCTCAGCACATCGTCTACTTCTACGGCCTGGGTGGGGTGATCGCATCCGCTACACATGGCGTCGAGGTAGCGGCCAAGCCAACCTGTGTACACATATTGGTTGCTTTGGCTGGCCGAATGCCATATATCCATGCTTCTGAAATGGCTTCGGTCAGGGTTGGGATAACCCACGCCATTCAAGATGGCCAATTCACCATCGTCGAAAAATCTTTTGAAGGCCGAAAGTGCCGGGTTCAAGCCCACCTCATCGGTAAGGGTAAGTGCCGTATTGCGCTCTATAGCCAGCCTTGGGCGCTGCTTGTAGTAAATATCGTTTCGTATCGGTATTATGGTGTTCAGCCCATCGTTGCCGCCGCTTAGTTGCAGTACTACCAATATTTTACCACTGCTGTTTGGCATGCCCTGCCTTTGGCCAAAAGCATGCAAAAACTGGGGTAATAGCAGTGTTCCAGCGGCTGCAATGCTGCTGTTTTTTAGAAATGTTCGGCGCCTGATGTTCATAATCCGGTAAGTGTTGTTTAGCACAATTGATATTCGGGTAAGCTCATCAGAAGGAGGATTATTTCCGCCTGATGTTTTTCCGGCTCGGCGTGTTTGCCAATAAATTTCTGTACAAGCTCTGGTGCACTTTTTGCTTTTGCAGTTAGCAGTGCTTGCTGCCAGCTTTTGGCTTGAAATTCTTGTTTTTGACCTGCAAAAGCTGAAAATACTTTTTTCCAATCTATCGTGGCCCCTGCCGAAAAACGGCTCTGATTCCGACCCTGGTTTATCCGCATGCCCATTTCTACATCATCATCGCTTTTTAAGTTGATGATGGGTATGCTGTTGCCGGCTATAAACCTGGGCAGTTGCATGCGAAACAACAGCGAGCTGCTGTCTATCCAGTTGGTGCCGCCCGGCCATCCTGCTACGCTGGGCGGGTAAAACAATATTTGCCCCAATACCCGCTGCGCCAACAGCAAGATTTCTTCACGCTCCAACTCCATCGGCAGTATGCGGCAAATACCTGCAATAAGCTCCACCGGGCTTTTTACCAGCGAACCGGCTATGGTATCATCGTAAAACCAATCGGCCGTAAAAATATCTTTTAGCAGAGGCAGTATTTCGTAGCCTCCTTCGTAAAAGCGCCGGGCCAGCCACTCTATACGGCCTGCGGGTGCCTGCTCGCTTACCAGGAACTTATATAGTTTGCGGGTAATAAAAATGGCAGTTTCCGGCTTTTCCAGCAGTATGTTCAGTACATCTTCACCGTCGAACCTGCCAGTTTTGCCCAATACGGTTTTGGATCCTTCGTCGTGCTGATTGCGCCTGAATACAAATTGCCCCTGCGCATCAAATCCCCAACCGGTAAAAGCCCGGGCAGCTTCCTTAATGTCGGCCTCCGAGTATTGCCCACGCCCCAGGGTAAACAACTCCATTACTTCGCGGGCAAAGTTTTCGTTGGGTTGCTGCTTACGATTTTGCTGATTGTTGAGAAACTGCAGCATAGCAGGTGTTTTACTCACCTCCTTCAGCAAGCTGGAAAAACTGCCTAACGCCCCTTCACGAATTACATTTATAAGCTGCTGCTGGTAATAGCTGTTCAAATTGCGACAAGCAAAATGGTTGTGCCAAAACAGCGACATTTTTTCGCGTAACTGGGCTGGGCTGTGCACCATTTCATTTAGCCACATCAGGTTCAGGCTCCTGATTTGCTTGCGACTTTCGGCTTGCATCTGCTGCCGCTGTTTGCGGCGATCTTCTTCGCTTAGCGACTGCATGCGGCCAAGTTCACCCAAGCCGTTCATGAGGCCATCGGCCAGGTTGGATGCCACCAGCAGAGGGGCAGGCGCTTTTTTGGAAGCTGCGGCATATGCTTCAAAAAAAGTGCTGGGTTTAAAACGGCTTGCCTGCCCCAGCATTTCGGGCGTAGGGCCAAACCCCGCCCGCCAGTAAAAATGGATATGCTTCCAAGTGGCGTTTTCCATAATTTTTTCAGACAGAACGCTTTAACCAATGTTTAATTGCTTTCAAAAAAATTGTAAATACTTGCGGTTAAGTACTTTTTCTAATACTAAAGGTTGCTTCTAAAAACCTCTCAGGAAATACTTGCCGACCGAATATGTCCGGAGTCCCGAAGAATTTCGGGATGAGAAGGTTATGAGGAGGGTGTAACGCAGCATCAGGGGTTTTTAGAAGTGCCCAAAAAAGGAAGGAAATGAATGGTGTAGCAACGAGGTGGTTGTTCCTGTATAAGGGTAGCGTTAAATAATAAAAAAGGCTGCATTAAACCAGTTAATACAGCCTCAATTCGCAGGTAGTTTTGGATCGTCCGAATCTAAGACCGAACTTGATAGTGATGTGCTGCACGATTTTTTATTTTTTTATTTCAGAAAAAATGAAAATTTGAAAAATATTTTTTATGCATATAGAAGAGGCCCGGCTAGCTTTTATTATGGCATGGGGCAGTTTTGGCGTTAGTTGGGGCATTACGCGTACGATGGCCCAGGTGCATGCTTTACTACTGGTAAATACCCGCGCTTTATGTACCGATGATGTGCTGGAACATTTGCGCATTAGCCGTGGAAATGCCAGTATCAGCCTGAACCAGTTGGTGCAATGGGGGCTAATACAGCGGGTAGTGTTAGCCGGAGAGCGCAAGGATTATTACACGGCCGAAAAGGATGTACATAAAATTGCTTCTGCCATTATTCGCGAACGTAAGAAAAGAGAGGTAGAGCCCTTGCTTTCATTTCTTGAAAATTTGGCACCGTTAGACGATGCAGGTGCAAATGCCGATGCACAACAATTAACCAGGCTAACCGATGAACTGCGAAGCATGGTTCGCTCGGCCGATGCTGCTATGGAAAAGTTTATAAGGGCTGATGCAGGGTGGCTGCAAAAGTTGCTGATTTTTACAGCCGGTTGAAAGGTGGCATCGGTTTAGTGTATACATAATGTTGGGCGCTTCAAGAAAGAGCTGCCCCTGGTAAAATGAGCAAAAGAACACTTGTTTTAGGAGCATCAGATCATACTAACAGATATAGCTATTTGGCTGTTCACAGGTTGGTGAGCCGTGGGCATCCTGTGGTGGCTATAGGGCTTAAGCCCGCCATGGTGCATGGTGTGCCCATACAAACCGGACTGCCTGAAGTTGATGCCATACACACCGTTACTCTGTATATAAACCCTTTGCGTCAGCCTGCGTATTACCAATACATCATTGGGCTTGCACCTCGTAGGGTAATATTCAACCCCGGAACAGAAAACGATGATTTTGCCGAAATGCTTGCGCAAAATGGCATAGAAGCCCTGGAAGCCTGCACTTTGGTTATGTTGAGTACAGGCATATATTAATATCGGGTCATGCCGGTTTTTCCCACATTGTTTATAAACATTTAATACCGCGGCCACAATGCCCGTTTAACTTGGGGCATAACTTCACAAAACGTCTTGTTTATGAAATGGAGAAAATTTAACGGCGATGCGATTCAACTGCCCATTAAAGCCGCTGTAGAAGAGGCAATTAAGCGGGAAAGCGAACGTGGCCACCGTTTGAAGGTGTGCATTGGTACCGACAGCCAGGTTAAAGGCCGTGATACAGAGTTTGCCACGGTAATTGTGTTCCTGCGCGAGCGGGCCGGCGGTTTCATGTTCATCCACAACGAAAAAACCACACAGCGCTTCAGCATAAAAGAGCGCATGCTGGTAGAGGTGGCTAAGAGCATTGAAATAGCCTACGAGCTGTGCGACCTGTTTACCGTGTATGATGTGGACATGGAAGTACATGCCGACATCAATACCAATCCGCACTTTAAAAGCAACGAGGCGCTGCGCGAGGCTATGGGCTACATTTTGGGTATGGGCTTTGCATTTAAGGCCAAGCCCGAGGCCTTTGCCAGCAGTAGTTGCGCCAACAAGGTGGTGAACTAATTGGGCCCGGCAATACCCAAAAAAGAGGCTTTTGTTAAAAGGCCTCAGGTACTTTGTCACTTTACACCTTGAATAAGGCGGTAGATGTACACTTCCGCCGATGCATCGGTATCAATTTTATAAATGGTTTTAGTGGATAGGTCACCTTCCGGATTGAGCCTTACGCTAAAAGCATGCATACTTGGTGTTAGTTGCCAGGCTTTGCTGCTGTTGGGGTATTTAGGATTCTTCTTTTCGCCTCCGGTGCCTATTTCATATACCATCATGCGCCGTTTCGCGTTTGAATTTGAATTGTAGCTAAACACCACCAGGTACGGCATGCCGCCCTGAGCTTCAAAAGTTTTCTGGGCCATATCATTTAAATAAATGCGCTCGGGCGTACCATAGCGGGCAATCAGTTTTTCAATTTTTGTTTGAACCATGCCGGGCGCGGGTTCAAAATTCTGGGCTTCTACGCCAGTAAGTGCCCAAAGGAGGCAAAGGGCTGCCGTTGCAATCAATTTCATGCTGCTCTTCTTTTTTTGTTTTTCAGTTAAATAGTTGATGTTTCTTTAATCAAATGCTGGGTGTAGGCCAGCAGTTCTTCTTTTCCCACCCGGGTAGTGGCACTGCTTACAAAAGCAGGTGGCAATGTACTCCATTGCTCCTGCATAGCTGTGCTGAAAAGCTGAATATTCACTTTGAGTGCTCCGGGTTTTACCTTATCGCTTTTGGTAAATACCAGGCAAAAAGGCACCTGCCATTCGCCAAGTTGCGCAATAAACGCAAGATCGGCCTGTTGAGGTTTATGTCTGGCATCAATTAATACAAATACATTCAGCAGGTTTTCCCGCTTACGCAGGTAGTCTTCTATCATTTTTTCCCAGCCGGTGCGTTGCTTCTGGCTCACTTTGGCGTAGCCGTAGCCAGGCAAATCTACCAGGTACCAATGGGTTTGCTTTTTGGAAGAAAATGGTGCGCGACTGGTAACTTCAAAATGGTTGATGGACTGAGTTTTGCCGGGCTCTGCAGATGTTTTTGCTAAATGGCTTTGGTTGCACAGCATATTGATGAGCGAACTTTTGCCCACATTGCTGCGGCCAATAAAGGCAAATTCGGGCCTGTCGGGGGCAGGGCAAAGGTCCACTTTGGGGCTGCTGATGAGGTAATTTGCCTTTATAATTTCCATGGATGGCCAAATGTAGCAAATGCATGTTGCGCATACCCAAAAGTGGCAAGGTATTTTGGGCATACATTTACACCTGTTGAAAATAAATAGCAATTGCAATGCGTGTAGTGGTGCAGCGGGTAGCAAGGGCAACAGTAATCGTAAATGGATCTGTATCAGGGGCTATAGGCCCGGGTTTGATGGTTTTAATTGGCATTGAAGATACCGATGCAGATGAAGACATTGTCTGGCTGAGCAACAAGCTGGTAAATCTCCGCATTTTTGATGACGCCAATGGCGTGCCCAACTTGAGCGTAAATGATATGGGTGGCGGCATACTGTTGGTCAGCCAGTTTACCTTGCATGCCCTTACCAAAAAGGGCAACCGGCCCTCTTATGTACGTGCCAGTAAGCCTGCCATTGCCATACCGCTTTACGAAAAATTCCTGGTCCGCCTGGAGCACGATTTTGGGAATCCGGTGCAAACGGGTGTTTTTGGAGCTATGATGCAGGTGGAGCTGGTAAATGACGGGCCGGTAACCATTATAATAGATACGAAACAAAAGGACTTTTGACCATGAGCGATATAACCATAAGAGAAGTACAGGCGCAGGTAGATAACTGGATACAAACGGTGGGAGTGCGCTATTTTGGAGAACTTACCAACCTGGGCATTCTCATGGAAGAGGTGGGCGAACTGAGCCGCCTGATTGTGCGCCGCTATGGCGAGCAAAGTTCTAAGGAAAGTGACAAAGGCAAAGAACTAGCCGATGAAATGGCCGATGTGCTTTGGGTGCTTATATGCCTGGCCAACCAAACCGGCGTGGACCTGACCACCGCCCTGGCCAAAAATTTTGAAAAGAAGAACATGCGTGATGCCGAGCGGCATAAAATGAATGAAAAACTTCAACCATAAATTCAGTTGTATTAACTGCTGATCTTTTCGTAACGGCCTGATTTACAAGGTTTCCCAATTTACGACCCTCGTTGAGCCCTTTGAATGCACATAATTGGATCTGTAGGCGTGTGTGGCGGCTTTTGGCTTGCCATGAGGATTTTTATTAAGAGTATCAGTGACACCTCATTCGTTCATAAAAAAATCTATAAAATAGTTTGGTTTAGAAAATAAAGTAGTCTATGTTTGTGCTGTCAATACGATAAAATGACACGTACACACACTTTTTTAATGCTTTTGCTCATGGCGCCTATGGGTTTACTAGCACAAAACACACAGTTGTTGGGCAGGGTAACCGATATAAAGAATCGGCCCCTGGCTGGCTCCAGCGTAACTATAAAAGACAGTTATGACGGCGCCAGTACCGACAGCCTGGGCCGCTTTGGTTTTGGAACATCAGAAAGCGGAATGCGCACCATTGTAATAAGTTCTGTAGGGTACAAAACCTTGGAGCAGGCAATTTCATTGAATGGTGGGCAGCAAAAACTGGATGTTCAGCTGCGGGAAGAATTGAATGAACTGAAAGCAGTGGTTATTAGTGCCGGCAGCTTTGAAGCCAGCGATGCCAAACGGGTAACCGTACTGAAGCCCCTGGACATACTTACTACCGCCAGCGCCAATGCAGACATAGCGGCTGCCCTGCGCACCTTGCCAGGCACCCAGCAGGTAGGCGAAAGCGCCGAGCTGTTTGTACGCGGCGGCGCAGGCTACGAAACCAGGCAGTTTATTGATGGCACAGCGGTTGCCAACCCGTTTTATGCCGCAGCACCCGATATAGCCAGCCGGGGCAGGTTTTCGCCACAGTTGTTCAAAGGCACGGTATTCAGTACCGGCGGCTACTCGGCACTATATGGCCAGGCTTTGTCGGCGGCGGTAATTTTGGAATCCATTGATTTGCCGGAGCGCTCTTCGGCAGGACTGTCGTTGTCGCCATTGTTTGCCGGTGGCCAGTTTCAGCATTTGGCTAAAAGCAACCGGAGCAGCTTTGGGGCAACTTACGGCTACACTAACCTGAGTTTGTATTTTGCAATGGTGCCGCAAAAGCCAGACTACTTTGGGGTACCAGAACTGCACAATGCCGATGTAAACTTTAGGGTAAAAGTGGGCAAAACAGGGTTGCTGAAATTTTACAGCGTATATGGCCGGCAAAACCTGGGCTTACGAAATCCTAATCTTGACTCCGCCTCGCTTAAAGATGCTTTTGGCCTTATTAATAACAACTGGTACAACAACCTGAGCTACCGCCAACGGCTGGGCAACCGGTGGAAGATGAACCTTGGTGTGGGCCTTAGCGGCAACGATGATAACATTGAAAGCCAGGTGCAGGATGCCAATAACGCACCTGTCACAGGTAGCCTGCCCTGGTACATGGATGCCCAAAATTACAAGCTGCAAAACCGAAGTTTTCTGGCGCAGGCAAGAGCCGTGTTTGAGTACAAACTGACCGGCCTGAGTGCCCTGCGTATGGGTGGTGAATATTGGTACAGTAGCGATTCCAGCTTGTACAATAACCTTGGTAAAACCCTCACCGACCAGTATTCGGCTGCCTTTGCCGAAGGAGATGTTTACATAACCAACAAACTGGCTGCTAAGGCCGGTGCACGGCTCGAACACTCGGCCCTGATGCAGGCATTCAACCTGGCGCCGCGTATATCTATGGCCTACAAAACTGCACGTTTTGCACAAGCCTCGCTGGCCTACGGGCAGTTTTATCAAAAACCGCTCAACCAGTATCTGCTGTTTAACGAATCGCTTACTTATATGAAGGCCACTCACTATATAGCCAACTACCAGGTGGTAAGGCCAGCCAGCACCCTTCGGGTAGAGGCCTTTTACAAAAAGTACAGCAACCTGGTAAATACCATACCCGATACAGCCAACAACGGTGGAGGCTTTGCGCAAGGGGTGGAGCTGTTTTGGCGCGATAAAAAAACATTCAAAAACATTGACTACTGGATTACCTATTCATTTCTCGATACCAAACGCGACTACCTCAATTATCCATATCAACTCACACCCACTTTTGCGGCCCGGCATACGGCAAACCTGGTGGTGAAGCGCTTCTTTAGCAAGCTTAACACCCAAGTAAACCTGAACTACCAGTTTGCCACGGGCCGCCCTTACTACGATATCAGGTACAATGCCGCGGCGGGAAAATATTTGCTGGCCGACCAGGGTACTACTATTCCATACAACAACCTCAGCTTCAGCCTCAATTACCTGCCAAAGGTGGGCAAAACGTTTACCGTATTCGTATTAAGTATTACCAATGTTCTTGGCAGCAAGCAGGAATTTGGGTACAATTATTCGCAAAATGGCTTGGTGAAATCGCCGGTTACCCCTCCTGCGCCTCGCTTTATTTTCCTGGGTATGTTTATGAGTTGGGGTACCGACCGCAGGCAGGATGCTATTAACAACAATTTGTAGTTACCTCTCTATCAATTTTAAAGCACACTGTCATGGAAAACAACAATGATCAGCGCCTCTGGCATCTTGCGCGCAAAAGGGCACATTTCAAAAAGTCGCTCACCTCGTATGTGATAGTGAACCTGTTTTTGTGGTGCATTTACTTTTTTACGCATGGCTTTGCATGGGATAGGCCCGTGCCATGGCCGCTGTGGGTTATGCTGGGTTGGGGCATAGGCTTACTTTTTCAATACCTGGCTGCCTATGGCGGCGCTGACTTATTTAGTGCCGAAAAGGAGTATGAGAAAATGAAGCAGGATAATAAATATTAAAATAAATCTGTTATGATGGAACAAAGCGCTGACTTTGATAAACACTTGTGGAAACTTGCCCAGGCACGTGTTGGGTTTAAGGTACATGCCACCATTTATGGGCTGGTAATAGCCGGACTTTGGGGTATCTGGTATTTTAGCACCGGGCCCGGTAGCCATCCGTGGCCGGTGTGGAGCATGGTAGGCTGGGGTATAGGCCTGGCTATGCATTACCTGGGGGTATTTATATTGCCCAAAATTTTTACAGCCGAAAAGGAATATGAACTGCTGAAGCGCAGGCAGTCAAAACCATAAGCACTGCCAACCAAAGGCATTAATCAAATAAAATAGATCCCCGATTCTTTCACACTAAAAAATCACATACATCATGAACCAGTTTCTTTCACTTCTCACAATTTCTTTTGTATTTGCCACACAGGTATTGTATGCGCAAAACGAAAAATTCAACGCTGTTATGCGGCAACAGATTTTGCAACTGGACAGCGCCCGAACCGCACAGGATTTTCAAAACTGTGCCAACAATTTTGAACGTATAGCCAATGCGGAAAAAACTGAGTGGGTGCCGGCATATTATGCAGCTTATGCCTTCTGCATGAAGGCATTTTACGAAAAGGATATCAACGGCATTGACGGATATTGCGATAAGGCAGATGCTTTACTTGCGCATGCCGAAGTATTGGCTCCTGCCAATTCTGAAATTGCTACAGTAAAAGCAATGTTACTGATGGCTCGTATGCGGGTAGATGGCAGCCGCAGCATGACCATGGGGCCCAAAGCCACACAAATATTACAGCAAGCACTCAAGCAGGAACCTGTGGGCAACCCCCGGGCAATGGTGCAAATGGCTCAAATGCTTTATTATACGCCCCCTGCTTTTGGTGGTGGAAAAGATGCTGCTAACGATTACCTGAAAAGGGGCATTTTAGCCTACGATTCATTTAAGCCTGCCTCCGATATCCATCCCAATTGGGGTAAGGCTTATGCCCAGCGGTTGCAGGCTCAATGGGATAGAGGGGGTGCTCAGTGATTGAAAAATAATGATTATAAATGCACGATTCATAACACAATAACGCAGTAGCTATTTATGGAAGATAAAGCTTTGAGCAGCCTAGAGAGCCTGGAGGTTATAAACAGTATGATCAATAAAGCCCGGAACCGTTTTTCGGAAAATGGGCATCTGTACCTGGTGTGGGGTTGGACCATACTGTTTTGCTCGCTGGCATTTTTTGCTATTGCTTACTGGAAGCTATACCAGCATCCTCAGCATGTATACAGCTTAACCATATTGGCATGGGCTTACACCATGTACTATGTGGCCAGGCAACGGCGCAAAGAGCGGGTACGAACTTACACCGATGAAATAATAGGAGCTGTGTGGGGTGTGTTTGCCGTTATGCTGGGGCTTATGGGCTTTATGTTGTCCAATGATAATTATTACAAATTAATATACCCTGTTACCCTGGCATTGTATGGTATTCCTACCTTCTTGTCGGGTGTGGTATTCCGGTTTAGGCCGCTTATAGTGGGTGCGGTTGGCTGTTGGGTGTTGGCGGTGGTGTGTACCCGGGTACCTTTACTTTATCATGTATTGTTGATTGCCCTGGCGGTGGTGGTAGCCTGGATAGTGCCCGGCTATTTGCTGCGGGGTAAGTATAAAAATTCGCAATAACCTATGGAAGAGAATAAGCCATTTACCGCAAACGACAGCCTGGCTGTTATTCAGCAAATGATAAACACTGCCCGGCGTGAGCAGCAAGACAGCGGCAAGGGCTGGATCATATGGGGCTGGCTCTTGTTTACAGCATCTATATCTTCTTTTATTAACATGTATACAGGCACGTTTTCCCAGTATTTTTTCTGGAATTTGTTTGGACTGCTTACGCTGGCCATGCTTGTATATAGTGTAGCCATAGCCTTGCTGGGCAAAAGTAAAGAGCGAATAAAAACCTATACAGGTGAGTTGTATCGTCGGCTCAATATTGGTTTCTTCATCACGCTAATGCTCATTATAGTAAGCATAAATACCGGCGTGACCCCAACCAAAGGTTTTGCCTTATTAATGGCACTTTATGGATTTTGGGCGCTGATTTATGGAGCTACTTCCAATTTCAGGCCATCCATTTATGGTTCATATTTTACCTGGGCCTGTGCGCTGGCTGCCATGTTTGTGCACGATTTCAGGTGGACGATGCTACTACATGGTATTGCCGTATTAGGAGGGTATATCATTCCCGGGCATACGGCCAACTACCAGTACCGAAAAACCCGAAAGACCAACGTATAATACTGTGAAACACCGTGTTTAAAGAACTCGATCCCATATTACATTCACAGCTGCGCCTTGCCGTAATGTCGTTGCTAATTAGCGTACGCGAAGCTGAGTTTAATTTTATTAGAGAAAAAACCAACGCCACAGCAGGCAACCTGAGTGTACAACTTAACAAACTGAAAGATGTGGGTTACATTGATATTACCAAGCAGTTTAAAGACAATTATCCCCTTACCACTTGCCGCATTTCACCTAAAGGCATCGATGCCTTTGACCAATACGTAAAAGACTTGCAGCAGTATTTAGATCGACGGACACTTTAATCCGCGCCTGAGAGAACGCGGAAATCCACTTGAAGCCGGGCTGCGATTAAGGTTAAAACCAAGTTTAAGGACACCGCTCCAGTAGGCGTCATTTTCGTCTGAGTGGCCACGGGGCCGGGTGTTGCGCGGCGGATTAATGGTAGTGCTGCGGTTGTACAGGCGCCGTGCAAGCGCTGCATCGCTAGGCGATAAATATTTTGAAAACAGGTTTGGATCCACCCAATTCTCCCAATGCACATCGTCCAGATAATCGGTGCTTACAGTGCGTTTTACCCATTCAAAGCGCAGCACCAGCCTTGCAGAAAGATCGTAACGAAAGCCCAGGCCTAACCCGTTAAGATAGGCCACATTCTTGTAACTTTCACGGTCAGGATATTCGTCAAACCCCTGGCCCTCTAGTCTAAGAGGTCTAAGATCAACCCAGCTATCATCAATATTGGCCTGCGGGTTGAACCAAAATGCTCCGCCAGTGGCAATCAGGTAGGGCGATAAGCGGGGCGGGTCGCGCTCCAGGTAAGTGAAGAACATCAGTGGATGTATTTCCACGCCAATGCCTGCTTCCAGTATAGGACTACGAAAGCTGAGATTACGGTCGTAGCGGCCCTTCATGGTACCGGTGGTTACACCTTCCAACATGCTGTCGGCTGAATGCACCACGCCATAGTTTAGCTCAAAACGACCGGCAATAGCATCTTTGTAGGTACCAGTTATATATAGGCCTGCGGTAGGGCGGCTACGGTTTAGGGTAAAGCCGGCCATAGGGCCCTGGTATAAAGTTTTGCTGCCGCCAAGATCGGTAATGCAATTAATGGCTCCGGCAGCTATACCGGCTTCCAGCAATATTTCAGGTTCTTCAAAGCGGCCGTTATAGTTGAAATAACCCTGGCCAATGCCACTAAACCACCATAGCAATGCAGTTATAATAAGGGCAGTGCGGTATGTGTTTGGTGAAAAAGCCATTGGATTGTGTGTCGGTTCGTTTAATCAAAATAACGCAAAATCATTGCGTAATAAGTTAACCGAAGAGTATTATTCTTTTGTGGAGGCTGCCGATTTCTTGTTTTTTTTGACAAAATAAGGGCAAATATGCTGTAGGCCACATGGGGTACACTGTGGGTTGCGGGCGGTACACACATAACGGCCATGCAGTATGAGCCAGTGATGTGCTTTGTGTACCAGTTGCTTTGGAATATACTGAATCAGTTGTTTTTCGGCTGCCAGCGGGGTGGTGGCGGTACGGGTGGTAAGGCCAAGCCGGGCGCTTACTCTAAATACATGCGTGTCAACAGCCATGTTAGGCTGCTTGTCCACCACACTGGTAATTACATTGGCTGTTTTACGGCCTACACCGGGCAGTTTCACCAGTTCGTCTACCGTAAGAGGTACTTGACCACCGTATTCTTCCAGCAGCATAGTAGCCATGCCTATCAGGTGCTTCGTTTTGTTGTTGGGGTAGCTTATGCTTTTTACCAGCGGAAATAGTTGCTTAAAAGTGGCTTTGGACAACGCTACAGCATCGGGATATTGCTCAAAAATGGCCGGGGTGGTCATGTTTACCCGTTTGTCGGTACATTGCGCCGACAGAATTACTGCCACCAGCAGTTGAAACGGATCGTTGTACTCCAGTTCCGTTTCGGCAACAGGCATGTGCTGCTCAAAATATTCAATTACAGTTTTGAACCTTTCTTTCCTCGTCATTCCGGGGCGAAAGATAGATATGATTGCGGTGCGATAAAATCTTTGTGCTGGCAAACCCAAATTAGCGACCACTAACGCTAACATTGGCTAGGGTGGACCCCGCGTAGGCCATAATGCGTTTAATCACGCTGTCATCTGGCGACACCATTGATTTGTCCAGCCTGCGGGCAGCTTCTTCTATTATCAACAGTTTTTGACTCAGTGCCCAGTTGAAGTTAAGGTCCTTGCTCATTTTAAGTCGGATATGAGCTGGCATTTCGTTGTAGTAATATTCCAGTAAGTCTTCGGGAGTAAAATTCGTCATCAGCAAGCATTTAATTATGCTGCAATAACGCACACATATGTATGTTTATTGCTTGCCGCAGGCTAAAAAGTGCTGAACGGCTTACTATTTCACCGAATCTGCAGGCGTATCAAACACGAACACGTCTTCGTTGTCGCGCTTCATAAAGTACTTTTCGCGGGCATATTTCTCCAGCAGTACCGGGCTGTTTTGCAAGTTGGCCAGTTCATTTTCAGCCTCTTCAAGCTGCAGCTTGTAATAGCCTATTTTGGTTTCCAGTTCCTTCAGTTCGGCTTTGCGTTGTTGTTGGGTAAAAAAATCGTTCCGGTCAAAAAAGACCATCCATATCACAAATGCCACAAGGGCCAGCAAGTAGCGGTTGAGCAAAACTTTTCTAAAAATGTCTAACACCTGACGCATGCTGCAATATTCGGCATGTTAACGTATGTTCTCAGGGGTGCATTGTCCACAAGTGCACAAAAAACCAGTCGGGCAAAAGTCTTAGCCCTGTTTCAGCAATTTGGAATGCTGCAAATAAACGTTGTTGGGGGCATAAATAAACAGGCAGCTGCCATTGGAGAGCCGGCCTATAATTTGGTAGTGCAATTCGGGCGGTACTGCCGGACAGCCCCAGCTGCGGCCAATGCGGCCTGTCGTTTTGGCCAGGCGTTCGTTTACATAAGGGGCACCATGCATGACAATAGCGCGGTTTTCGGCAGCATCGTTTATACCCGGCTCCATGCCTTTCAGGCGCATACTGTAGCCGTTGTTTCCGGTGTAGGTGCTGCCGGCAATATAGAAGCCAAGGCTTGTTTGCAAAGAAGAGGGTTTGTTGCTGAAATCGGTAGCCATTTCAAGTCCCGAGTTGCGGCCATGCGCCACATAAGTATGAAACAGGATTCTGGCAGCTTCCAAATCAATTATGTACAGCCTTTTTTGCTTTGAAGGCTGACCCATATCTGCAATAGCCAGTGTACTTTTCGAAACAGCACCTTTTTCTTTTAGCCTGTAGTATCCGGTAAGCGCAGTTTCGAACACCTCCCTGCTGAGGCCTTGGGTTGCCAGGCCAAGTTTGTCGTACAGCAATTGAGCACGATTTTCTGTGTACAGAACTAAGCTGTCGCTTGCCGGCGCTATTGCAGCCATTGATGCCCATTGCCTTTTGATGCCCGCCCCTGCTACCAGTACAGCGCCTGTAAGCATCGCCGGCAACCACCATTTACGCTTCATAAGGTATAAAAAAAATTTTAGCAAAGGTATCCGGGATATTGTTAAGGACTGCTCAATGTTTAGTGCTATAAAAGTTAAACAATTTAGGCAAAACAGTTTCAACATTGCCATTGTCAGGCAATTGCACACACCGGGTATTTTACGGAGGCTGCTATAAAGCTTCAAAGAAAAAGCCACCCAAAGGTGGCCTTTTAATTATTGCATTTTGAAACCTTCAAGAAACTTGGTAGTAAAGTTGCCTGCCCTGAAGTCTTCATTTTTCATGAGTTGCAGGTGGAATGGGATGGTTGTTTTTACACCTTCAATCACAAATTCGCTCAGTGCCCTGTACATGGTGTCAATAGCTTCATCGCGAGTGCGGGCTACAGCAATCAGTTTGCCTATCATGCTGTCGTAATAAGGCGGAATTACATAGCCTGAGTACACATGACTGTCAACCCGTACACCATGGCCACCAGGCACGTGCAGCACGGTTATTTTGCCGGGGCTGGGGCGGAAGTCGTTATAAGGGTCTTCTGCATTAATGCGGCACTCAATGGCATGCATGGTGGGTTCGTAATCCAGGCCGCTGATAGGAACGCCAGCCGCAATTTTTATTTGTTCTTTTATAAGGTCATAGTTTATCACTTCTTCGGTTACGCAATGCTCTACCTGTATGCGGGTATTCATTTCCATGAAGTAGAACTTACGATTTTTATCCACCAGGAATTCAATGGTTCCTACTCCTTCGTAGTTAATAGCCGAGGCAGCTTTTTTGGCTGCCTCGCCCATTTGCTTGCGCAATTCGGGCGTCATAAAGGGCGAAGGGCTTTCTTCCACCAGTTTTTGGTGGCGGCGCTGTATGCTGCAGTCGCGTTCGCTCAGGTGGCATACGGTGCCAAATTGGTCACCGGCTATCTGAATTTCTATGTGGCGGGGCTCTTCCACAAACTTCTCCATGTAAATGCCGTCGTTTTTAAATGCAGCCAGGGCTTCGGTTTTGGCGGTGTTGTAGGCCCGTTCCATTTCCTCTTCGACCCACACCACGCGCATGCCCTTGCCGCCGCCGCCGGCGGTAGCCTTTAGTATCACCGGAAAACCCATGTTGGCGGCAAGAGCCAGGGCTTCGTCCAGGCTTTCCAGCAGGTTTTCGCTACCGGGTATTACCGGTACGCCCGCCTTAATCATGGTTTCTTTTGCAGTCATCTTATCGCCCATGGCCTGAATTTGGGTAGGCGTGGGGCCGATGAACTTGATGCCATTTTGCCCGCATATTTCGGCAAACAGGCTGTTTTCGGCCAAAAAGCCATACCCCGGGTGAATGGCATCGGCATTGGTAATTTCCGCGGCGGCAATCAGCCTTGGCATATTCAGGTAGCTGTCGCTGCTTTGCGGTTTGCCAATGCACACGGCTTCGTCGGCAAACTTTACATGCAGCGAATGCTTGTCGGCAGTGGAATAAACTGCCACAGTCTTAATGCCCATTTCGCGGCAGGTACGTATCACCCTCAGGGCAATTTCGCCACGGTTGGCGATGAGTATTTTTTTGAACATAGTTCTTTATTTAATGGCTCAATTACTCAATGGCTCAATTACACAACGAATACATATTTGCCAATAATGAATATTTTGCAGAATGATTTTTATTTTCATCAATTAGACTGATTTAGAACAACTTGTGTGGAGGCAAGATTGCTTAGGAAGAAGAAAAATGAACCTATAAAAAATGATAATGGATTCTTCTTTTTAGTCGTGTGCAAAATGCTTCCAAGTACTTTGTTGATTTCTTCCGCTTTTTCCATCAACGGATGGCAGGATGGATAGCTCTTTGAGTCGCTGCAAATCCAAAGCCAGTATTGAGTTTCCTCTGCTTCTTTGGCGGCTATTTTTATTTTGTGCACAAAGTCTGCTTTGCTTTCTGCGTTTTGTGCTTCCATAGCATTTGCACCAATAGAGGTACCGCTACGAAATAGCTGATTGGCCATGTTGAATTTGCGCAGAGACTCCTGCCCTTCGGTGTACTCAACAATCATGACAGAGAAGTCGTAGGTAAGTTTCAAGATAGGATTCTGATCAAAAATCTCTTTCTTCATCTTGATAACATGACAGCATGACTATAGCTTTGATATCATTACATATTTTTAGCAGACAAGGTTCTAAATTGAGCCATTGAGCCATTGCGTCATTGATTTATGCCGGTTCCACCAAAAACAGCGGCTGATCGTATTCCACCGGGCTGGCATCTTCCACCAGTATTTTTACCACTTTGCCACGGATTTCGCTTTCTATCTCATTAAAGAGCTTCATGGCTTCCACGATACATACCACCTTGCCGGGGGTTACATCGCTGCCTATTTCTATAAACGGCGGCTTGTCAGGGCTTGGGCTGCGGTAGAAGGTGCCGATCATGGGGCTCTTGATGGCCACGAGGTTATCGGCTTCTTTGGCCGGGGCCTCAGCTTTGGGGGCGGCTGCTGCGGCTGCAGGAGCAGCTACTAAGGGGGCGGCAGCAACAGGGGTGGGCACTGCCGGGGCGGCAACTACCTGCTGTACAATTTCTTCTTTTTGTTTAATGGTTATTTTGAGGCCTTCTTCTTCAATACTGATTTCTGCAATGTTGGTCTTGTTGATGATCTTGACCAACTCCTGGATCTGTTTAATATCCATAAGGTTGCCTTTTAATGAATGAAAGAATGTTTTATGGCAGTTTTTAATGGGGCGGCTAATGTAATGCCATTCGCAATACCGCCTCTGAAAATAGGCTGTTTTGCCCAAGAGGATGGGAATTTTTGGCGTTTTTGGGGAAAAATAGAGCAAAATTGGTCAAGAATGCCTCAAAATCCCAATTTTCAAGATGCCTCATAGCCATTGGAAAATGTGGCCCACAAGCCGCTGAAATTTAAGGTTGCATTAAGTGAATCTATGCAACTGAAAGGGTTTATTCAGCAGGTTCACGATACTTTTTTCCCTATCAACAGGAAGGAGCTACCTGAAGGAATGCTCGGTGCAATGTTGCATCCAAAAAGAAAGGTTTGTTTTGACGTGCCTATGGTTATAAGTTAATTAAAAACAGAAGCCCCTGATCAACAAGGGCTTCACATGATGCATTCTTATTTCACCTATTATTCCTTTACACGTTCTACATATTCGCCTGTTTTGGTATTGATGCGAATGAGTTCGCCTTCGTTTACAAACAGGGGCACGTTTACCGTAGCGCCTGTTTCCACGGTAGCGGGCTTAAGCGTACGAGTGGCGGTATCGCCTCTAAGGCCGGGCTCGCTGTAGGTCACCTTCATCACAATTTTGTCGGGTAGTTCCACGCTCATGGGGCTATCGGTTTCGGTATTAATGAGCACGCCAACTTCCTGGCCGTCCTTCAGAAATTGCGGGGCATCTATCAGGTTTTCGGCAATGGCAATCTGCTCAAAGGTTTCGTTGTCCATAAAGTTGTACCCGGTGTCGTCTTTATAGAGGAATTGATAGGCACGACGTTCTACTCTTACCGGGAAGATGGAGTCTCCGCTGTTCCATGTTTTCTCGATGGTGCGGTTGTTATCCACCCCCTGCAGCTTGGCCCAAACTTTGGCGGCTGCGCGGGCGGTTTTGTTTTCGCCAAATTCGATCACTTTGTACAGGCTGCCCTCGAGCTTAATGATGAGGCCGCGGCTGATATCTGCTGTGTTAGCCATAAAAAAAGGTTGAAAGACTTGTTTTTGAGGGCGCAAATATAGGGACTGTGCCGCAAGGCATGTCGGTGTGCCAAAATCCAAGCGGTTAGTCTTAGGCTAATTAAGGTGCCGTAGCCAATCGGTAAGCCCTCTCCTAACCTGCCGGGCCACCTGTTTGCGAAAGCCGGCGTCCTGTATCATTTTTTCGTCAGCCTCGTTGCTTACAAATGCTACCTCCACCAGGCAACTGTTGTATTCGGTGGGCTGCACGGGCTGGAAGTTGAAACTGCCGATGTTGCCAAACTCCTGCAGATTGTTTATATCGAGCAGCCGGCCCAAAATATTGGTGGTGAGCAGCCTGAAAGCAGCATGCTTGTAATAGGTGGAAGTGCCGCGGGCTGTGGTGCGGCTGCTGCTGTTGAGGTGAAAAGAGATGAATGCATCGGGGTTATAGCCCCGGGCAAACAGGATGCGGTCTTTGTTGTCGAAGGTGGTATCACTTTCGCGTACCATCACCACCCGGGCTTTTTTCCGTTTCAATTCTTTTTGGAAGGCTTTGGCAAACAGCAGGGTATACTTCTTTTCGATAATGCCGCTGGTATTGCCCCGCGCCCCGGTGTTGGAGCCCCCGTGGCCGGCATCCACCACAATGGTTTTGCCCCGCAGGCTGTGGCTGGCGGGGTGATGGCGCACGCTGAGTTGCAGTTGGTTGCCCTGGTAAGCCACATGGTATCCGTAGGGTTGCTTATGGTGCAGATATACGGTGGCTTCCACCACATCGTCTTCCGTTTGGCGATAATCTACCCGCTTTACCTCATTGGCCGAAGTAAGTTGTGTGATCCAGTTGGTGTTGGCCTGCACCCTAAAAAGCTGCACTACAATACGGGCAGGTTCCAGCTCCATCCAGGTTTTGTAGGGCACTTTGCGGCCCAGGTTGATGGCAACCAGGTCGGCTGGCTGGTCAGTCAGTCGCCGCACGGTCCAACTTTCGCAGGTAACGATGCGTGGTGCCGGCGTACTGTCGGGCAGGGGTATGGCCAGCCGTTGGTCGAGGTAGGCAGTATGCAGTGCTGAAAGTTTCACTTTGTAAAGTCCTTTGGTAGAGTCCACCACGGCGAGCACAATGCCGGTATCGATATAGCCCATTTTGGCGCTGCCCAGGCGGTCTTCGCCGTCGCTATAGGCTAGTTGGGGCAGTTTCCCGGATGTTTTTACCAATTTAGGTACCTGGGCTATGGCGCCAAATACGGTAAGCATGTACATTGCCATACAAGCCGCGAGTATTTTCATCATCCTGTATTGTTTAAGCCGCAAATTACCGTAATCGGGTTTCCGGCGCTATGCACCTAAGCAGTGATCGGCAGTATGGCCAGGCAATGTTGAGCAAACAGCTTTGCTGCAATTGATGCAATCTTCCCTTGCCCGGTGGTTGTAGCAATCAACCCGAAGTTCTCAAGGCTAATTTACAGTTGGCTTTTTTTCGACACCCTCCTGTTTCCACCAGTGCACTTTTCTTAACTACCTGTCAATAAAGCTCATGTCATAAAGCAACGGGAATGGTTTCACAGCTTTAAGTGTGGATAGCCCATGATGGATTCGTAACAAGCGTAAGTATCTTCGATGTTTGCAGAGGTATTTAATAAAGTTGCCCAAATGAACGCAAGGCTGTACATATTGATGATTTTTCTGCTGGTTCACGTTGCTTCCTATGCGTCAGTATATTTTGTAGCGCCCAACGGTTATGATGCTAACCCGGGCACAAAGGCACTACCGGTGCAAACTTTACAGCGTGCGCAAGAGCTTGTAGAGGCTGGCGATACCGTGTATATACGCGGCGGCACCTACATCATGCAGGACTCCCAAATTCATTCATATGGAAAAATACAGGCATTTGTAACCTTGCTCAACAAAAGCGGCACGCAAAACAAACGCATCAATTACTGGGCCTTTGCCAGCGAAAGACCCATTTTTGATTTCTCGCAGGTAAAGCCGGTAAACTACAGGGTACACGCTTTTGAAGTTACCGCATCGTGGCTGCATATTAAAGGCCTGGAGGTAACCGGTGTACAGGTAACCATTACTACGTCCAACACGCAATCTATCTGTTTTGCTAACAGCGGCGGCAGCTACAACATATACGAGCAACTGAGCATGCACGACGGGCAGGGCATTGGCTTTTATCTCACCAGCGGCTCCAACAACCTGATCCTTAATTGCGACGCCTACCGCAATTTTGACTACACATCGCAGGCTGGTGGTGGCAGAAACGGCGGCAACGTGGATGGCTTTGGCAACCATCCTGCCAAAGGCAGCGTCAACAACGTATTCAGGGGCTGCCGGGCCTGGTTCAACAGCGACGATGGGTACGACTGCATTTCCGCTTTTGAATCTACCGTTTTCGAAAATTGCTGGGCTTTTTACAACGGGTACACGCACGATTTTGTGAGCCGTGCCAATGGAAATGGTTTTAAGGCGGGCGGCTATGGCGCCAGGGCATTCAACGCGCTGCCATCACCCATTCCGCGAAATACGATCCGTTTTTGCCTGGCCATAATGAACAAAGCCAACGGCTTTTATTCAAATCATCACTTGCAGGGCAGCGATTGGTACAACAACACGGCTTTTAAAAACGGCGCTAACTTCAATATGCTCAACCGCGTGGCAGCTACCGAAGCCGATTATCTGAAAGATGGGCCCGGCTATGGTCATGTGCTGCGCAACAATATCAGTTTCGAACCCCGCTCGCCCAACAGTCATATTGTGCAGGTTGACAGCGCAAACTGCATTATTGATCACAACACGTTTATGAATCCAACGCTTATAGCAACGGCTGCCGATTTTATTAGCTTAGATACGGCACTACTTACTATGCCCCGAAAGCCTGATGGCAGTTTACCCGACATTACGTTTATGCAACTTGCCCCTAAAAGCAGGTTGATTGATGCAGGAATAGATGTTGGTTTGCCTTTTGGTGGCAAAGCACCAGATATGGGATGCTTTGAGACAGAAAAACGAAGATAATCCCAGCTATTTTAGCTTAAACTGTGGTTGTTTTACCCGGTTGTTCCAGTTTCCAAAATCGGCATTAAGGTCTATGATATAAAGTCGCTTGTAGTTTGCATTCAGGTTGCGTTTGTCATCATAGGTGCAATTCACAAAATCGAATCGATACTGGCCTTTTTCCACCCAAAAGCGGTTGTTGCAGTAGGGTGGCTCGTTTGGCCCTGGTGCGCTTGCCCCGCCCAGGTAAAATGCCCCATTCGGAATTTTTGCATTGCGTACCGTTATCAGCAGGCTGTCGGCAGGCTGCAGGGCATAGCCACAGGGTATGGTACTTTCCGATGCAAAGCCGAAATAGCCGCCGGTAAGTTGAATGGTGCCTTTGCAGTGTGGCCTTACCACCAGCGTGCAGGTGTCGTTGTTAATGGCTTCTATGCTTGCGCTCATACCTGCTACCACGGTGCCATTTACATTGCGCAGGTAGCTTGTTGCGCCTTCCATACCGATGGTTCCATTGTATTGTGTGTTTTCAACCCATGCATTGGCAGCGCTTGTTTCGCGGTATGCCTCTATGCTTGCCCGGCGCACCAGTGCTTGCTTTTGCGGGTTAAAGCATTGTGATCTGAACTGGATATTGAACGACTTAAGAGGCCCGCCACCCCAGTCAACCGCAGGCATGTCGGCAAAATACGGATATGGGTTATCGCCGGGTTTTTCTGGCTGGTACCACACCAGTTGGTAGGTGGTTTGCCGGTGGCTTCCGGTCCAGGTATCGGGGTTATTGCGGCGCATAAAAAAGCTCCAGGCATTGGTATGTACTACGGAGTCGCAATACACCTCCACATTGGTGTTTACATAGTTGGCGTGGCCATTGAGCCCACCATTATCGCCATCGCCGCCTTTGTAATAAATAAGTGTATAAATGCCATCGGGTGCGGTAGTGCGGCATTGGTAATTGTTTAATACAGCATTTTTGGCGCCATAATCCAGCGTTTGATTGTTGGGGTTTCCTGCAGGCTTCATGGCAAGGCCGGCCATACGTGGCTCTCGCCGGTTCATCTCCCGCTGCTGAAAAGCAAAAGTGAATTGCGAAAAGCGGCCTGAATCCACCGTAAGGATGCCGCCAGCAACCCTTGCCTGCACCGGTGGCAGGTGCGTAGGCATGCCCGTGCCACGCAGCACTACATTGCGGTAGGTAAGCCGAATGCCCGCTTCATCGCTCAGGTTGTTGCCATTGTCGCCGGCGCCACACCATTCGGCATTTTCAATATTGCAATTCTGGAAATGCAGGGTCTGTTTTTGTTTCGGCTTATTTACGCTCATGGTAATGCCACTGCTAAAGCCGGTAGTCCAGTCGCCACCGCCTTTTACCACGCTGTTTGTCAGGAAAAACTCCTGGTGGTTGCCATTGGGTGGTGCGCTGCCAAAGTGGCCATTGGCGCGTTCGTTGTTTCGGGCGCGATTGCTTACGCCGGTAAACTGGCAACTGTCTAGTTTCAGCACACCACTCCACACCGTCCATGCATGGTATTCCCAAAGGCGTGTATAGGGCGGAAAGGTGGTCGGGTCGTCGTTTTGAAACATGAAATCTTCGTAGCAATACCTTGCACGCAGCCCACTTATGGTAATGTCGAAATCGTTGGCATGGCCGCGCACAGAGTTGGTGCTATAGTAAAAAAAACTCATCCATAAACTGTCGCGGTAGGGGTCTATGAGGCAGGTGCCATTGGCAGGGTATCGTATTTCGTTAAAGCCACCTGCTTTTGCCGCTATTAAATCTGCAGTAATTGCTGCATAATTGTTGGTACCCATCAGGCAACTGTCGGTGGTATTGCTCAATTCGCTGATGGGGTCGCCAAGCCGCCTGCCGTTGGGCAGCATGCGTATGCCCAAAGTGGCTACCCCATTATTTACTGCCGTTATAAAGCCATTCCAGCCATAAGTGCCGCGACTGTACCACAGTGGGCGTCGTGCATTTTTTATCGAAATGATCTTACCCACATCGGCCGGCGAAAAACCACCTGCTCTTTTGCGGGCCAGTGTTCCTTGTACCGTTACCACGGCCGTTTCCATGTCGGCACGAGCGCTGCTTTGGAGTGTTTTTGCAGCAGGTACATTCAGGTTAACGGATAGCCAGTTGCTGGTAAACCCGGTAGCGGGATTGTAGCCTTTGATACGGTAATACATGGTGGTGCCAGGCTTAACCATCGGGTCAAAAAAATCGAGGCCGCCGCCTTCAAATACGCGGTAGGCATCGGTAAAGCGGCTATTGTAGCTGCGTTCGGCCAGGTAAAACATGGCTTGCGGCATTTAGCGCCAGCTGATGTAGGCGCGTTGCACTGTAATGTTGGTAGTGCGCAGTTCCGGCGCCTGCCCCTGCCCCGATTGCGAGTGTACAACTGTGCAGCCGTTAATGAACACAATAATTAGGCAAAGTGCAACTGCTTTTATAGATAGAACCATAGATATTGGAGGCATGATTAGAACCGGCAAGGTAAATCAGGCGCTGCTTTGTGCCTCATCTATGACTTGATTCCACCAGTGTGAGTTGTTTGGTTTTCGTTAAGTTTGAATCTTACCCGGCAATTATGCATAGAATTTTCGTGTTAGTTACTATGTTGGCTGCGGGTTTTGGCGCAGCCGCACAAAGCAACAGCAGCAGGCAAGTGTATCCACTGGCCGATTCGCTTAAAGCGTCATCCGTGCTTGCGTTCTTACAAATTGATAGTGTTTCGGGCCGCCGCGAATCGCATGCCGGCTTGGAGGCAGATGGCTTTGCCATTTGGCTGGAGGCCGAAAAGGATGAACGCGATGTGGTTTTCAGGTTTCCTGAAAAAGCCGAGGTGGTGGCTGCCGGATATGAAGTGGATTTAGACAAACCTGGTGAACTGGAGTGGGAATATCATTGGTCCACCGGCAATACATATCAAATGATGCTGTCCATGTCGGGCGACAGTGCGGGCAATTTTGGTTTGGTTAGCGCCTATGTTTTCCTGCCCGATTCAGCCAGGTGAAAGCTTGTTGGAACCTGCAAACTAATTGGACGCTGGCAGCTTTTTGGCCAGTGTGCTACCTTGTTTTCGCCTGGCAAGCGAGGCTATTTTTCAGGCAACGCTTCACAGCTTTGGTGCCAGCGTTCAAACGGTATGTGGAAACAACTTGCAGGCAAACAAAACCTGACAGCCCCCAACATAAATTTTGCTAACCACCTGGATAGCCTGCAAACGGCACGGGCCTATAAAGCTTATATTGAACAAGGCCAAACCATTGGTAAGGTAAATGTGCCCATTCAAAAAGACGGCGTGTATTATGCCATGCTTAAAGAGGGTAGTGGTGCTCTTGTTCAGGCGAGCGACACCGTGACTGTACACTACAAAGGCTGGCTGCTGCACAACGAGGCGGTATTTGATGAAACCAAAGACAAAGCAGCCACTTTTCCATTGGCACGTCTCATAAAAGGCTGGCAAATTGGTATGCCACTATGCAGGGTTGGAGGCAAAATACGGTTGGTCATCCCTTCGGGGCTGGCTTATTCTATTCGTACCCGGTCGCCCAAAATACCGCCCAACAGTGTTTTAGTGTTTGATATAGAAGTGCTGGATGCAAAGGCTGCCCAACCGATGAAATAACAATCAGGCATTTTGCTTACGGGTTTTTGCCTTCAACCCTTATTCTGTTTTTCTTTCCGGCGTCGTGCAACGAGGATTGTACATGCCGTGTCATCCTCTTTTGGTAGCTACCTATGACCCATGAAGCCGAAGTAATACAAGGCTGTTTGCGCAACCATGCTAAGGCGCAAAAAAAGCTCTACGACGCTTATGCGCCGCAGATGCTGGGCGTATGCTATCGGTACACCAAAAGCCCGGAGGATGCACACGATGTGCTGCAGGAAGGATTCATACGGGTTTTTAAAAACCTGCATACATGGCGTGGCGATGGGCCGCTGGCAGCCTGGATACGACGCATTATGGTAACCTCTGCCCTCAACTGGCTGAGGAGCCACAAGCAGTTGGAACTGAACGATGGACTGGAAAAAGCCGAGGGTGCGCATCTATGGGAAGGTTCCGGTCCGCTGGAAAGCTTACAGGCAAAGCAAATAGCTGACATCATCCGGCGGTTGCCTGCAGGCTTTCAAGCCGTTTTTAACCTGTATGCTATTGAGGGCTACAGCCATGCTGAAATAGCTAAAATGCTCAATATTAAGGAAGCTACAAGCCGGAGCCAATACCTGCGGGCCCGCATAACCATCATAAAAATGCTGGAAGATGCCGGCGCCGAAAAAATGACCGACTATGCAACACGATAACGATTTTGAAAAACTGCTGCAGCGAAAAATGGAGGGCCTCAGCCTGGAGCCCTACCCCGCCGACTGGCAGGCTGTGCACGATGCCCTGCAACCGCGCAGGCGCCGGGTAGCCTGGTTGTGGTGGTTGGTGCCGGCTATGCTGGCAGGCGCAGGCTTGTGGTGGCTGCTAGCAAATGATAATGGGGCCGCAAATGCTAATGCTTTGGTGGAAGAAAACAATCAACCAAACCGGGTAGAGTTTCAAAAGGATTCGCAATCCAACTTGCAGGATGAGCTGAGCGAGACACGCCAGCAACCAGAAAGGAGCAATGAAAAGAACCCAACATCAGTATTGCGGCAGGATACCGAAAGCTGGCTGAAAGCGGTTGGTAGTACTATCCCCAGTATTGCTGATAATAGGGAAGGTAGCCAACTGTATGTACAGACAAGCACCAATGAGCCAGGCAGGTTTGTAGAGGCAGCCAAAAAAGCAGAAAACCAGTTGCCCACCCAACCGGCTGCAGGACCAGAGGTTTCTCCCTCTCGTGCTTTAGTTCAGTATTCGGAAATGCCCGTTGCTAATAATAATCAAATTAACCAGGCATCTATTGCAAAGAACGACAGCACACTGGTGGATGCGGCCCCGGTCAACCTGCTAGCATCCACCGCCGATGACAAGGCAGGCGCAGATACCCCTTCAACAAAGCAAGTTTCGGCCGCCGCCGTTTCGCCAAACAAGCCTATGCAGCGCAAAATGCGTGTAGCCGGTTACGTAGGTGCAGGGCTCACATGGCCGGGCAGTGGTATTACGGCGGGTGGGGCTAAATCATTGTCGGATATGGCAAACAACATAGGGCAAGGTGGTGGAAGCGCTATGTCGTATACCACGCAGCAGTTTGGCACCGGTGGCCATGCCGAAGCAGGCGCTTTGCTGGAGTGGCCCCTGGGCAAGCGTATGCGCGTTGCCACAGGCCTTGGTTTGAATTATACAGCCTGGTCAGAAAACCTGACCCTTTACCGCGACAGTATTTTGCCCGGCGGCGCATTTGCCAGCCGCTCGATGTTGATGGACGTCACTAACAAATACAGCCTGCTGTTGCTGAATGTACCCTTGCGGGTGAGCGGGCCTATTGGGCGTAAAGAAGGCATGCAGTGGTGGTGGCACGCAGGTATCGACAACCGCCTGCGCCTGCAACTAAAGCAGCGTTTCGTTATCAGCACCCAGCAGAGTGGCTTCTCACCCCAGCAGCAGGTGGCCGATATTGTGTCATCTTCCACCTTTTACCAGCCACAAATCACCCTGGGCATGCAGTACCGCCACAACGGTGCCGGTGGCCCCTGGCTGCTGCAACCCTCGCTGCAATTGGGGCTGGCCAATGTATTTAAATCAGGTTTACATACCGACACTTATCTCACCTCCATAAACCTGCAGTACCTTTACTATTTCAGGCAGCGTAGGTAGCAGGTTACATGCCAGGCTTGCCATTTTATCGTGCTGCGTCATGCAACGTAGTCTGCTCTGCCGGTTTCATTCATTCAAACACACATCTTATGAGACTTCCATCGCTTATTTTGATAGCAGCTATAGCCCTTACCGGCTGCCTTAAAGACAGCATCACCCATCGCTACACCTTTTACCGCCCGCTGTACCGTACAACTGCCGAAGTACGGGCCAATATTAAAAGCAACCCCGTGCAGCCGATTCACGTGCCGGGCAAATTGTTTTACAAAGACGGGTTCGTGTATTTGAATGAACTCGACAAGGGAGTGCATATTATTGACATCAGCATACCTGCCGCGCCGCGCAAAGTGGCTTTTGTGGATATACCCGGCTGTGTGGATATAGCGGTAAGGGGCAATATCCTGTATGCCGATCTGTACATCGACCTGGTAGCGCTTGATATCAGTAACCCCGCCCAGGTAAAGGTTGCCAAAATTATAGACGGCGTATTTCCGCACCGGTATTATGGGGGCTTTACGGCAGATACCAGCAAGGTGATTATTGACTGGGAGCGGGTAGATACCATAGTGAAAGACAGCGATGGCAATGGTGCCTGGGGCCTTAAAGCCGAAGATATGCGGGTATTTGCTGCAACCACCAACAGCGGCGGCGGGCAGGTAACCAACGGTATAGGCGGCAGTATGGCGCGTTTTGCCCTGGCATCCGACAGGTTGTACACCGTGAGCTACAACGATCTCAAAGCATTTAATGTAAACAACCCTGCAGATCCGTTCTTCGTTAGCCAAACCAATATTGCCAGTTGGCGGCTCGAAACAATTTTTCCCTTTAAAAGCAACCTGTTCATAGGCGCCAGCGATGGTATGTACATATGCGATATAAGCGAAAAAGACAAGCCCCGGCAGGTGGGCAAGTTTACCCATGCCCGCGTGTGCGACCCCGTGGTGGCAAATGATAACTATGCCTATGTAACCCTGCGCGATGGTACCAAATGCCAGGGTTTCATCAACCAATTGGATGTAGTGGATATCAAAAACCTGTTTGCGCCGTCGCTGGTAAAAAGCTATCCGCTCACCAACCCACATGGCCTGGCCATAGATGGCAACCTGCTGCTGATATGCGATGGGCGTGATGGCCTGCGGGTAATGGATGCAACACACCCCAACAATGTTACGCAACTGGGTTGGCTCAAAGGTTTGGAAACCTACGACGTGATTGCCCTTGGCGGCACCGCACTGGCAGTAGCCACCGATGTGTTGTATTTGGTTGATTACAACAATCCCGCTGTGCCTGCGGTGTTGTCAAAAATTTCCATTGCCAATAGCGGGATGTAATCATTTTTTGAACGCTAACATTTTTCAGAAGTGAAAAGGATAATGTGTTTGTGTGTTTCGGTCCTGTTTTTGTTGCCAGGCAGCCAGGCCCAAAAGCCCGCTTGGAAATTCACCGGCATAGCCGATGCCGGCATGGTATGGGGTAGCTACGAACCATCGGGCGATTTGCGTTTGCGGGGTGGCCTGCAGCGTGGCGCCTGGAGCCTCACGGCGGGTAGTGGCTTCGATTATTACCGCTTCCGCAGCGTACCGGTATTTGCCGGTGGGCAGTATTTTTTTGGCAGCAGCCGGAGCAAGCCCTTTGTGTATGCCCATGGCGGGGTAAACCTGCCAGCCCTGCAGGAGTATGAAATTGGGTACTCCTGGTCCAATCCACCCTCTATGATCAGGATCGGACCCTGGACGCCGGTGCCTAATACATACAAAGCAGGCTATTACGCCGACCTGGGCGCAGGCAATGCCTGGCTGGGCAAAAAGGGGCATGGGTTTACTGTATCATTTGGGTACACAGCCAAGTCTACCATCGAAGAGTCCCTGTCCACGGCCTATGGCGGCCCCGGCATTTCCACTACCTACACGGAAAAGTTTACGTACAACATGAACCGGTTTGCACTACGGGTAGGCTATAAATGGTAAACGTAAACTGCTACTGATGCGCATCGCAGATGCAAAGGTTTTTCACAAAAAATGCATATGACAGGCTTTTTGCGGCCTGTGGCTTTCTTTTTTGCCTAATTTCCCCTTCCCGATTTTTCGGAAAAGGTATTCACCTGTAAAAAAGGAAGTCTATGACTACGGTTGCATTGTACAATATCAAAGGCGGCGTGGGCAAAACGGCCGGTTGTGTAAACCTGGCCTACCTGGCTGCCGAAGATGGTAAAAAAGTATGCGTGTGGGATTTGGACCCGCAGGGTTCTGGGTCATACTATTTTCAAGTACAGCCTAAGCTGAAAGGAGGCCTCAAAAAACTTTTGCAGGGCGATAGCAGCCTGGCCGATGTAGTACAGGCTACCCAATACCCCAACCTCGACCTGGTACCTGCCGACTTTAGCAACAGGCACCTCGACCTGGTGCTCGATGAACTAAAACAGGCTAAAAAACGCTTCAAAGGCCTGGTGGCCCAACTGGCAGACAAGTACGATTACCTGTTTATCGACTGTCCGCCGGGCATCGGATTGCTCAGTGAGACTATTTTTGCCGCCGCCGATTACGTAGTGGTGCCTACTATACCAACTACCCTTAGCCTGCGCACCTGGGAAATGGTACGTGCTTTTTTTGCCGAAAATGACATTGACCAGGAAAAGTTGCGTGGATTCTTTAGCATGGCCGATATCCGTAAAACCTTGCACAACGAGGTGCTCAACGAGTTTTACCGCAACAAACAATTCCTGAAAAACTACATTCCCTACCTGAGCGTAGTGGAAAAAATGGGTACTCGGCTGGCACCTGTGGTGGCGTTTGCGCCTTCCTCGTATGGGGCGCAGTGTTTTAAGGATATATGGAAGGAATTGAAGAAATCGATGTAATGCTGAGAAAAGACGAGAGTTCTCATGCTTTTTCTATTGAAATAGGATTTTCGCTATGGGGATACTTAAAAATGAGGCTGTCTTTTTTAGACAGCCTCGTTCGTTGTGCTATGTAAATTTTTTGCGTTTTAAATAAGTGCAAGTAGCAGCCAGATAGCCAGGTTTACTGCGGCGCCAATCCATGCCCACTTTACCAGAGAACTCCCTTTGCCGTCAATAATGTAGGCAATTAATACACCGATAATGCTCAACAAAAGGCCTAGAATAAAACCGCCGAAATTGAAATCGCCGGTAGAAGCCATTTCTTTGGCAGCAAACTGATCCATGGCCTTTTGGTCAATATTACCATCAGCATCAATCATCCTGCTCAACTTGCGTTGGCTCATTTTAAACACTTTCTTTTCGAGGAAATTGAGCTTTTTGCCATTGGCCTTTTCAAACTCTTTCAAACTCATAGTGCTGAGCTCGGTTACGGAAACCTGCGTTCCTGCCGACAAAGTAACTTTTACCTCAGAAGCTTTGGCCTTTTCGCTTTTGGTTACAAATGCTGCAAACGACTGGCCAAAAAGCGCTACAGCGAGGAGAAAAATGGTTAGTCTTTTCATGATAAAAACATTTCTATGCAATTTATAGGATTTGTTAAGAAAAAGCAAAGCGGTTGCTTTTTTTGTGAACATGAGCCAGATTTCTATCAGTTTGCATAGGGTCATCTCACACTCATAAGCCTGTTCAAACTCCAATTGTTTCGCCAAAATTTGTTGCATCTGCAATCCCGCATCATTTTCTGGACGTTGAGACTTTACTTTTGCATCCAATTTTAAAACAATCAAATACGGGCTTGCTGTCTTTGCATTTTTACCAATAACCACTTTTGAAGTAAACTGGTGTAGCATGCCCATAAAACTGTAAAGCAACATGCAACGTGAACTTGACGGCTGGTACAGTCCTTCGCTGCAAAAGGATATGCCCATAGCCACTTATGGCCATTATGGCTTTGCCCTGCTGCTGGTTCCTACCGCCGGCGCCGATTACCTGGAATACGAACGCTTTCAGATGATAAACGACCTGGCCCCAATTGTGGACAGTGGCAAATGCAAGATTTTCAGCATAGACAGCATAAACAAGGAAAGCTGGCTCAATAAAGAAATGCATGCGCCTCACAAGGGTATACGCCACAACCAGTGGAACAACTATGTTTATAATGAAGTGGTGCCCTACATCAAAAGCAAAACATCGTGGGATACACCCATTGTTGTTACAGGTGCTTCCTTTGGCGCCCTGCATAGCATGAACCTGTTCTTGAAGCGCCCCGACCTTATCAACGGAGTAATAGCCATGAGTGGCGTGTACAACCTGATGGAGTACACCGACGGGTATTTCGACGATCAGGTGTACTACAATAGCCCGGCCCATTATATGCCCAACCTGAGCGACCCCTGGTATTTCCAAAACATCCGACGCAGCCGCAATATTCACATTTTTACCGGCGAAGGCCCATACGAGGCGCCGCATGCCGCCCGTGATTTTGCCAGTGTTTTATACAACAAGGGCATTACCTACGAGCTAGATGTGTGGGGGCCAGAATGGCGCCACGACTG
>Ga0114939_10000501_pt1 | contig 32461 bp, 28 predicted proteins | sample AshMeaCrysSpring_FD_87196 | JGI IMG/M metagenome (GOLD analysis project Ga0114939, IMG submission 87196) | Groundwater microbial communities from Big Spring, Nevada to study Microbial Dark Matter (Phase II) - Ash Meadows Crystal Spring | ecosystem: Environmental > Aquatic > Deep subsurface >...
ATCTGCGGGCGGCGGCAGCTGGTGATGCACAGAACGCGATTGCCCTCGGCATTCTCCACGGCCAGGCCCGGCAGGATGTTCGCGACGCCCGGGCCGTTCGACGCCATGCACACGCCGAGCCTGCCGGTGAGCCGCGCATACGCGCCTGCCATGTGCGCTGCGCAAGTCTCGTGCCTTGGCGTGACGATCTCGATGCCCAGCCTGTGCAGGCTCGAGTAGAAACCGAAGTAGGTGCCGTCGATGATGCCGAAGACCTTCTCGACACCTTCGGCCTGGAGCATGCGAGCCAGGACTTCGCCGCCACTGGTTTCCGTCATATTGCGCCCCCGGAGATCGGCCACTACGGCCGCGCGCTCGTTGTCCGGCGAATATAACCCCGGCCCGGCACGCGCAGGCGTCGCGGTCGTGATGCCGCTAGACTGCCGCGGTTTTCCACGATGGCGGCCGGAGGATTGAATTGCCTGATGCGACGATCGAATGGCTGCCGCTGATCGCGGCCTTGCTCGGCGCGGGTGCGATCGGCGGCCTGCTGGCGGGTCTGCTCGGCGTCGGCGGTGGAATCGTGATCGTACCGGCGCTCGACCTCGCTCTCAGCATGGCAGGCGTCGAGCCCGCTGCTGCACTGCACGTCGCGGTTGCAACTTCGATGGCGACGATCGTGCCGACCTCGATCTCGTCCTCGCGCTCGCACGGGAAGCGCGGCGCGGTGGACGCCGGGCTGATCCGTCGCTGGTCGCTGCCGATCGTGATCGGTGCGCTTGCGGGTGCGCTGCTCGCTTCGCACGTGGAGGCACGCGTGCTCTCGGCCGTCTTCGGCGTGGTGGCCCTGGCCGCGGCGCTCAAGATGCTGCTCCCGCTCGATCGCATCGTGCTTCGCAATCAATTGCCCCGTGGGCCGGGCGGCGCGGCGCTCCCGGCCGCGATCGGCGCCGTGTCGGCGATGATGGGTATCGGTGGCGGCACGTTGAGCGTTCCGTCGATGACGCTGTGCGGGGTGCCGGTCCACAAGGCCGTGGGCACCGCCGCGCTGCTGGGACTGTGGATCAGCGTGCCCGCGACGATCGGCTATCTGCTGGCCGACGCCGACGCAACGGCGAACCCGCCGTGGACGATCGGACACGTGAGCCTCCCCGGTTTCGCGGTGGTCGCGCCGGTGGCCTGGCTCGTCGCGCCGCTCGGAGCGCGCCTCGCGCATTCGCTCGACCGCCGTCGGCTCTCGGCTGCGTTCGGCGCGTTCCTGCTGGTGGTGGCCGCGCGGATGCTGTACCGAACGTTCGCTTGAATGCCCGCGACAGCGGCGTACTTTGGACGGTCCGATGATGCACCGGCATGCCATGCAGGAGACGCCATGACACCCGTCCTGGCAGCCGCTAGCATGGCCACCGGGATTCAGGTTGCAGGCCTGGCAGGGGACGATCATGAATTGCGTAATCAGCTTGGTGCTTGGGCTCACGCTCGCGCTGCCGACCGGGGCAGCTCTCGCAAGGTCGAGCGAGAAATCCGCGGCGCAGCCAGATGCTGTGGCACCCTCGGCAGCGGCTTCGAACGCGGCGATTGCCAGCGCGATCGCGAGCCCGGACCGCCCCGCCGACGACCGCGAGCAGGATGCGCGCCGCAAGCCGGCCGAACTGCTCGGGTTCCTCGGCGTGGGGGCCGGGATGCACGTGCTGGATGCGTTTTCCGCAAGTGGCTATTACACCGAGCTGCTGTCGCGCACCGTCGGCCCGACCGGCGAGGTGATTGCCTACAACAACGGCGCCTACGCACGATTCGCCGCCAAGGGCATCGAGACGCGCTATGCGAACGATCGACTGCGCAACGTGCGCCAGGTGACGGAGGAGGTGGACAAGCTCTCGCTGCCGGCCGGCAGCCTCGACGCGGCACTGTTCGTGATGTCCTACCACGATCTCTACTGGCGTCCGGCTGACGGCTCGTGGCCGGCCACGGACCCGATCCAGATGCTGACCACCGTGCGTGACGCCCTGAAACCGGGTGGCGTCGTCGTCGTACAGGACCACGTCGCCAGGCCGGGCGGCGATGCGATCGCGACCGTGGATGCGCTGCATCGCATCGACCCCGCGCTCGTACGCCGCGACTTCGAGTCGGCCGGCTTCGTGTTCGACGGTGACAGCCCGATGCTGGCGCACCCCGACGACGATCACACGAAGCTCGTGTTCGATCCCTCGATTCGCGGCAAGACAGACCAGTTCGTGTACCGTTTCCGCAAGCCCGCCAAGTGATCGCGCCGCCGCTGCGGCTCGCCATGTGGTCGGGGCCGCGCAACGTCTCCACGGCGTTGATGCGGGCGTGGGAGAACCGCCCGGACACCATCGTCGTGGACGAGCCCTTCTACGCGCACTACCTGACCACCACGGGCATCGATCACCCGGGTCGCGACGAGATCCTCGCGCATCACGAGAGCGACTGCCGCAAGGTCGTTGAATCGCTGCTCGCGCCGCTCGCGCCGGGCGTCGCGATCCTCTACCAGAAGCAGATGTCGCACCACCTGCTGCCGGGCATGGATCGCGACTGGCTGGGCGCGATGACGCACGCCTTCCTGATCCGTGATCCCGCGCCGGTGCTTGCCTCGCTGGAGGACAAGCTCGGACGCTTCGACCTCGACGCCACGGGACTTCCGCAGCAGGTCGAGATCTTCGATTTCGTCGAGCGGACCACGGGGCGGGTGCCGCCGGTGGTGGATTCTGCGGACCTGCTTGCCGCGCCTCAGCCGATGCTGCGCGCGCTGTGCACTGCGCTCGGCATCGCGTTCAGCGAGCGGATGCTGGCGTGGCCGTCAGGACCTCGGGCCAGCGACGGCGTTTGGGCGAAGCACTGGTACGAGCGCGTCTGGCGAACGACGGGCTTCCAGGCACCCGAGGCCGTCGCGATGCCGCGACTGACCGGTCGGCTGGCCGAACTCGACGCGCAGTGCCGACCCCTGTACGAGCGGCTGCGTGCGCACCGCCTGCGCGCCTGATCATTCCAGAGGAAATCCGCGTGCTGCAGAAATTCGACCCGCGCAACCGGGACCTGGTCGTGAACGTAAACGGGCGACTCACCCATCGCGACGAGGGGGCGGTGAGTCCGTTCGATTCGTCGGTGCAGGGCGGGGACGCCGTGTGGGAAGGGCTCAGGCTCTATCAGGGCCGCATCTTCCGCCTGGAGCAGCACCTCGACCGGCTGATCGGCTCGGCGAAGGCACTCGCGTTCGCGGAGATTCCGACGCGCAAGCACATCGTCGCCGAGATCCGCCGCACGCTCGAAGCGAATCGCATGTTCGACGGCGTGCATCTACGCCTCACGCTCACGCGCGGCGTGAAGGTCACTTCCGGGATGGATCCGCGTCTCAACCAGTCGGGACCGACGCTGATCGTGCTCGCGGAGCACAAGGCGCCGGTCTACGGCACGGACGGTCTGTCTCTGGTCACCGCGAGCACGCGCCGCTTTCCGCCCGACTGCCTCGATCCGAAGATCCACCACAGCAACCTGATCCAGTCGATCCTCGCCAAGATCGAGGCGAACGTCGCGGGGGCCGACGACGCGCTGATGCTTGACATGCGCGGGTTCATCGCCGAGACCAATGCGACACACGTATTCATCGTGGACCGCGGCCGCGTGCTGACGCCTCGAGTGGTGGCGTGCCCTGAGGGCATCACGCGCGCGGCGGTGATCGAGCTTTGCCGCGCGAACGACATTTCGTGCGAGGAGCGGGATCTCTCGCTCACCGAGGCCTATCGCGCCGACGAGATGTTCTGCTCCGGCACGATGGGCGAGCTCGCATCGGTGACGCGCGTGGACGGCCGCGTGATAGGCGATGGGCGTCCCGGGCCGCTGACGGGGCGGCTGGTCGGGCTGTTCCGCGAGCTCACCGCGCGCGAGGGCACGCAGGTGGTTGCGCCCGCACCGTGATCCGAAATCGCCTGGCCAGCACCGGGTCGCGACCGTCGCCGACAGGCGAAACCCGAGCGGGCCGGGCTTGCTCGCCGATAGACACCGGGGACCTCGAGCGTGTCTTATCATGCACGCTGCCGCCCGACCGGCAACTGGCCGTCTTTACAGGTGCTGCGCGTGGCGATCAATCCCGACCATTCTTCTGGAGTTACTTGAAGATGTTCATCAAGCGGGCAGTGTTTGTCGCGGCGATAGCCATCGTTTCGCTGGGAAGCTGGAGCCAGGCGAGCCTGGCAGACTCCGCCGACGCCATGTGCGAGGTGCGAAAGGACGGTGACACCAAGAAAGGTGCTTCCGGGCCCTGCGGCTTCTCGCAGCGCCAGGGCTACATCGACCTCGACCTCCGCAACGGCGACACCTACAGCCTTGCGCCCGGCAACAAGGCCAACCACTACAAGGACCAGAAGGGCAACAAGGTCGTCCGCAGCGTCGGCGCCGGCGGCGTCGAGGAGTTCAAGTGGGAGGGCGGCAAGAAGATCATCGTGACCTTCTCGTCGGCCCACACGTCCAAGAGCCCAGCCCACGCGTCCTACGTCGCTGGAGATCCCGCGCCGGACCTTGCGGACCTCGTCGGCGCCAAGGCCGGCCAGGCCGAGGGCGACTTGCAGCGTCGCGGCTACGCTTATGCGAAGGGATCTACGTCGGGCAACGCCAAGTACAGTGCCTGGTACAACGCGTCCTCGGGCCGCTGCGTGATGATTCGCACGGAGGAAGGCCGCTACCAGTCCATCGTGCAGGCGCCGCCTTTCGACTGCGGCCGCTGAGCGGCGCTCGCTCCGTCGGATCCGTTCGCCGGGTCACGATTCGTGGCCCGGTGCGTCGCCGCCGCCCGAAACGAATTATCAGTTCAGCCGGATTCCCACGGCGCCGTGGCGAGAGCCTTCCGCTCCTCGGCGATGCCCGGCGGGTAGAACGAATGGATGGACTCGTCGCGGTAGTAGTGCCAGAAGCCGGGCTCGAGAGTAGGGTTCGCGATCCGGAAGTCACCCTTCGCCTGTGATTCCTCGAGGAACCTGCGGTACGCGTCGAGCGGCTCAGGCCCGCCCTGCTGGTAGATGACGCGCCCGCCGTACCGCTGGTACAGGGCGCGGTTGATCTTCCACTGCTGGATGAAGGCCCCGGCGATCTCCAGTCGGGCCGCCGCGTCCTCCGGGGAGTCCTCGATCGGCGCGTCCTTGAAGTTCGGGTCGTCCTTCAGCGCTTCCTTCAGGTGGCGGACGTAGTTCTCAAGTTCCGCCTGGGTGACCTCGATGCCGTTCTGCTGCGCAAACCGGTTCGTGAGCTTCTGGAGGACCACGTAGCGCAGTTCCTCGGCGTCCTGCGTGTGAACGCTGGTACCGAGCACCTCGCCTGCGAGTGGAGTGTTCGGGTCACCGTAGAGGCCCTGCAGCACCGGCTTGCCCTGCGTGTACGACTCGAACTCCGGGATCAGGATCGTGGCACCGTCGAGATCCGCAGCCGGTTTCGCAGGCGGCACCGTGGGATTCGACGGATACGTCTTGCCATCGAACTCGAGCTCGGCGGTGCCGGCCGGGATCCCGCCGCCCGCGATTCCCACGATGAGGTTGCGCCAGCCCTGGCTGCTGCGCGGGGACAGCCGGACGGGCGGTTGTGCCACGCTGATGTCGCTCACGAGCCGCAGGCCGTCTGCCGTCGGCGTGAACACGAACACCGTGCAGCCTCCGGTCCCGCAGACCATCGGCCCGGCCACGTAAGCCACGACCTCCTGCTGCCCGTCGCCATTGAGGTCGACGCGAGCGTCGAAATAGCGGGTGTCCCCGTCGCCGCTGAGCGCCGCGCGCACGGCCGCGCCCACCGAGCTGTCGGATACGGGCTCCGCCGCCGCCGGAACCGTCACGTCGGGCGTCGCCGGTATCGGCTCTGCGGGAGGCGCCGGTTCGCGTGCGCAAGCCGTCATGAGCGCGGCGACCACTGGGAAGAAGCTCGACAGGGACCAGCGCATACGGGTTTCCTCGGGCATGGCGCGCAGGTTGCACGGGCAGTGGACAACGTCACGGCCGCCGCGGCTCGACGAGATGCCGTGGGCGCGGCCCGCGCTATCCGGAAAGCGTGCCTGCGACGGGACCGGGCGCGTTCAGCACCCGGGCATGCCATCGCAGGTGGTCTTGCACGAAAGTCTGGATGAAATAGTAGCTGTGGTCGTAGCCCGCGTGCATTCGAAGCTCGAACGGCTGGCCCGAAAGGTGAGCGGCCTCGGCGAACGCCTCGGGGTTGAGCTGTTCGGCGAGGAATTTGTCCGCCGTGCCCTGGTCGATGAGGATCGGCGCATGGAAAGGCCGCTTGCCCACCAGCACGCTGGCGTCCCAATCGAGCCAGCGCGACTCGTCGGTACCGAGGTAGCCCCTGAATGCCTTGCGGCCCCACGGGCATCGCATGGGTGCCGCGACCGGCGCGAAGGCAGACAGCGAACGGTAGCGCTCGGGATTGCGCATCGCGCAGACCAGCGCACCATGGCCACCCATCGAGTGGCCGAAGATGCCCTGGCGAGCGGCATCGGCCGCGAAGTTCGCGGCCACGATTCCAGGCAGCTCGCGCGTCACGTAGCTGTACATGCGGTAGTGCGCCGACCACGGCGCCTCGGTAGCGTCCACGTAGAAGCTGGCGCCGAGGCCGAAGTCCCAGCTCGCGTCGTCGCCCGGCAGGCGCGGTTGCCGCGGGCTGGTGTCGGGTGCCACGAGCATCAGCCCCAGTTCCGCGGCGACCCGCTGCGCACCGGCCTTGATGATGAAGGTCTCCTCGGTGCAGGTGAGTCCGGCGAGGTAGTAGAGCACCGGCACGCGTCCGTGCCGCGCCTGCGGCGGCTCGTAGACGGCGAAGCGCATCGTCGTGGCGCATTCACGCGAGTCGTGCGCCAGGAAGCGCTGGGTGCCGCCGAAGCAGGCGTGTTCCGACAGGACCTTGATCGTCATGGACGCTCGCTCGTCAACGTGGGCGGGAAAGACAGCGAGAAGCATAGTCCAGAGTCCGGCGCGCTTCGGCGCGGTTGCGAGACCGGCTCGCGCCCCTTACTGTGCGCGGCACAGACAACATCAGCGGAGGACTCATCAATGGAACCAGGTACTGCAGCAGGCATCGGCGGCGGCACGGCGATTCTGGTGCTTCTCATCATGTTCGCCGTGTCCGGTCTGATCGTCGGCGCGCTCGCGAGGCTCGCGCTGCCGGGTCGCGACGACATGAGCTACCTGAAGACCATCGGCTACGGCCTCGCCGGCTCGTTGCTCGGTGGATTCGTATCGACCGGACTCGGCGTGCAGAGCAGGATCCTGTCGCTCGTCGTCGCGATTGCCGTCGCGGCGGGGCTGATCTGGTTCTTCACGCGACGCAAGCCCAAGGCCTGATCGCGCCGGCGCTGCCGGCCCGCTGCAAGTGCGGGTGGCATGCGTCCGCTGCCGATTCGCGCCGGCCCGCTGCATGCGGGCCTGTGCGAACCGCCACCGGACGCCGGACATGCGGCGCCTGGTGCCGGCATCGGGCCGCGGTTGCTACGGGCGCGCCCGGAAACATGCGCGCCCTCCGCAACCCCGGCCCGACGCCCGTCAGCGAACCGGCGACAGGCGCTCAGAACGTCACCACCGTCCGGATCGACTCCCCTGCATGCATCAGGTCGAACGCCTCGTTGATGCGTTCGAGCGGCAGCGTGTGGGTGATCAGCGGGTCGATCTCGATCCTGCCTCGCATGTACCAGTCCACGATCTTCGGTACGTCCGAACGGCCGCGAGCGCCGCCGAAGGCCGTGCCTTTCCACACGCGCCCGGTGACGAGCTGGAACGGCCGCGTGCGGATCTCCTGTCCCGCGCCCGCCACGCCGATGATCACCGACACGCCCCAGCCGCGGTGGCAGCACTCGAGCGCCTGGCGCATCAGGTTCACGTTGCCGACGCACTCGAAGCTGTAGTCGGCGCCGCCGTCGGTGAGCGCCACGAGATATGCGACGAGATCGCCCTCGACTTCCTTCGGGTTCACGAAGTGCGTCATGCCGAAGCGCTCGGCGAGCGCCTTGCGTGCCGGGTTGATGTCGACGCCCACGATCTTGTCGGCGCCGGCCATGCGCGCGCCCTGGATCACGTTCAGGCCGATGCCGCCCAGGCCGAACACCACCACGTTCGCGCCCGGCTCGACCTTCGCGGTGTTGATCACCGCGCCGATGCCGGTGGTGACGCCGCAGCCGATGTAGCAGACCTTGTCGAAGGGCGCGTCCTCGCGGATCTTCGCGAGCGCGATCTCCGGCAGCACGGAGTGGTTCGAGAACGTCGAGCAACCCATGTAGTGGTGGATCTTCTCGCCGCCGATAGAAAAGCGGCTGGTGCCGTCTGGCATCACGCCCTGGCCCTGCGTGGCACGGATCGCGGTGCAGAGGTTGGTCTTGTGCGAGAGGCAGGACTTGCACTGCCGGCATTCGGGCGTGTAGAGCGGGATGACGTGATCGCCCTTCTTCAGCGAGGTGACGCCAGGCCCCACGTCCAGCACCACGCCCGCACCCTCGTGCCCGAAGATCACCGGGAACAGGCCTTCCGGGTCGGCGCCCGAGCGCGTGAACTCGTCGGTGTGACAGATGCCGGTGGCGCGGATTTCGACGAGCACCTCGCCGGCCTTCGGCCCGTCGAGGTCCACGGTCTCGATGACGAGTGGCTCCCCGGCCCGGAAAGCGACGGCAGCGCGTGTCTTCATGGCAGGTCCTCGGGCTCGAACGGAAATGCCCGAAGCCTATCGTATAGTTGGCGGCCGTGGGACCGGGCACGAGCCGGATCAGTCCTCGGCGGTGCGTGGAGCAGGCGCGGCGGTCGACGTCTGCAGCGGGCGGCGGCCCTGATTCTGCCTCCATGCCTGCGCCGCCCTCAGTGACAGCGCGGCGATCGCGACCAGGAGCACGACGCCGAACGCCGCGTAGCGCCCGTACTCGGCCAGCCACGCGTTCATGCGCTCGAAGAATATGGCCCAGATTGCGACTGCAGCGTAGGTCGCGGTTAGCACGATCGAGAGGTTGTTCCGGGCTTTAAGGCCGATCATGAATCCGATGATCGAGCCCACCACCGGGCCAGTCATCCAGAACGGCAGGAATACGAAAGCGAACAACCCGATCATTCCGTAGCGCGCGACCCGTGATTGGTTGGCCTCGGCGGAGCGCCGCATGCCCACCAGCAGGCGTTGCATGTGGCGTGCGTCCACGAGGTTCTTCCAGCTCAGCACGAAAAGCGAATAAACCACCAGGACCTGGATCGTCTCGACCAGCACGTTGCTCAAGATGACCGCAGGGTGGTGCAGGCCCCTCGCATAGCCGAAGGACATGCCAGCGGCGCGGCCAACGGTGAGATTGAGGCCCGTCATCGCAGCGAACACGGACGTGATCTCGGGATCGATTAGCCAGCCGACGCCGAGCGCGACGACGGTCATCAGGGTGAGACCCAGTCCGGCGGCCAGGATGCGAGCCTCGATGCTGTAGAGGAGTTCGCGGCGGGCCCGGTCAGGACTCGGCCCGGCGGCGGCGGTGGGAGCTTGGCTGTCCTGCTTGCTGCGGCGCATATCTTCGCAGCCCCGGCGATCCTTGCGGGGCCCTTGCAATGCAGAGTATGCACGTCCCCGGGGCCCGGGTCTGTGAGGGTCACCGCAATGTCATTGCGGCGGACTGCAACCTTCCACTCGGAAGCCGCATCGAACGACGAAACCAGCCCCTTTTTGGAGGCCCGCCCATGTTCCGTTACGTCGCTACCCTGCTGTACGCCTTCTGCGCCGTGGCGCTCGGCTCGACGGACGACTTCGACAAGGTCAACGGCAGCATCGAGGTCGAGGCCGGCCGCGAAGCGGGCGACGTCTCGACCGTCAACGGTTCGATCAGGATCGGTTCCGACGCACGCGTGCAGGAGGTCGAAACCGTCAACGGCGCAATCCGCATCGAGCCGCGCGCCACCGCACGCTCGGTCGAGACCGTCAATGGTTCGGTCACACTCGGGGACGGCGTCGTGGTGAGCGGCAACGTCGAGGCAGTGAACGGTGCGCTGACACTCGAAAGCGGTGCCCGTGTGGAAGGCCGCGTCGAGAACGTGAACGGGGATTTCGAACTCCGTGGCGCCACCGTGCGCGGCGGACTGGGCACCGTGAACGGCGACATGCGGATCGGAGCCGGCTCGCTCGTCGACGGTGGAATCCTCGTCGAGAAGCCGGGCGGCTGGTCGTGGGGCGGCAAGTCCAACCGGCCGACCGTGACCATCGAGTCGGGCGCGACGGTGAACGGGACGCTGAGCTTCGAGCGCGAGGTGGACCTTCACGTCGGCTCCGGCGCGGTCGTCGGTCCGATCGAGGGCGTGCAGCCAAGACGCCACGCCCTGCCTTGACGCGGCTGCGCATTTGGAGCGGGGGCGGCCGGCCTGGCCGACCGGGACCCGAAGGATCGACGCCTCTCGTGAATCCGCGTCGAAGAGACGGTGGCGCCTCCGTGACCATTCCGGCCTGCAGCGGCAGGGCGTAATCTCACGATTGACTTCGACCACGCGACTGCGAGGGCTCACCCATGAAGACCCGCAAGCGGGAGACCGGCACGGCCGACGGTCTGCCGCCGCCGCCTGCTCCCACCGCGCGCGACGCCAACCCCTGGAGCATTTCGAGCCAGGAACCGCGACGCGCGGCTGCGCGCCAATTCGGGCAGTCACCGGTCCCGGGAAGTCTCGGCGGCGGGGAGTCCCGCAGCCCCGCAACGCTGCCATCCGCGAGGACGACTCGGAAGCCATCGCGGGAGCACGTGGTCGCGGGGTCGCGGCCACGCCGGGCGCCGCTGTTCGCGCTGGTCGTGCCGGCTTCGATGGCGGCGATCGCGCTGTTCGGGGCAGTGCGCGCGCTCGAGTCGGGCAGCTACCTCGAAGCCGTCGGACCGCTGCTTCTCGTGGCCTTCGTCGTGTTCGTCGTCTTCCGCGTTATGCGGCGGCGGTCATGACGCCCGAGGGTTGCGCTCGGCAAGTCGTCTCCCGCGATCAGGACCGACGCTGCGCTATTCGCGAATGCCCGCGCGGCTCGTGAGATAGACGGCGAAGGTCCCGAGCCAGTGCCCGCCTTCGTAGTGCTCGCCGGTCACGGCAGGCAGCGCGGCAGCGGCGTGCGATCGGGCTGCGGCCTCGAGCGCCGCGCGACGTCGGTCTTTCGCCGGCAGCCCGCTCGCGATGCCCTCGAGCATCCAGGCCCGGCTCAGGTTGAGGCCGTCGATGTGAGCGAGCTTCGGGTCGCTGCGATCGGTGACGATGCCCGGCGCAAGCCAGTCCGTGCGACCGTCGACGGGCAGCTGCGGCAGGAAGCCGCGCAGCCACGTCGCGAATTCCGCACGCGGCAGGATGCGTCGCATGAAGTCGGCTTCCGCGAGGCAGGGCGAGAGGAAGTCCTCGCCCGAGGGCTCGTAGGCGAGCGGGCAGTCGCGGTCGCTGCCGTAGAAGGCGCGCCCGCGTGACTCGAGAAGCCGGACCATGCCCACGTCGCCGCGCGCCTGCGCCCAGTCGGCGACCAGCCCGAACGCAAACGCCGTCTGGCTGTGCTCGCCGGAGCGGATCGGGTACTGCAGCTTCGGCAGCCACGCCATGACGCGCTGCGCCGACTCGATCTCGAGCGGCTCGAGCGCGGCGGCCCATTCGCGGGCCTGCGCGTCGTCCGAGCTGCGCAGCTCGCCCGCCAGCGCCAGCAGCCACGCGAGGCCGTAGGGTCGTTCGAAAGAGACGCGGCCTGGGCCTCGCAGATAGGCGACCTCGGCGGAGATGTTCGCAAGGCTGAGGCTCCTGGCGAGTGCGGCGCGCGCCGGTCCGGCGAAGGGCGCATCCGGATACAGCCGGGAGAGCCGCGCGAGCAGCCAGTGGCCGTGCACCGAGGAATGCCAGTCGTAGCAGCCGTAAAACGCCGGTGTGAGCTCGCGCGGCGGGCGCGCGTCGGCGTCGAGGGCGAGCACGTGGGCGATCTTGTTGGGGTACTCGCGATGCACGCAGTCGAGCGCGAGCTGCGCGAAGCGTGCCGCGACCGTGGCGTCCAGTGAATGCATGCCGGCCGCGGATGGAGGTGACTCCGCCGACAACGCGGGCGCGGCGACCAGGGCGAGCAGGGCAGTGGCAAGCTTCATCATCGGGTCTCCGAGGCGGGTGTCGAGTCGACCTCGAACAGGCCTTCGAGCTGGCGGGCCGAGGCCTGGGCTGTCGCGATCAGCTTCTCCTCGTCGTCCTTCACCGCGGCCTGCGCGCGCAGCGTCTCCTCGTCGTGAGCACGGAAGCGCCGCACCTGTCGCGCCGCGTCGTCCCGCGAAGCTCCGAGTGCCACGAGCGCGTGCTCGGCGAGTTCGAGGCTCGAGGCGAAGGTCTCACGCCAGATCTCGCCGATGCCCGCCTCCATCAGCCGGAAGGCGTGCTGGCGGTTGCGCGCCCTGGCGAGGATGCGCAGCTGAGGGAAGTGACGGCGCGCCAGCTCGGCGATGCGCACCGAGGCATCGACGTCGTCCACAGCGATGACGAGCAGCCTTGCATGCTCGGCACCGGCGGCGCGCAGCAGGTCGAGGCGTGAAGCGTCGCCGTAGTAGAGGCGGTTTCCGAAGCGACGCACGAAGTCGACCTGCGCCTGGCTCACTTCCAGCGCCGTGAAGCGGACGCGTCGCGCCCGGAGCACTCGTGCCACGATCTGGCCGAAGCGCCCGAAGCCCGCGATGATCACGCGGGGTTCCTCCGGCTCGATCGCGTCGTAGGCGGGCGCAGGGGCAGGGGGCGTGAGGCGGCGCGCAAGCCTGTCCGCCGCAGCGATCAGCAGCGGCGCGAGTGCCATCGAAAGCGTCACTACGATTACCACGAGGTCGGCGGTCGGGCGCGAAACCAGCTCGTCGCCTGCCGCCAGCGCGAGCAGAACGAACGCGAACTCGCCGCCGCCTGCGAGGGCGACTCCGAGGCGCCACGAGGTCCCGCGGTCGTGGCGCGTGAGCAGCCCGGCGATGCCCGCCGCCAGCGCCTTGAGCCCGAGGTAACCGAGCGTGAGTGCGAGTACTGCGAGCGGCCGCTCGAGCAGGATTCCGAGGTTCGCTGACATGCCAACTGCCACGAAGAACAGTCCAAGCAGCAGGCCCTTGAAGGGCTGGATGTCGGCCTCGAGCTCGTGCCGGTACTCGCTGTCGGCGAGCAGCACGCCGGCCATGAAGGCGCCGAGCGCCATCGATAGGCCGACTGTCTCGAAGAGCAGCGCAGTGGCTACCACCACCAGCAGCGCGGCCGCCGTGAAGGCCTCCTGCACGCGCGTGGCCGCCACGACGCGCAGCACCGGCCGCAGCAGGTAGCGACCTGCGCCCACCACCACTGCGATGGCTGCGAGCGGAACAGCGACAGCCCGCCAGTCCGCGTCGATGTTGGCGGCGCCGGCAGCCAGCGGCAGCAGCACGAGCACCGGCATGATCGCGAGGTCCTGAAACAGCAGGATCGCGAAGGTCGTGCGTCCGTGACGCGTCGTGAGTTCGCCGCGCTCGGCGAGCACCTGAAGCACCAGGGCGGTCGAGGACAGCGACAACGCGAAGCCGATGATGAGTGCCGCGGGCCAGGGCTGACCGAGGGCTCGCAGCAGCGTCGCGAGCAGCGCGGTCGTGACTCCAACCTGCGCTGCGCCTGCGCCGAACACGGCGCTGCGCATCACCCACAGGCGCGAGGGCTGCAACTCGAGCCCGATCACGAACAGCAGGAGCACGACGCCGAATTCGGCGAAATGGAGCGTGGACTCGACGTCCGTGAAAAGCCCGAGTCCCCATGGCCCGATCACGACACCCGCGGTGAGATAGCCGAGCACGGCGCTCAGCTTGAAGCGCCGGAACAGCGGCACGACGATCACGGTCGCCACGAGGAACACGGCGACCTGGGCGGTGAGTGTCACTGGTCTGCCTGTGCGAACACGTAGGCCGTGAGCGGCGCCAGTGCCGCGGTGCCCGGGTTGCTCGCGTCGACGCCGTGGAGGAGCTCGGCACTGAACCCGCCGGTGGCGCCCGGCAGCCGGAAGCCGCGGATCTCGCTGGCCGAGAGGTTTGCGATCACGGTGAGGTGGCGCTCCTCGTGCGTGCGTTCAAAGGCAAGCACGTCGTCTCGACCGCTGTCGAGCACACGGATCGCACCGATGGCGAGTGCGGGCTCGGACTGGCGCAGACGGATGAGTCGCCGGTAGTGATTGAGCAGCGAGCCGGGATCGCTGTCCTGCATCGCCAGGTTGCGGCGCTCGTGGCCGGGCTGCAGTGGTTCCCAGGGCTGCGCGGCCTCGGTGAAGCCGCCGTTCACGCCGCCGGTCCACGGCATCGGGTTGCGGATCATCTCGTCGGGCTTGGCGCCGACCTGCCCGATTTCCTCGCCGTAGTATAGGAAAGGCACGCCGGGCCCTGTCAGCAGCAGAGTGGCCGCGAGCTTGAGCCGCGACAGGTCCTCGCGCAGCTCGCTGGCGACGCGGTTCTGGTCGTGGTTGGTGATGAACGTAGCGTAACGGCCGTTGGGGTAGTTCGCGGCGACGTTCTCGAGCGTGTAGGCGAGCTTGTCGCGCGTGCCTGACTTCGCGGCATCGACGATGGCGCCCGCAAGGTCGAAATCGAAGGCGAGGTCGAGCGCGTCGCCACGGATGTATTCGCTCACGGTCTCCGTATTCGTCCAGATCTCGCCTACCGTGATTGCACCAGGTGAGGTCTTCTGCACGTGCCGCTGGAAGCCCTGTAGCCACGCGATGGTCTCCGGCGTGTCGCTCATAACGTCGTCGTCCTCGATCAGGTGGCGGACTGCGTCGAGTCGGAAGCCGTCCACGCCAACGTCGGTGAGCCAGAAGTCGGCGACGCGGTAGGCCTCGGCCGTGACCTCGCTCGTACGGTAATTGAGGTCCGGCATGCCCGACCAGAAGATGCCGTAGTAGTGCTGGCCATTCGCTTGCTGCCATACCTGCTGGCCCCACGGCCCGCGCGTCTGCGGAACCTGGTCGGGCGGCACGAATATGTACCAGTCGCGATAGCCGGGATCGCCGCGCAGCGCCGCCTTGAAGGCCGGATGCTGAGAGGAGGAGTGATTCAGCACGAGGTCGGTGATCACGCGGATGCCGCGCCGGTGTGCCTCGGCGAGGAAGCGACGGAAATCGTCCAACGTCCCGTACTGAGGATTGACGCCGTAGTAGTCCGTGACGTCGTAGCCGTGATAGCTCGGCGAGGGGCTGATCGGCATCAGCCAGATGCCGGTGATCCCGAGGTCACCGTGGGTCGCTGGATTGCCGTCGTTGAGATAGTCGAGCTTGTCGATGAGACCCTGGAAATCGCCGATCCCGTCGTTCGCGAGAGGGCCGCTCGTCGAGTCGGCAAAGGAGCGCACGAAGATCTCGTAGAACACGCGGTCCCGCCACCAGTCCGGCTCAGGAGAGATGCGCGAGAGGGCACCTGCATTCGCGGCGGCTGTCGCTGTGGCGGGCGGTCCGGGGGCACGATCGCCAGTCGGTGCTGATGCATCGCCCGGTGCGCGGCAGGCGGCGACCGCCAAGGCAGTTGCGAGGACCGTCCAGAGCCATGCATTTCCGTTCATCGGTCGTGCCTCCCCCGGACTCTGCGGACCCGGCGAGAGCGCATTATTCACCAGTCGGTCAGCGAATCACTTTGCCAACGGCGTCGAGTAAGCGGTCCTCGCCGAGACCGCGTTCCCGCACCGGTCGCTCGATTCACCTTTCGCTGGTCCTGCATCGTCTCGCAGGTGCCCGCAGCGCCGAGGTCTTCCATCGAGCCGATCGTCGTGCATCGAAAGGGATGACTCGGAGCCCCGAATCATCCCTTGCTCGAACAGGTGGACGAAGCCGGTCTTGCGCGGCCGCTGGTTCTTCGAAGCTCACGTGGCATCGGCGGTTGGCCGCGGCCACCGGAGCCTGGAGGTCAGTGTGGACGATCACCGTCAAACCGCTCCCCAGCTTGGTGCGCTCGTACGGAATCCCGGGGTCCCCGGTCGAGGAGGCGCCGGTACCTGCGAGCAGACCGAGGGGCAAGCCAGGCAGGGTTGCGGCGGTCGATGTGGCGCGGGATCGAGCAGGAAGCGGTATCCGGGGATCTTCGGGAAGTGTCCGCGCCGCGGCGCTGCGCAGGTGTTGCTCGGGCGCATCACCTCGGCCGGCGAGGTCGGTCGGTCTCGAAGGGCACCAAAACCGCTGGGCACACGTTGCTTCGGTTCGTGCAGTCTGTGCATAATGTGTCGCGTTGTTGTGCAATGTAGACAGTGAGCAGGTGGCAACACCTAGCAGTGTTACGGGCTGGGGCTGTCTATACTGCGCCGAAGAAATCCTCAAACACGGGAGTTCGCGATGCATTCGAAATTCTTGACAGCCATGGTGGTGGCGACGCTCGCCGCCGCGCCGCTTGCGGCGCAGGCGTGGAGCTGGGATACGTCCCCGGGCGAGCAGAAGGGTGACTGGCTGGTGCGGGTCGGTCTCTCCCAGGTCAACCCGGAGTCGGACAACCTGAAGCCGGTCGGCGGCGAAGTCGACGGCGTAGACTCAGGGATTCCGATCTCCACGCTGGTGGTGGACAGTGACGTCAGCCCGACGTTCGACGTCACCTGGATGTTCCACAACCACTTTGGCATCGAGCTGCTGGCGGCCTGGCCGTTCACGCACGGCATCGACCTGAAGCCTTATGCAGGCGGCAAGGTTCGCGCCGGCTACACCGACCACCTGCCCCCGACGCTGAGCCTCGTGTGGCGTCCCTACGACGACAAGGCGACTCTGCAGCCGTACATCGGCATCGGTGCCAACTACACGATGTTTGATGACGAGAAGCTGCGCGGCGACACACTGGCCGCGGTCGGCCTGCCGCCCCAGACCAAGCTCAGCCTCGACGACTCGTTCGGTGCTGCGGGCGTCGTGGGCCTCGACTTCTTCCCGGGTGAAGAGAAGAAGTGGTTCGCCAACGTCCAGGTGCGCTATATCCAGATCGAGACCGACGCAGAAGTGGACCTGGGGATCAGGCCGGGTGGTCGTCTCGACCTAGGCACGATCGACATCAACCCGATGGTGTATGGCGTGCACTTCGGGCGTCGCTTCGGTGAGGCTGCCCCGCCTCCGCCGCCGCCGCCGCCGCCGCCGCCGCCCCCGCCTCCGCCGGCACCTGAAAAGTGCGTCGACTCCGACGGCGATGGCGTGTGCGACGAAGCCGACAAGTGCCCGGGCACGCCGGCCGGCACGACGGTCGACCAGTACGGTTGCCCGTGCTCGCAGGAGCTCAAGGTGCTGTTCGACTTCGACAGCGCCGAGCTGCGCCCCGAGTCGATCACCGAGCTCGAGCGCGTCGTGAAGTTCATGAACGACGTGTCGATCGCCACGGTGCTCGTCGAGGGTCACACCGACAGCAAGGGCAGCGAGGAGTACAACCTGGCCCTTTCGGATCGTCGTGCGAAGTCGGTGTTCGACTACCTGACCTCGCGTGGCGTGGATCCGGCTCGTCTGAAGTCGGTCGGCAAGGGCGAGAGCCAGCCGATCGCTCCGAACGAGATCGACGGCAGGGACAATCCGGAAGGCCGCCAGATGAACCGTCGCGTGATGCTCATCCGCACGGATTCCTGCGGCAAGTAGCCGGCAATCGGGCTTCGGCCTGACACTGGGCCCCGTCGCGCAAGCGGCGGGGCCCAGTGCTTTCCAGAGCACCTGAATCCGCTACACGGCTCCACACTAACGGGGCGGAGAGACCGAACATTGCGGTTCCCGTCGCTGAAGACTCGCAATCAGGAGAGACACATGCAGATTTCCCGGAAACTGATGCTCGCTGCGCTGACGCTGATGCCGCTCGCAGCGGGAGCCGACAGCTCCACGGCCAAGGCTGCCGCCCAAGCTGCGACGCCCGACCCGGCGCTGGTTGCGGTCGTCGAGGGCGACTGGCGCAGCGCCGACGCAAAGGCCCGCGACAAGTACCGTCACCCGGTCGAGACGCTGACGTTCTGGGGGCTGAAGCCCGGGATGACGGTCCTCGAGATCCAGCCCGGCGCGCAGTCATGGTGGACCGAGATCCTGGCGCCGTACGCGAAGCGCACGGCCGGTGCCTTCTATGTCACCGGCGCCGACCTCGACAACCCGGAGCTGCCGGCGGCCGCCCGCAAGTCACGCGAGGAGTTCGAGGCGCGTTACGGCGCGAAGCCGGACGTCTACGGCAAGATCGCAGTAGTGAACTGGGGCACCAAGTCGAAGCCGCTGCCGAAGGACACCTTCGACCTCATCCTGACGGCCCGCTCGGTGCACGGCTGGATGCGGACGCCGGGCATGGCCGAGAAGACCTTCAAGGAGTTCTACGACGCTCTGAAGCCGGGTGGCATCCTCGCGCTCGAGCAGCACCGCGCGAACGCAGGCCCCCAGGATCCGAAGGCCGAGAGCGGCTACGTGACCGAGGCCCACGTGATCGAACTGGCCGAGAAGGCGGGTTTCAAGCTCGCGGCGAAGTCCGAGATCAACGCCAACCCGAAGGACACCAAGGACCATCCGTTCGGCGTGTGGACGCTCCCGCCGGCGCTTCGCTCGACGGCCTATGGCTCGGACAAGGAAACCGACCCGAACTTCGATCACTCCAAGTACATCGCGATCGGCGAGTCCGACCGCATGACGCTGAAGTTCGTGAAGTAGGAAACCCCGGGGGCATTCTCCTGTCTACCTCGCGCCCCCCGTAGCGACCGGTGACTATGCGCGACAGGCAGACGGGACTGTGCCCCCGACCTTCTAGATCTCCTCTGCAACGGTGCGGATTGCCCCGCAGGGGCACTCGCTCACGCAGATCCCGCAGCCCTTGCAGTAGTCGTAGTTGAACTCGTAGCGTTTGCCAGGACCGAGCTTGATCACTGCGTTGTCGGGACAGACGCCGTAGCAGTTGTCGCACTCGAAGCAGTTGCCGCAGGAGAGGCAGCGCCGAGCCTCGAACTGGGCTGTGTTCTCGTCGAAGCTGCCCATCACCTCGTCGAAGGTGGACTGGCGGCGTATCGAATCGAGCACCGGCTGCTTCGACTTGGGTGCGTCGGAGTAATACCAGGGATTGAGCTTGTCGAAGGTCGCAAGCTCGTGCACCGGCGGGTGCACCCACTTCTCGCCGCGCAGCCAGGTGTCGATGTTGCGGGCGGCGAGCTTGCCGTGGCCGATGCCCACCGTGACCGTGCGCTCGCCGGGCACCATGTCGCCGCCGGCGAAGATGCCCGGGTGGCCGGTCATCATGCCGTCGTCGACCTTCACCACGCCTTTGTCGATCTCGAGACCCGGCACGCCGTCGAGCAGCGAGAGGTCCACGTCCTGGCCGAGCGCGAGCACCACCGAGTCCGCCTCGAGCGTCTCGAACTCGCCGGTCGGCTGCGGATTCCCCTTGGCGTCGAGCTGCATCTTCTCGACGGTGATCGACGACTCGCCGGCCTGCTTGATGGTCGAAAGCCACTTCACCAGCACGCCTTCCTGCAGCGCCTCTTCGAGTTCGGACTCGTGGGCCGGCATCTTCTCGCGCGTGCGGCGGTAGACGATGATGGACTCCGTCGCTCCGAGGCGCTTCGCGGTGCGCGCCACGTCGAGCGCTGTGTTGCCGCCGCCGTAGACGACGACCCGTCGCCCGAGCAGTGGCTGCTCCTCGCCCTCCATGCCGCGCAGCACTGCCACGGCGTCGAGCATCTTCGCGGCACTGCCGGCGGGGATGTAGGCGCGCTTGGCGATGTGCGCGCCGACCGCGAGGAACACGGCGTCGAAGCCGCCCTCGCGCTTGGCGTCGAGCACGTTCGCGACCTTGGAATTCAGTTCGAGCGTCACGCCGAGGGCCACGATACGCTGCACTTCGGCGTCGAGTACCTCGCGCGGCAGCCGGTACTTCGGGATGCCGAAGCGCATCATGCCGCCCGGCACGGGGCCCGCCTCGCGAATCGTGACGGTGTGGCCCATCAGGGCGAGGTGGTAGGCGGCGGAGAGCCCGGAGGGACCCGCGCCGACCACGAGCACATGCTTGCCCGAGGATTTCTCCGGCGGATGGAACTTCCAGCCGTGGCGCAGGGCTTCATCGCCGAGGAAGCGCTCGATGCCGTTGATGCCGACGCTCTCGTCGAGCTGCCCGCGGTTGCAGGCGCCCTCGCACGGGTGATAGCAGACACGTCCCATGACCGCCGGCAGCGGGTTGTCCCGCGTGAGCACGCGCCAGGCCTGCTCGTAGTCGCCCGCCTCGGCGTGGAACAGCCAGCCCTGGATGTTCTCGCCCGCCGGGCAGGCGTGGTTGCAGGGTGGCAGCCGGTCCACGTACACCGGTTTTACCGTGCGCCAGGAGCCGGTGTGGTTGGCGAGGCTCGAGCCGGGGTCGAGCGTGATGGCGAACGGTTTGCGCTTCATGACTCGGACTCCGTGCCCTCGAGCAGACCAAACCTGCGGATGTTGCGATCGGCGTGCGCCTGCAGGCGCGCGACGATCTCCGGATGCCCGGGCGGTTTGAACAGGTGGGCGAAGCGGGTCTGGGGTTTGAGGTACTCCTCGACCGGCAGCTGCCGGCGGATCTTCGACACGCTGGTCACCTCGCCATGCTCAGCCTCGAACACCGGGAAAATGCCCGTCTCCTTCGCGAGCCGCGCCATGCGGATCGTCTCCGCCGAGCCGTGGCCCCAGCCAAGCGGGCAGGGTACGAGGATGTGGATGTATCGCGCGCCGCGGAATTCCATGGCGCGACGCACCTTGGCTTCGAGGTCGCGCAGCTCGGCCACCGTCGCAGTCGCGACGAAGGGGATCTCGTGCGCCATCGCGATCAAGGGCAGGTTCTTGCCCTGGCCGAAGCGGTTGCCGAGCGCCTCACCCACCGGCATCGTGGTGTTGGTGCGCGCGGCAGGCGGCGTCGCGGAGGACCGCTGCACGCCGGTGTTCATGTAGGCCTCGTTGTCGTAGCAGATGTAGAGCACGTCGTCGTTGCGCTCGAACATCCCGGAGAGACACCCGAAGCCGATGTCGGTCGTGCCGCCGTCGCCGCCCTGCGCCACGACGCGCACGTCGTTGCGGCCCTTGACGCGCATCGCGGCCGCGATGCCGGTGGCCACAGCCGCGGCGTTGCCGAACAGCGAGTGGATCCAGGGAATCTGCCACGAGGTCTCGGGGTAAGGCGTCGAGAATACTTCGAGGCAGCCCGTCGCGTTTGCGGCCACGAGCTGGCGGTTCGTGGCGTCCATCGCCGCGTCGATCGCATAACGTGCGCCTAGCGCCTCGCCGCAGCCCTGGCAGGCGCGGTGCCCGGAGTTGAGCGAGTTGGTGCGGCGCAGGTTGGCCTGCACCGAGCGCTGCTCTGTGGGCAGCAGCCGGTTGCCGACCGTGAACGTCCCGGTCTGGTAGAAGCGGATCGGTTGATGGGTCATGTCTGGTTCCTCAGCCGATCTTCGCGGCGACCACCCCGAGGTCGCGCAGGATGCCCTCGGCGATCGGTCCCGTGTGCCGCTGCTCGCGCTCGCGCGCCAGCACGCGCTCCACGAGCGACGTGTCGAGGTCCAGGAAAGTGAGGTGCTCGAGCGTGCCGTCTACGGCTGCGTCGAACACGCGTGTGAGCGAGGTGCGCGTGATCGATCGTCCACCGAGGCCGGCGACCACCGTGTACACGTCGTCGGCGGAACCGTGGTAGGCAGCCGAGACGTTGTTAGAGACGATGCCGCCGAGCCCCACGGCGAGGCTCTTCTCGAGCACCACGACGCGCTTCGCGCCGGACAGCGCCGCGCGCACCGCCGCCGACGGCCAGGGCCGGAAGCAGGTGATGCCGAGCACGCCGATCTTCACGCCGCGCTCGCGCATGGCATCCACCGTGTCCTTGATCGTGCCGAGCACCGAGCCGAGCGCCACGACCACTATGTCGGCGTCGTCGATGCAGTAGGAGTGCGTCAGTCCGCCACTCTCGCGGCCGAAGATCTGCCTGAATTCACTGGCCCAGGCCGGAATCAGCTCGAGTGCCTGGCGCTGCTTGGCGTGCGCCAGGTAGCGCACTTCCATGAAAGCCTCGGGGCCCACCATCGCGCCGATGGACACCGGGTCGGCAGGATCGAGCACCTGGCGCGGATCGTAGGGTGGCAGGTAGGCGTCGACCTGCTCCTGCGTGGGCATGTCCACGCGCTCGTAGGCGTGCGTGAGGATGAAGCCATCCATGCACACCATCACCGGTACCGACAGTTGCTCGGCGAGACGGAACGCCTGGATGTGCAGGTCGAGAGCTTCCTGGTTGTCCTCGGCGAACAGCTGGATCCAGCCGCAATCGCGCTGGCTGAGCGCATCGGTGTGGTCGTTCCAGATGTTGATCGGCGCGCCGATGGCCCGGTTGGCGACCGTCATGACGATCGGCAGGCCGAGGCCCGCGGCGTTGAACACCGCTTCGGCCATGAACAGCAGTCCCTGGCTCGCCGTCGCCGTGTAGGCGCGCGCGCCGGCCGCCGAGGCGCCGATCGCCACCGACATCGCGGCGAACTCGGACTCGACGTTGATGAACTCGCAGGGCGTGAGTTGCCCGGCCGAGACGAGCTTGCCGAGTCCCTCGACGATGTGGGTCTGCGGCGAGATCGGGTAGGCGCAGATCACCTGCGGACGGCACAGTGCCACGGCCTCCGCGACCGCGGCGGAGCCTTCGACCTGTTTAAGCACGGGCGGCCTCCCGCATTTCCTGGGTGACGAACGCGTGGGCCTCGGTGGCGGCGGCGATGTTCGCCTCGGCCACCTTGGTCGGGAATTTCTCGCGGATCGCGGCACTCACCGATTCGAGCGAGATCTGCGACGATATGGCCGCAAAGCCACCGAGCAGCGCGGCGTTCGGCAGCGGCCGTCCGACGTGCTTCAGCGCGATCTCGGTCGCGGGCACGGTGCACATCCGCTCGGCGCGGAAGCCGGCCGCGAAGTCCTCGAGCCCCAGCTCCTCGAAGCTGCGGCTCGTGTTGATCAGGATATAGCCGTCCGCCTCGAGTCCGCCGAAGACGTCCACCTGATGGAGCAGGGTGGGGTCCTGGATGATCAGCGCGTCGGGTGCGAGGATCGGCTCGCGCAGGCGGATCGGCTTGGTGTCGAGCCGGCAGAACGCCACGACTGGCGCACCGGTGCGCTCCGACCCGAAGCTCGGGAAGGCCTGCGCGTGGCGGCCCTCGCGGAACCCGGCCACAGACAGGACTTCTGCCGCCGTGACGACGCCCTGGCCGCCGCGACCGTGTATGCGTACCTGGAACATGACTCTCCCGCCCTCTGGCCCATGCGGACCTTGCCCGTACCGGCACGAAATTGGCATCCGTGGCGACACGGATGCGGATGCGTTCTGTTGCGTGAAGGAACGTGCCCTTCCCGCAACGGCCGGGTTGCGGCAAAGTGCCGGGCTTTCCACGTGCTGGCGGATTCCACCGATGCCTCGTCGATTCATGCTGGCAGCCGCCGCGGCTGTCTTGCTCCAGGCGGGCTGCGCCGGTGATCCGACCCCGATCGACTCGCGCGGTGCGATGGCGCCCGTCGCGGCCGTGGCCGCAGTCTCTGACGAATCGCCCCGCCTCGGCGAGCTCGGTACGCGCTTCGATCTGCGGAAGTTCCACTCGGCTACCCTGATCGACGGTCCGCTGCCGCTCGACGGGCTGGAAGCCAAAGTCGACCGCTGGATCGCGGCCGAGAAGGAGGGTTGAGTCGTGAATGCAATGCAACGCACCGCCGCCACGCTGCTGCTGGCAGCTGCCGCCGCCTCCGTCCAGGCCGCGCCGGCGGCCATCGCTGGTTCCGAGCAGATCGTCTCGCGCACGCTGGCCAACGGCATGAAGGTCGTCGTCTGGCCCGACCGCGACATCCCGAACGTCGCGATGTACACGTGGTACCGGGTCGGCAGCCGCAACGAGCGGCCAGGCATCACGGGCATCGCGCATTACTTCGAGCACATGATGTTCAACGGCACCAAGACTCGGTCGCCGGGCGAGTTCGATCGGGTGATGGAGGCGAACGGAGGCGCGAATAACGCCTACACGAGCTCGGACGTCACCGTGTACCAGAACTGGTTCCCGGTGACCGCCACCGAGCTGATCTTCGACCTCGAGGCCGACCGGATGCGCCAGCTCGACTTCGATCCCAGGGTGGTCGAGAGCGAGCGCAGCGTCGTCTTCTCCGAGCGCCGCTCCTCGGTCGACAACGACAACTTCGGCACGCTGATCGAGCAGATGCAGGCCACGGCCTACGTCGCGCACCCCTATCAGATCCCGACCATCGGCTGGCCGTCGGACATCGAGGGCTGGACGATCGACGACCTGCGCTCGTTCTACAGACTCTACTACGCGCCGAACAACGCGGTGATGTTCGTGGTCGGGGCGGTGGACCCCGGGCAGGTGTTCGAGCTTGCGGAGAAATATCTCGCGCCGCTCGAGGCCCAGGCCGCACCGCCGCAAGTCACGACGAAGGAGCCTGAGCAGGTCGGCGAGCGGCGACTGCGGGTGGTCCGCGAGGCGCAGACACCGCTGCTCGCGATGGCATTTCATGCGGCCGCGGCGCCCGATCGCGAGTCGCGCGTGATGGAAGTGCTGCTGTCGATTCTCGGCGCCGGCGACTCCTCGCGGCTGCATCAGCGCCTCGTCGAGATGGAGCAGGCCGCGGTGCAGGTGAACACGCAGCTCGAAGCGGGCTTCGATCCGGGTCTGGCGTGGATCTATGCGGTGGTGCCGCCGGGCGGTGACGTCGCGCGTACCGAGAAGCTGATCGACGAGGAGATCACGCGCATCGCGAAAGACGGACCCACGCCCGCCGAGCTGACCAAGGCACGCAACCAGGCGCTGGCCGGCTTCTGGCGCGGCCTGGAGACCATCAGCGGCAAGGCCCAGGCGCTCGGCACCTACGAGGTCTTCCACGGCGACTACCGCAAGCTGTTCGACGCACCAGCCGTGTACGAGAGCATCACGGCCGACGACGTGCGCAAGGCCGCGGCGTCCGTGCTGCGCAAGGACAACCGCACCGTCGGCATCGTCGAGCCGAAACCTGCCAGCGTGTCCGCCGCTGCGGCTGGCGCCGGAGGTGCGCGATGAAGCGCCTGCCGACGATCTGGCGCAATGCAGCGCGCCTTGCGATGGTGATGCTGCTCGTCGCTTTCGGCGCCGCGCCGGTTCCTGCGAAGGACGTGCCGCCTGCAGTGAAGCTGCCCGCTTTCGAGCGCTTCGCGCTCGCCAACGGCGCGCAGGTTGCGGTCATGCCGAAGCGCGACACACCGATGGTCGCGATGACCGTGGTGCTGCGCGGCGGGGCGCTGGCCGACGCGCCGGGCCGCGAGGGGACGACTGCCCTGCTCGCCAGCCTGATGCACAAGGGCGCTGGTCCGCGTGATGGCGCGAAGTTCGCGGAGGCGATCGAGGGCGCGGGCGGCGAACTCCAGATCGCGGCGGGCGCCGAGAGCCTGGTGCTCGGTGCGAGCTTCCTTGCGCGCGACGCCGGCCTCATGATCGAGCTTGCCAGCGACGCACTGTTGCAGCCGCGACTCGCGCCGGCGGAGTTCGAAAAGGAGCGCGCGCTCGCGATCCAGTCGATCGCCGCCGCGAAGGACTCCGACCCGCGCGCGCTGGTCGGAGACTACGGCGACGCCTGGCTGTTCCGCGGCCAGCCCTACGGTCGTCCGGTCGGTGGCAGCGAGGAGTCGCTCGCCGCCGTGACCATGGACGACGTGAAGCGCTATTACGACACGCAGGTCGGCGGCGACCGGCTGATCATCGCAGTGGTCGGCGACGTGGACGTCGCGGACGTGCGACGTCTGCTCGAGGCCGCATTCGGTGGCCTGAAGCGCGCCAGTGCCCCGGCACCGGTGGCGACCGCCGCGCCGCGCGAGCAGGGACGTCGCGTGCTGCTGGTGGACAAGACCGGTGCAACCCAGACCTACTTCTGGCTCGGCAACGTCGGGGCCTCGCGCACCGATCCCGCGCGCACCGCGCAGGCGGTGGTCAATACGGTGTTCGGCGGCCGCTACACTTCGATGCTCAACACGGAGCTGCGCGTGAAGAGCGGCCTCACCTACGGCGCACGCTCGTCCTTCGATCGGCTCTCGCAGCCCGGCTCCTTTGCTATCTCGTCGTTCACGGCGACGGAGACCACCGTGCCCGCCATCGACCTAGCGCTCGCCACGCTCGAGCGCCTGCATCGCGAGGGTCTCGACGCACCGACGCTCGCCTCTGCGCAGTCCTACATGCTCGGGCAGTTTCCGCCGACGATCGAAACCAACGGCGCGCTCGCCGGACGCCTCGCCGACCTGATGCTCTACGGCCTCGGGCCCGAAGACGTGGATGAGTTCGCCTCCCGCGTCGCGGCGGTGGACGGAGCCGTCGTGCGCAGCACCATCGGTCAGTCCTTCCCGGCGACGAAGGATCTCGCGATCGTGCTGATCGGCGACGCCGCGCGCATCCGCGACGACGCCGGCAGGTACGGACCCGTGACCGAGATGAAGATCACCGACCCGCGCTTCGCGCCGCGCTGAGGGCGCCGTGACCGGTCTCACGGCAATCGTGGCCGGCGCCACCGGCCTCGTGGGCGGAGAGTGCCTGCGGCGGCTGCTCGCCGAGCGGCGCTACGCGCGCGTCATCGCGGTCGCGCGGCGCGAACTCGGGCCTGAGCTCAGGCACCGCAAGCTTCGGGTCGTAGTCGCCAACTTCGACCGGCTGGACCGGGTGCAGGAGGAACTGCGCGGCGATCACGTCTTCTGCGCGCTCGGCACGACGATCCGCAAGGCGGGTTCGCAGGCACGATTCCGGGTCGTCGACCACGACTACCCGCTGCGCCTCGCGGAGCTCACTCGCAGCAATGGCGCGCAGCATTTCTCCATCGTGAGCGCATTGGGTGCGAGCCGCGGTTCGCCGTTCTTCTACTCGCGCGTGAAGGGCGACGTGGAGGCGGCGCTGCGGGAGATGGGCTGGCCGAGCCTCGCGATCTTCCGGCCGTCGGTCATCGCCGGCGAGCGCGCCGAGTCGCGACCGGCCGAACGCCTGGGCGAGCGGCTGCTGAGATTCGCTCCCGCGACGTGGCGTCCTGTTGCCGCTTGCGAAATCGCAGCCGCGATGATCGGCGTCGCGTTGCGTTCACCGCCCGGCGTGACGGTCGTCGAGTCGCGACACATCGGGTCGACTGCAGGCGACCGGTCCCGCGGCTGACCGCGCGTGCCTGCGCGGCGCGAGCGCCGTTCATAATCCGGCGCCCCAGCGGTACTGCCAGGCGATTCCGACCAGGTCGTAGCTGTTGCCGGTGCGCGCCGAAATGCCGCTGCTCCCGTAGAGCTTCACCGAGTTGCGGGCATTCACGGGAATTGCGAGCGTTGCGCCCGCGCGCCAGTTCTGTTGCAGGTCGCTGTTGCGCTCGCCGTTGACCTCGGTGCGTCCGCCGGCGAAGTAGGTGGCGTCCAGCGATGCCCAGACGCCGGAGCGGAATCCGTAGATCGCGTGTCCCTGCAACGAGTAGAGCGGATCCTGCGAACGCGTGTTGCCGTTCTGATAATCGTCATTGTCGGTGTACAAGGTCACGGCCGCGGTCGCCTCGAGAGTCCACTGACCGATGGCCTTGGAAACGCCCACCTCCGGCTTGAAGGACCAGCGATTTGTGCCGATGTTCACCAGCCGGCTGGAGTCGTACTGGCTCCACGGCGCGAGGACCTGCAGACTCACGCCGACGATCACGTCCTGCTGGTAGGCCGCGAACTCCTCCAGGGTCAGCGCGGGCGCCCCGTACAGGTTCGCGGACAGCCGGAACGCGGGATTGCCGTTGCCGGCGATCTCGCGTTCGATCGGCTCGCCGTCGAAACGCGCCGACCCTGACAGCCACGTGTAGGGCATGTTCATGTCGAACTTGCCGGACCTGCCCCACAGGTCCAGTACGCGCGCGTAGCCCACCACGGCGTTGGAATTCTCGAGCTTCGGGTTGGTCAGCGGCAGCGACGGGTCGGAGTACAGGCTGCCTTCCGTGTAGGCATAGCCCGCGACCAGGAAGTTCACGCCCACGGGTGCGTTCGAATAGGCGCGCGGCTCGATGTCCTGCGCGCGGGCGGCAGGGCCGAAGCTCATCAGCATCGCGGCAGTCAAAGCCAGCGCCGTTGCGACTGAAGCGCCGCGCCGCGACTTCGCGGCCCGCGCAGTCAGGTTGAAGACTCGCGCTCTCACGAGTCAGTCACCCGCATCGTCAACGACCCCGAGCACGGCCCGGCCGTAGCGTTCCAGCTTGTGCGCACCGATGCCCGGAATGGCCGCGAGCGTCGCGAGCTCGCGAGGGCGCCGGCGCGCCACCTCCGCGAGTGTTGCATCGTGCAGGATCACGTAGGCGGGGACGGACTGGCGGCGCGCTTCCTCGAGCCGCCACGCCTTGAGGCGCGCGTAACGTCGCGACTCGCCGGCGTGGTCGGCCGCCGCACCCGCTTCGTTCGCGCCCTGGGCGTCGCCGTCGTTCACGGCTCCCTGCCCGGCCCCGGACGAACGGTCACGCAGTGCTCGTCCGTGCCGCTGCCGCTCCCGGCGTGCCGCGCGCCGCAGCTCGACGCGCTGCTCGCCCTTGAGCACGGCGCGGCTCGCGGGGGTGAGCCTCAGCGCGCCGAATGCGGCATGGTCCACCTCGACGAGCCCGAGCACCACGAGCTGACGGATCACGTCGCGCCATGCCATCTCGTCGAGATCCGCGCCCAGCCCGAACACTCCGAGTTGCTGATGCCTTAAACGCAACACGCGCTCCGTCTCCTTGCCGCGCAGCACGTCCACGACGTGCACCGCGCCGAAGCGCTGCCCGGTACGGTAGATCGCCGACAGCGCCTTCTGCGCCGCGATTGTCGCATCCCAGGTCTCGGGCGGTGCGAGGCAGGTGTCGCAGTTGCCGCAGGGTGCGCCGACTTCGCCGAAATACGCGAGCAGCCGTACGCGGCGGCACTGCGCCGTTTCGCACAGGCCCAGCAGCGCGTCGAGCTTCGCATTGGCGATGCGCTTGTGCTCGCCGCCGGCCTCCGAGGCTTCGATCAACCGGCGCTGCTGCACGACGTCTCCGAGGCCGTAGACCATCCAGGCGTCGGCAGGCCTCCCGTCGCGACCCGCGCGACCGGTCTCCTGGTAGTAGCCTTCGATGCTCTTCGGCAGGTCCAGGTGCGCGACGAAGCGCACGTCGGGCTTGTCGATGCCCATGCCGAAGGCGATGGTTGCGACCATCACCACGCCGTCTTCGCGCTGGAAGCGCGCCTGCCGTACGCTGCGCAGCGCCGCGTCGAGGCCGGCGTGGTAGGCGAGTGCGGAGATGCCCTGGCCCTGCAGCCACGCGGCGGTCTCCTCGACGCGCCGGCGCGACAGGCAGTAGACGATGCCCGCGTCGCCCGGATGATGCTCGCGGACGAAACGCAAGAGCTGCGTGCGGGCGTCGCGCTTGTCCGTGATCGTGTAGCGGATGTTCGGCCGGTCGAAGCTCGAGACGAACACGCGTGCATCGTCCAGCGCGAGGCGCTCGACGATCTCGCGGCGCGTCTGCGGGTCTGCCGTCGCGGTAAGTGCGATGCGCGGCACGCCAGGGTAGCGCTCGTGCAGGACCGACAATCCAAGGTACTCGGGCCGGAAGTCGTGGCCCCATTGCGACACGCAGTGCGCCTCGTCGATCGCGAACAGCGCGACACGGCTGCGGTCGAGGAGTTCGAGACAGCGCGGCGTGACGAGACGCTCGGGCGCCACGTACAGCAGGTCGATCTCACCGGCGAGCAGCGCGCCCTCGACGGCACGAGCGGTGGTGAGGTCGAGCGTGGAGTTGAGGAACTCGGCACGCACGCCGAGCTGTGCGAGCGCTGCCACCTGGTCCTGCATCAGGGCGATGAGCGGCGAGACCACGACCGCCGTGCCCGGCCCCAGCAGTGCCGGCAGCTGGTAGCACAGCGACTTGCCACCGCCGGTGGGCATGAGGACCAGCGCGTCGCCGCCCCCGACCACGTGCTCGACGATCTCGCGCTGCGCGCCATGGAAGTCCGCGTGTCCGAATACGCGGCGCAACAGCTCGACCGACGTGGCGGCAGCCGTCACTGCCCGAGCTCGGCCTGCGCGATCCCGTAGACGTATGCGAAGCGCCGGTTCGAGGGGTCGAGTTCGGTCGCCCGCTTCAGTGCCGCGAGCGCCTCGGCCTTGCGCTGCTGACGCACCAGCGCGAGACCCAGCGAGTGGTACAGGGCGGCCGAGTCGGGCGACTGCTGCAGACCCTCGCGCAGCGCGGCCTCCGCCTCGGCCTCACGGCCGGCGAGGCGCATCAGGTCGGCGAGGTTGGCCCAGGCCGGCGCGAAGCGCGGATCGAGCTTCAGCGCCGCGCGGTACTCGGCCTCGGCCGCCATCAGCTGGCCTCGGTCGGCGAAGTAGCCGCCGAGGTTGGTGCGGTTCTCGGGACGGTCGGCGTTGAAACGCTCGGCGGCCACGTATTCGTCGGCCGCGCGACGGAACGCCTCGAGGCTGGCGGGATCGAAGGCGTCGTCGGCGAGCGGCGCGAGCGACCGCGCGGCCTGCATGCGCACGAGTCGCGACGGGTCACCGAGCATCGTGAACAGGGAGCGGCGCTGCAGCGGCGGCAGCGCCTCGAATGCGGGAATCGCTGCCGCACGCACCAGCGGACTCTCATCGTCGAGCGTGGCCTCGGCAGCGGTGATCGCGGTCTCGGTCGGCTCCTGCTCGAGCCGCTCCAGCGCCGCGGCCCGCGCAATCGCCGACTCCTCGTGGTTCGCGACGACTTGTGCGAGTGCGATCGCCGCGGCGGGATCGCCGCGGTCGGCGGCCGCGAAGGCCTCCGCGAAGCCCTGGAAGCCCGGCCTCGGCTCGGGGAAGCGCCTGCGGATCTCGGCGGCGGCCCACTTCGCCGAGCGCTCGGCGTGACAGGCATTGCAGGCGTTCGGCGCATCGACGCTCGCGCCCAGCTCCGGCCGCGGGATGCGGAAGCCGTGGTCGTGGCGCGGATCCACGACCATGTAGGTCTCGGTCTTCATGTGACAGGACGCGCAGGCCGCGCCCGCCGTGCCCGTCTCGTGAAAGTGGTGCGAAGGCGCATCGTACTTCGCGGCCGAGTGGCACTGTGCGCAGACGGCGTTGCCCTCGGCGCGCGGCCGGCCGCCGTGCGGATCGTGGCAGTCGCCGCAGGTCACGCCCTTGTGGTACATGCGGCTCGAGAGGAACGAGCCCCAGTCGTAGACCTCGTCGCGCTGCTGGCCGTCCGGGTAGTAGAGCCTGGCGCTCAGGATCGCCGGGCGATAGTGATCGGCGAACGGCTCGCCCGGCCGGTAGGCATCGGAGTACTGCCCCCGGCGCGCGTGGCACTGCGCGCACACGTCGATCTCCTTCGTGGTGGTGCGCGGCTGGCTGCGCGTCGCGTTGCCGGTCGCCGGATCGATCGCCCACGCGACGCCGCGGCGCTCGTCGAGGCTCACCGACAGCCCGTGCTCCGCCATTTCCTGGCCGGAGGTCGCGGCCTCGCGCGCCAGCGCCACGTGCGCGCTGCCCGGGCCGTGGCAGGCCTCGCAGCCCACGCTGATCTCGGAGAACGTCGTGGCGTACGTGTCGGCCGCGGGGTCGTAGTTCTTCTTCACGTTGGTCGAATGGCAGTCGGCGCACATGAAGTTCCAGTTCTGCTGGCGCCGCGTCCAGTGCAGCTCGTCGCGATGGTCGATGCGCTCGTCGGGATAGAGGTGGAACCAGCGCTGGCCGCCCTCGGTCTTCGGTCGTGAGTCCCAGGCGATCGACAGCGCCTGCACGTGGCCACCCGGAAGCTCCACGAGGTACTGCTGCAGCGGATACACGCCGAAGGTGTGGCGCACCTCGAAGTCGGCGAGCTTGCCGTCGGGCCCGTCGGTGCGGACCACGAACTTGTCGTCGCGGCGGAAGAATTCGCTGGTCACTCCGTCCTTGTTGAACCGTGTGCCCGAGAAATCGCCGAGCACGGTCGTCTCGGAGGCGACCTGCATCGCGAGTGCGTGCTGCGAGGCCTGCCAGCGTCCGAATTCCTCGGCGTGGCAGTCGGCACAGGCTGCGGAACCCACGTACTCCAGCTTTTTGAACGTCACGGCAGGCGCGGGCGCGCCAGTCGAGGCTGACTCGGGGTCCGGCGCGCGGCCGGACTCGCGCAGCAGATACCACGCGCCGGCCGCGAGCAGGACCAATGCTGCGGCGGCGGCGATCCACGCGCCGCGCCTCGAGGGTACGGCCGGCGGGTCGGGTGGTCGAGGTGGATCGGGTCGTCGTGAACTGCGCGGCTTGCTCATCGGCACAGGCTACCTGCGGGCCTCGCCCTCAGCCGATGGGCCGGGCGACGTGGGAGACTGCGATGATCATCACGGTCACCAGCGCGAAGGCCTGCGCCGCAGACCAGCACCGCGAGCAGCAGTCCCGGCATCCAGCGCACGTGACGGTAGTAGAACTCGCGCAGGTCGTGCATCTGCCCGTCCTCCAGCTCGGGTACGGCGAGGTGACTGATCAGGTAGAGCAGGATCGGCACGCACAGCAGCAGCAGGGCCTGCAGCACGGTCCACGGTGCGTGCTGCGAGAGCCGCCACAGCGCGAACCAACTGACCACGTGCGAGACGAAG